>ERZ772957.1217-NODE-1217-length-17343-cov-5.436719_pt1 | contig 17343 bp, 18 predicted proteins | sample MGYA00580682_ERZ772957 | MGnify/ENA primary metagenome ERZ772957 (study PRJEB29015, sample SAMEA2737921) | human oral metagenome | biome: human oral; feature: human-associated habitat; material: dental | place: China | collected 2025 ...
AAACGGCAAGCGCGTTATCCTTATCGACGGCGATTTGGGAATGGCGAACGTAAACGTTTTGCTGGGTATATCGCCTAAGGCGAACCTTTTGGATGTTATAAACAACCGCCGCCGCATAGCCGAAATCATCACCGATACGGAATTCGGCTTTCAGTTTATTCCCGGTGCAAACGGCTTTTCACGCATAGCGAATCTTACGAATGCGGAAATGGATTTTTTCGCTTCCGAATTTACGACACTGTCCAGCGCCGACATTATCATTATCGACACGGGCGCAGGTATCGCACAAAATGTTTTGGGCTTGCTTACGGCCGCCGATGAAGTGTATGTCGTTACGACTCCGGAACCCACGTCCATTACCGACGCCTACGGCATCATAAAAATCATTGCAACCGAAATGCTCGATAACAGACCGAATTTGAAGCTTTTGGTAAACCGTGCACATTCCGCCGCCGAGGGCAAACGGGTTGCCGAACGCATTATAACGATTGTAGGCCAATTTTTGAATTATCAAATAGACTATTTGGGCTTTATCTACGACGATCCGGCCGTTTCATCTTCCGTGCTGCGGCAAAAGCCTTTTTTGATTTCCCAGCCGAACGCAAAATGTTCCATGTGCATAAAGCACATTGTCGGCCGTATCGAAAAATATTATAAGGAAAACTGTTTATTGGATCAGGAATTCATCAAGGACCCGGACAAAACGGTCAGCCAAGTTATTACGGAAGCCGTTGCGAAGATTGGAGAAAAAATTGATGTCCGCCGTTTTGTCCGATATGAATTGGGCGAAGGGCTGGCAAAGCGCAATGACGATTTCGTCGCGGAAGTAATGGCACAAGCTAAATAAGATATTCAAAAATAAGAGAACACCCCACCGTGTTCTCTTATTTTCTAAGCGGAAGAGGCTGCAACAGGGGAGGAAACAGGGATGGACCGAAAATTTGAACGCATTGTCTTAAAGTTGAGCGGTGAAGCATTGGCCGGCGAACAGGGGTACGGCATAGATCCGAAAACGGTTGACAGCATAGCCGATGATATCGTTGAAGTGACGAAACGCGGTATTCAAGTCGCTATTGTTGTCGGCGGCGGCAATATTTGGCGCGGCCTTTCCGGCAGTGCCGAAGGCATGGATCGCGTGTCTGCCGATTATATGGGCATGCTGGCCACGGTCATGAATTCCCTGGCCCTTCAGGATGCGCTCGAAAAACACGGCGTCGCCACACGCGTGCAGACCGCCATTACCATGCAGCAGGTTGCCGAGCCGTATATCCGCCGCCGGGCGATTCGCCATATGGAAAAAGGTCGCGTAGTTATTTTCGGCGCCGGTACGGGCAATCCCTATTTTTCGACCGATACGACGGCGGCCCTGCGTGCGGCGGAAATTGAAGCCGACGCCATCCTCATGGCCAAGAAATTCGTTGACGGCGTCTACGACAGTGACCCCAAGCTGAATTCGAATGCCAGGAAGTTTGACAGACTTACCTATCTCGACGTAATTAAAAAGGAACTGGGCGTCATGGACGCGACGGCGACGACCTTATGCATGACCAACGACATCCCCATTCTGGTTTTCAGTATTGACATTCCGGGCAATATAATTGATGCCGCAGCCGGTAAGGAAGTGGGTACGATAGTCGACAAAGGGGAATAAAAAAGGTATCATATACGTAGAAATCTCCCGATAAGGAAGTGATTGCCATGGAAATTCAAGACTTGTTAAATGAATGTGAAGTTAAAACGGATAAAACGATTGAAACGTTCAGACGTAATCTGGCGTCTATCCGTACGGGCCGTGCCAGTACGTCGCTGCTGGACCGTGTCACGGTTGATTATTACGGTACGCCGACACCTGTAAATCAGGTTGCCAATATTTCCGTACCCGAACCGCGGCTGCTTACCATTTCGCCGTGGGATCGGACCATGCTCGGTGAAATCGAGAAGGCTATCCTGAAATCCGATTTGGGCCTGAACCCTAATAATGACGGCACGATTATCCGCCTGGAAATTCCGCAGCTCACGGAAGAGCGGCGTAAAGAGTTGAGTAAGAAAGTAAGTAAGGAAGCGGAAGAAGCAAAAGTTGCCGTCCGGAATATCCGCCGTGACAATAACGACGCCGTTAAAAAGATGGAGAAAAAAAAGGAAATTACGGAAGACGACAGTAAGGAAGCCCAAATGAAAATTCAGAAGATTACGGACGCCAAGATTAAATCTATTGACGAGATCAAGGATAAGAAGGAAAGAGAAGTTATGGAAGTATAATGAATATACGAGATTTTTTTGGCATGCCGTTGCGGTATGCCAAATCTTCGTTAGAGAAGGAACATATCCCTTACAAGATCACGTATACGGAATCGGGAAGCCGTTTTTTTTCCTGTGATCCTGCGGCGCTTTATGTAGTGCGTGCTGAAGAAAAAGACGGAATTGTCCGTCTTCTCGTCAACAGGAGTATGGGTATGAGCGATTCTGTACGGGCTGTACTTGAAAAGAAGGAGAACTGAAGTATGCTCAGCAAGTTTTTTTCCGTGTCCGGCGAACCCCGGGCCGACCGTCATGACGATAAACCGGATGTAAATACTATTCCCCGTCACGTTGCCGTTATTATGGACGGTAACGGACGTTGGGCCAAGCGCCGCGGGCTGCCGCGCAGCGCCGGGCATAAGGCGGGCGCCGATACGCTGAAAAAAATAGTTGCCGCCGCCGGGGAGCTGGGTGTAAAGGTTCTTACCGTATATGCTTTTTCTACTGAAAATTGGAAACGTCCGGCTGAAGAAGTAACATATATTATGGATCTCATGTATACGTATCTGCAAAAAAATCTGCTTGAATTAGGGAAAAACAATGTCCGGCTGCGTTTTATCGGTGACAGAAGCCGCCTTTCCGGTCCGTTACAGGAGACCTTTGCCGAAGCGGAGGTAAATCTTGCCGCCAATACGGGATTAAGCCTCAATGTGGCTGTAAATTACGGCGGGCGGGCGGAAATTACCCGGGCCGCACGGCAAATCGCTCTTGCCGTGGAAACAGGCGGGCTGCGTGCGGACGACGTGACGGAGGAGCTGGTCGCCTCGTATTTGTATACGGCTCCCGAAAATGATGTGGATCTGCTTATCCGGTCCGGCGCGGATACGCGTATCAGCAACTATTTGCTGTGGCAGAACGCATATGCCGAATTCTGGTTTACGCCCCTGTGCTGGCCGGATTTCACAAAGGAAACGCTTATAGAGGCGATTAAGTCTTTTCAAGGCCGGGAACGTCGTTTCGGCGGCTTGAAGTAAGGAGAACTGATATATGCTGGTAACACGTGTCATCTCGGGTATCGTCGGTGGCGGGGCCGCCGTTTTTATCATTTATGAAGGAAGCTGGCTGTTCTTCGCTTTACTGTCGTTCCTGATGCTCGGCGGATGGATTGAATATACAAAGCTCGTCCGCGCGGCAGGGGAAAAAATGCCGTGCGGCACAATTGCCGTCTGGTTGTTTGCCGTCCTGTTCGCCCTGGCTTTTAACAGTGTAAAAGGGCTTACTCTTTTAGCGGTACTCCTGCCTTTCTTTCTTTTTTTACGCACAGTTTTCAAGTATGGCAGAATAAGACCGGTAAATTCGGCATATGCACTGTACGGCACCGTATATGTAGGCGCGGGGTTTATAGCTATGTTCGCCCTGCGGAGCGGTTTGATCGGCTCCTATTTTCGTGACGATTTCGCTGCGGTTATGCTTGATCCGGGCCGGTTTTTCATGTTCCTCGTCCTCTTCAGTGTATGGGCCAGCGATACGTTCGCCTATTTTGCGGGACGCGCTTTCGGTAAAAACAAATTATGTCCCGCCATCAGTCCCGGAAAAACGCTGGAAGGGGCTTTGGGCGGTTTTGTAGGCGCTGTCGCCGTAGCTTTGATCGTTTCGCTCGTTTTTCGCTTTTCTGTCCTGCACGGCGTTATTATCGGTTTAATCGTGGCCATAACCGCTCCTCTCGGAGATTTGACTGAATCCGTATTGAAACGGACCTGCGGGGTCAAGGATTCGGGGGCTTTAATTCCCGGTCACGGCGGTATTTTAGACCGTTTCGACAGTCTTCTCATCGCCGCGCCCGCTGTATATGCCTATTTGGTTCTCGCCGCATAACGGCCTCTCGGAAAGGAGCGCGTTTTGGGTATTACAATTCTGGCAACAGTCTTTGTGTTCAGTATAATCGTTTTTGTACACGAGCTGGGGCATTTTCTGACGGCAAAATTAACGGGAATGCAAGTTGACGAATTTGCTATCGGGTTCGGCCCGAAACTTTGCGCCTGTAAGCGCGGGGAAACGCTGTATTCCTTACGCGTTATACCTCTCGGCGGCTTTAATAAAATTGCCGGTATGACTGAAGAAGAGGAGCTTACGGCGCGGTCGTTCCTGAATAAACCGGTCCTGGCGCGCCTTCTTGTCATCAGTGCCGGCGCCGTCATGAATTTCATCCTGGCTTTTGTCCTTCTCTGGGGCATTATTTTTGTCAACGGTATCGCTACCGTTTCAACAGAACCGGTTATCGGCACGGTCATGGAAGATTCCGCCGCTGCGGCCGCCGGGTTGAAAGCGGGTGATCGCATTACGTCCATAAGCGGTAGTGCCGTGACCACCTGGCAGGATATACCCGATGCCGTTACCAGGCACAGCCGGGAAGTCGTCACCGTTGAATTTGAACGCGACGGGCGCGGCAATTCGGTTTCTCTTATTCCGAAAACGGACAGCCAGACTAAGCGTCCGCTTTTAGGCGTTGTTCCCGTCGTTACGTCGGAGCAGCAGGGCTTTGCCGCTGCGGCCGGCTGCGCGGCGGAACGCACGGCAGTTCTCGGTTCAATGATGCTGGGCGGTTTATATCGCATGGTGACGGGAACGGAAAAGGCGGAGCTGGCGGGACCTATAGGCGTGGCTCAATTGGCCGGCCAGGCCGCGTCTGTCGGCTTTGTCAATCTTCTTACGTTTACGGCCTTTCTCAGTCTTAACTTGGGGATACTGAATCTCCTTCCCATACCGATGCTGGACGGCGGTTATATCATCCTCATCATGCTGGAAGGACTGACACGGCGGCGCATGCCTCAAAAGGCTTTATATTATATTCAAATGACAGGGGTCATTATTTTAGCCGGTATGTTTATTTTTGCAATGCTTCAGGATATAAGCAGATTTTAAAGAGGTCATATGTTACGTAGAAAATCCCGTGCCGTTAAGGTTCGTAATCTCATAATCGGAGGAGAAGCTCCCGTTTCGGTCCAGACGATGTCGACGATAAGTCCCGCAGACAGCGAGGCGGCCCTGGCCGATGCACAGCGGTTGGCCCTTTGCGGTGCCGAACTGATTCGCTTTGCCGTCCCCGATATGAAAGCGGCAAAAGGACTTGCCGCGGTGGTGAAGGGATCGCCCGTGCCGCTGGTGGCGGATATCCATTTCGACCATATGCTCGCTTTGCAGGCCGTTGCGAGCGGGGTTGACGCTTTACGCATCAATCCCGGCAATATCGGCTCGGAAGATAAGGTGGCGGCCGTCGTCGCCGCGGTAAAAAAGAAGAATATCCCTATCCGTATCGGCATCAACAGCGGCTCGCTGCCGGCAGATATACTGGCGGCATATGAGGGGCATCCGACGGCGGCGGGAATGGTTGAAGGCGCGTTGCGGCATATCCGTATATGCGAACGGCTTGACTGCAGGAATCTCGTTGTGTCCCTGAAAGCGTCGGATGTGCCTCTGATGATAGAAGCGTATTCGCTCCTTGCCGATAAGGTGGAGTATCCTTTGCATCTGGGAGTTACGGAAGCGGGCCTGCTGCGGGAAGGCACCGTCAAATCATCTATCGGCATAGGTACGTTGCTTTATCGGGGAATCGGCGATACTATCAGGGTCTCGCTTACGGATGATCCTGCGGAGGAAATTAAAACGGGCCGCCTTATCCTTGCATCTCTGGGCCTGCGGCATTTCGGCCCCACGTTAATATCATGTCCCACCTGCGGCCGAACGCGGGTCGGATTGATTCATCTGGCCCGAGAAGTGGAGCAGGCCTTGGAGGGAATTGAAGAACCTTTGAAAATCGCCGTCATGGGCTGTGCGGTCAACGGCCCCGGCGAGGCGCGGGAAGCAGATTTCGGTATTGCCGGGGGTGTCGGCAAGGGGATCATATTCTCGCACGGGAAGGTATTGCGTACTGTGCCGGAGAAAGAGCTGGTACCGGCTCTTCTCGAAGAAATTAACGCCTACAGGGCTGACAAAAAATGTGTTCCGCAGTGAACCGCTCCGTAAACCGGAATGAGAAAATCCGGAGTACGGAGCGGTTCATTTTTTAATGAGAATTTAATCTTTTTTCTTCCTCTTTTTTCAGAATTATCTGCCATACTGAGCAGTGAAAGAAAAAGGAGGAATGAAGATGAGCGATAAAGAAACCTTCGACTGGTACGGCGTCATGTCGGGGCTGGAAGCTGTCGATACCGTTCCGGAAGAACTGGAAAATGCCGCCGCCCGTCGTCTGGGCAAAGCCTATCTATGCGCTTTCAGAACGGGCGATGACAGAGAAAAATACTGGCTTTTGGCGGAAACGCTGTTTCTGCGCCTGGCGGATACTGCCCCGTCCCGTTATGTGTATTCCGTCCTCGCCGGACTCTACAGGCAGGCCTACGGCGGCAGCCCCGGAATCGGGACAAAAACGAAAGAAGAGCTCCTTCATAGGGCGCTTGACTGTTACGAACGCCTTTATAACGATCATCCCGATGAATATGAACTTTATGAATATGCACATCTGCTATATAAAAGCTCTTCCGTCTTTTCCGCCGCCGCAGGCGTTCGGGAACGGCTGGAACGAAAAGAAAAAGCGTACCGTATATATGGCGAAGTCATGGAGGCATATAAAAGAAATATCAATAAAAAAACGGTTGAGCGGCCGTATATCCGGGCCGCGTACGGTCTTTGCCGCTGCGGGCTGGAGTTATACGGGTATGAAACCCCGTTACAGAAGGAGTATGTGCTTCTGACGGGCGGATATTACCTTTCGGAACGGGCGAAGGAAGTAAAGAAAACCGTCTTTTATACGCTTTGCAGAGCTGTTGACAGCGTCCGCAGATATGAAAATATTCCCACGGTCATGGAGGACGGTTGCAGGTATTACGACTGTGATTACCGTTATGAAGCGCCGTGGGATATTTATTATATGATGGGGCGTCTCTTTCTCTTTGCCGTAAAATATAATATCTTGCCGAATCGATCCGAGCCGGTACGGTCCTGTGAAAAATACTTCACGTACGCGGCCGTACTTGACAGGAAACGGCGCAGTGAGGGCCTGCCTGTCAGCGGATTCTCGCATATGTATCATTCGTTATGCGATTTTTATCTGATGTGCGGTACTGAAGAAAAATTAGGCGCTTTTTTAAAGGAATACGGGGATTATATGGAACCGTCGTATATAGAGCTGACAAACCTGCGCCGGGCCCTGAAAGGAGGGAACTATGAAAAAGCGCGTGCCTGTTTAAACGCGGCGGCCGGCCGGCCTTCGTCCCTGCCGCCCCGTAAGGCAACGGTTTTAAAAGACCTCTTAACGGTTCTTGAAGAAAAGGACATGAGCGGGTTAGGGCGATCGTATAAGCCGTATGAAATGAAACTGTTTGCAGAGGTGTTACAGAAAAAGAACCGCACTGTCCGAACATACAGTGCGGTGTAGGGATGTATCCGTTTTAGATAAAGATGTATTTGCAAATGAAGAGAACGGCCAGGACATACATGAGAATACTGATCTTTTCCCGTTTCCCCGTCAGCAGATTGATGAGCACATAGGAGATAACGCCGAAGGAAATGCCTTCCGACACGCTGTAGCAGAAGGGCATGGCAATAATTGTCAGATAGGCGGGGAGCGATTCGGTCAAATCATTGAATTCGATGCCCGTAATGGCGCCGAGCATGAGAAATCCCACGATAATTAACGCAGGAGCCGTGGCAAAAGCCGGTATCGCCAGGAACACGGGCGAGAGGAAGAGGGAAAGGAGAAAGAAGAGAGCGACGAAGACGGCCGTAAGCCCTGTCTTGCCGCCTTCACTCACGCCGGTGGCGCTTTCGACAAAGGTCGTTACCGTGCTTGTTCCCATAACGGCTCCGGCCGTCGTGGCTACCGCATCGGCCATAAGGGCCCCTTTAATGCGCGGCAGCTTTCCGTCCGCGTCAAGCATATCGGCTTTGGACGAAACGCCGATCAAGGTCCCCAGCGTATCAAATATGTCTACGAACAGGAAGGCAAACATGACGACGAAAAAATCAAGGGTCAGCATATTCGTAAAGTCAATTTTACCGAATATGGGAGCCATACTGGACGGTGTAAAAGCGGCGGCGCCGGCGGAAAAATTCGGAATTACACTGAACATATGCTGAGCCGGATCGGGGACGTAAAGTCCGGTTAACTCGCAAATAACGCCTAAAATCCACGTGAAGAGAATGCCCCAGAGAATATTGCCGCGAACTTTACGCTGCATGAGAATCGCCGTAAACAGCACGCCTAAAAGAGAAAGGACCACCGTGATGCCTACTGTATGGAAATTGCCGGAGCGGAGTGACTCTTTAAAGGAAAACAGTGAGATTTTTGTCGCCGCGTTGGCGACGACGACCTGGGCGTTAAAAAGGCCGATGAGGGCGATAAAAAGACCGATACCGGCGGACACGGCTTTTTTCAGCGTCATCGGGATGGCATTAAACAGGGCTTCGCGGATATTTGTGAGGGAAAGTACGATAAAAATTATACCTTCCACGAAAACGGCGGATAAGGCCGTTTCCCAGGAATATCCCATCTGGAGGACTACCGTATAGGCAAAGAAAGCGTTTAAACCCATGCCCGGGGCTAAGGCGAAGGGATAGTTCGCAAACAAGGCCATGAGAACGGTGCCCAGGCAGGAAGCCAACGCCGTCGCCGTTAAGATTGCGCCCTTGTCCATTCCCGTAGCGCTCAGAATAATAGGATTGACGGCCAGAATATAGGCCATCGTCATGAAGGTCGTAATACCGGCAAGAAATTCGGTCTTTACGGTAGTACCGTTTTCATGGAGGTGAAAGAGGTGATTGAGAATACCTTTTTCTGCTGTCATGATGCACACTCCTTTTCAGAATTCGAGTAATAAAATACAGGGAACGTCGTATTAACCCGGGACTTTAGTTATCAGTTAAACGGGTTACCCGTAAGAAGTTCATACGCTTCCTTGTATTTGGCGATCGTTTTTTCGATGACAGCATCGGGAAGGAGATAGCCGCTGTCCTTGTGAGCCGATAACCAATCGCGGACAAACTGTTTGTCATAGGACGGCTGAGGCCGGCCGGGCGCATATCCTTCAAGCGGCCAGAAACGGGAACTGTCGGGGGTCAGCATTTCGTCGCCTAAGATGACGTCGCCCTTTTCGTCAATACCGAATTCAAACTTCGTATCGGCAATGATAATGCCTCTGGAAAGTGCGTAGTCCGCACATTTCCGGTACAGTGCAAGCGTGTAATCGCGCACTTTTTCCGCATATTCACGCCCTTTTCCGGGAAATGCTTTTTCCACTGCGTCGACGCTTTGTGCAAAGGAGACATTTTCGTCATGATCACCCAACTCGGCTTTGGTACTCGGCGTAAAAAGCGGCTCGGGCAATTTTTCCGCTTCTTTTAATCCTGCTGGCAAGGAAATCCCGCATACCGTACCGCTTTCCCTGTAGCTTTCCCAGCCGCTGCCGGTAATGTAACCGCGGACAATGCATTCTAAGGGAATCATGTTCAATTTACGGCATTTCATGCTGTTGCCGCTGAACCGTTCCTGCCGGAAAAATTCGGGCATGTCCCGGACATCTGTCGAAAGCATATGATTAGGCAGAATATCTTTGGTGAAGTTGAACCAGAATGCGGACATTTGCGTGAGGATCGCACCTTTATGGGTAATGCGGTTTTTCAGTATGTGGTCAAAGGCGGAAATACGATCGGTCGCAACCATGATGATGCTGTCGCCGATATCGTACACTTCACGTACTTTGCCGGATTTATAAGGTTTGTATTCCTTCATGACTTTGCCTCCCTATATATAACTGTGTTTTAACATATATACTATATCACGATTAATACGGGGCGTCGACTTTAAAGGAAGGGCGGATTTTCAATCAGGACAAAGAGCCGGGCCGGTTCCCCGCATTGAAACGGGAAACCGGCCCGGCTCTTATAGCTTTCAGAAACCGTCTTGGCTGTTTTATGATATCCCTTTGTACGTATCAGTATGTTCTGAAGACGCCCGTGACGACGCCGAGGAGTTTACAATTGCGGGTAATAATGGGGTCGTACGCATCATTTTCCGGTTGAAGCCGGATATGATCTTTTTCCATGTAGTAGCGTTTGACCGTCGCTTCGTCTTCCAGCAGGGCGACCACGATCTGTCCGTTGCGCGCCATATCCTGTTGACGGACAATAAGTAAATCTCCTTCGAGAATACCTGCATCTTTCATACTGTCACCGCGGACGGTCAGCATGAAACAGTCATCCTCACCGACGAATTCGGCGGCAAAAGGGTAAACATCTTCAATACATTCTTCCGCCAATATAGGGGCGCCGGCGCGTACGGCCCCGACCAGGGGAAGGGGAACGACTTTCTTGGAACGCCACGAGCCTTCGTCAAGAAGCTCTATTTTTCTGTTTTTGGCCGGATCGCGACGGATAAAACCGAGATTCTCCAGGTCCGTTAAATACCCGTGTACAGTGGAAGTGGAACTAAGACCCACTTCGCTGCAGATTTCCCGGACGGACGGGGGATACCCGTACATATGCACGCATTTGCGTATATATTCTAAGATCTGCCGTTGTCTGGTAGTCAGGGACGTTTCCGAATTCAGCATATTTTTCACCACTCCCATGTCAAGTTATATGTTAATTATAATCAATGCCGCAAAGAAAAGCAAACATTTGTTTCCCTTTTGCTTGACAGAACAAGCGTTCGGCGATATAATAAAACCGTCGAAAGAACAATTGTTCGCTGAACATCCGTTCTCACCAGGCTACAGGAGTGATATGAAATGAAAAAGAAACTTCACAAATCCAATACTACATCCCGGAGGATCCGGTTTTTTCTCATTGCCGTTTTTCTTGCCGCGTCTTTTACCCAATTGGGTTGGACAGGGCCGTCCCATAAAGAATATATTTCCGTTCAGGTGCATCGGGGCGATACGCTTTGGCAGATTGCTTCCCGCGTGACTGCCGCCGACGCCGATGTTCGCAATACGGTTTTTGATATTGTGGAAGTAAACAGGCTCGGACATAATCAGGACATTTATCCCGGTCAGATACTTCAGGTACCCGTAGATCGTGCCGCTGCCGCACAAATTAACGATCATCCCGGAATTTCCGATTCATAAAATGAAGAGCCTCCGTTTAATAAAGAGCCCCGTTTCCTTGTATGGACAAAATACAGGATATGCGGCTCTTTTAATTTACAGGAGAAAAATTTTAAGCATAATTTCTCATGTATCTTCGCCCGTAATTTTAAAGACCGGATTATCAATCAGCCTGTCGGCTTCATCAATATAGCGCCGTACAACGGCCTGAGATTTATGGCGGGTCTGACGCATGATTTGCCGTTCTTCCACCTTGTGCTGCGCCGCAGAGGTGGCAAACCCGTGGCGTAAGCTGTGAGCACCGTAATCCTTCGGATTCATGCCGACCGCTTCCGCGTATTTTTTCACGATAAGAGCAATCGATTTATCGGATATATGCGTTTTCCGCACAGACCGTTTTTTTGTAAAGCCTCTGAAAACGGGGCCGGTTGTTATTCCGGCCGCCTGCAGCCAATGCCGCAGGGCCCGGACGGCGTCAACGGATTCGTCTCCTACGGCGGGTATGGCGACTATTTGGCCTTGGCCGGACTTGTCGGTCTTGGCGTTACGAATGGTGATTAAAAGGCCCAGCCGGGAAAAACGCAGGTCTTCCACATTAAGCGCGGCTATTTCGGAGCGTCTCATAGCTCCGTAGAAGCCTATAAGCAGAATAGCGCGGTCCCGCGCCTGTTCCAGTGCGTGCCCGTCCGCATGGCGGAGCATTTCTTTGAGATCGTCGAATAAAATCGGCATTTTTCCCTGCTGTAAAGTACCTTTCATGCGTTTGATGCCGCGTAATGCGTCTTTTACGAGCGGCATACGGCAGGGATTGTCGGTAAGGCCCGCCGCATCGTAATTTTCCGTTAACGCGCTGATGCGCCGGGCTACCGTATTGGCTTTGGCGTTGTCGGCCAGGTCGTTTATGTAATTGACGATCGTCTCCGGCGCGGCGGGGAAATAGGCTTGTCCCTGCTGCGAACACCAGTCACAGAAATCCTTCCAATCCGAGGCATACGCGTCAATCGTATTGTCGGCACGGGCGACATAAATACTTTGCCGGGCCTTGGCGGACAGCCCTTTATTATTTTCGATGAGCACAGGTTGCCCTATGTAAAAGTGATCCAAGCCTTTATAAGCCATGATTTTGCCAGCTCCTTGAGATACATACAATTCTGTTACTTCCGATAATTTAACGTTATCGGAAGTAATTGCTTTCCCTGTTATCATACCATGAATCTTTAACGTTTTCACTACCCGTTTATAAAATAATCGCTTAGTACAGGGATCTATGTATTAGCCGACGAATTTTTTCGCTCGGCTTCAATAACATTTCTAAAGTCATCCGTACTGTATACAAGACCCTTATACGTAAATATTTTGTCAAAAGGATTGATGCTTACATGATAATATACATGCCCCTCAGGATATATGCGAAAATCAATTTCCAATGAATCTTCCGTTTCTTCTACATGTTCCAAGTTATAGGAATAACATACGGGAATAATTTCATTTCCGGTTATGGCGTCAGACACGCCGAAACCGTTAATCCAAAGAGCCATTCTAAATTCGGTAGGATCTATGATGATTTTAATCCGTCCTTGTAGAAACAACCGTTCACAGCGGTATTCTCCCATAACGTGCGCCTCCTGTATAAAGTCATTCCATACAGTAAAGAATTTGTCCTGTATGGTCATTCTCTCCGGGCGCGATATTCCTTAACGCACCAGATGGCGTGTTGCCGGATAACGACCTGAAGATAACCGGTATAGCCGCCAAGAGTGACTCGGCCTCTTGCAGGAGATTTAGAAAATCGCACCTCCGCAATGTCATTCAGCTTATATGTAGGCGCAAACAGTCCGTATCCTATGGTCAGCCGATCTTCTCTGAAGCGGAGAACGTTGTATCGTTCCCCGGGATCAAGAGCAAAGAGTTTTGATAAGGTATACAGAGCGGCTCCCGTGCCGACACCCGTTAACAACATAAATCCCGCTATTACCGATTTCATCATGTCATACCTCGCTATTTTTCAGATCAACTGTCCGTTACTATCTCATTGAGCGCTGTTTCTCCGATACCCTCTATATTTCTTTTCAACATATCACTCCGGGAAAACGGTCCACCAACTCAATATTTCACTCAAGGGGACGTTGCCGACAAAATAGGCCATGAATCCCCATAATACGTAAGCGGCTCCGTACAAAAGCGCCTTGTAGAGAAACGGGAGAGATACAAAAAATGCAATAATTATGGCTCCTATGATAAAGGTGCGTTTTCGGTTATCCTTACGCTTCATCGTTTTTACCCTCAGTGTTACGCTCCGATTCGCCCGTTTCTTTTTCCGCGTTGCCGACAGCGCAGATTATGTCCCATGTATCCGTATGGGGAATTATATTTCGAACCATATAGTCTTTCATGGCACGCAGTACTTGGTCCCTGGTTTGCCCGCTTCGGCTGAAAACGGTACTCTTTATATCGTCCCCTTTGCTGACTTCCAAAGTAAAAAGCTGTCCGCCTTCGTAAGCGGCCTGCATGAAAGGTGATTTTAAAATCGAATGCGGCGGCATCAGAATCAGATAGTCGATACGGCCGGTTTCCAACCGATCCACAGCTTCTTTTACCTGCTCAAAAGTAACACGTCCCGTCACGCCTGAATCTGTTTCCATCCGCCAGTGACGGAATAATTTTTCTGTTTCTTTTCGGAGCAAAGTTTTTTTTAAAGCTGCCGTGAGAATCGGAACGGGAATCAGTACTGCCAGGATCAAAGGAAAAAGAACAGGCAGACCGGTAATAAGGGAAGCCATACGTCCGGATCTCGTGTTACTGCGGTCAAAATTACTGTTGACCGCATCTGAAATATGATTCATATGCTCCGCCAATTCGGGATACTGAAACGATAGCCCGACGAAAAGGCACAAAATAATAATTACCGTTATAAAGGTTATTATAATCAATCGCTTCGCTGCCCGATTGCAAACGGTTTTCTTTTCCTCCGGGGACAAGGCGTCCATTTCCGGCATACCTTTACTCCACGTTACGGCACGTTCTTCTTCTGTCATACAGTCTTCCTCCACGATATGACCCGCAGGTGCTTAATAATGATGTCGATTTCCGGGTTTATAAAGCAACATGCTTATGATGCTCACAGTATGTATATTATACATGAGCCTGCGTTGTATGTAACGTGATTTATTGCCGGGTCTGTAATTTTACGGGGATTCGTTTATTTTATCATACAGTTTATTGTAATTACAGGAATATGATATAATGTACACGATTTTAAACCGTGCCGGAAAGGATTTATTTTTTATGACATACATACTCATTTGTTCTTTTTCCTTCGTATTGACGATGTTGCCGCCGGTATATCTTCGCTATCTCCCGTTTCAGAAAATATTGCAGCCTGTGCAGAAAAAACGCCTGAAAACGGGATATGTCGTCATATCTTTGGTCGAAGTCGCCGTTCTGGCAATTCTTACGCAGGACGGCCTGATCGCTTTCAACTGGATATCCCTTAAAATATTGATCAGCGTCTGCTGGCTCCCGTATTTTTTCCTGAATGTACTGCTCATCCGTCAGCACCTGGCTCAGCATATTTTTATTCTGGGGATGCAGTCTATCTATACGATTACGATCCATACGCTGTCAGTCAATGTGCTTTTTTTTCTCCTTCCTGACGCTTGTGATTTTTTTGATTACCTTCTGCCGTACCTGTTTTTGTACATAGCCCTGTTTTTCCTCTGTATGCCGATCATCCGGGATTTCTTCATAGAGATTTTTGTCCATTACCGGGCCGTTCAAAAGCAGTATTTCTGGAAGCAGAGCTGCCTTTTGCCCTTCCTTCTTATCCTCAACCACAGCTTTTTCTGGATCAACCCGCTGCAGCTGGCACGGGAGCACCTCTTTCCGCGCCTGTGTATGGCCCTCTGCGCCCTCATTTTCGGAAAATGTGTACTCATCGGCCTCAGGGAGTTGGACGAGCGGTTGACCCTGTATAAAAATAATTATGATCTTAATGCTCAAATTAACGCGTTTACTCAATATGTCGATTCATTGAGGAACGCGGAAAAAAAGCTCGCCCTTTTTCGACATGACAGCCGCCATCAGCTGCATATCTTAGCGGCAATGATCGAAGAAAAAAAGAACGATGAAGCGCTTATGCTGATACATAAGCTTAATGAAGAAATAGATCAGACTAAAATCCGGCAGTTTTGCCGCAATACAATGGTTAATGCGGCACTTTCCGTTTACATACGCAAGGCGGAGGATGCCGGTATTCCCGTTCAGTGGCAGTTGGACATTCCTTCTCCCCCCCCCCACACACAAACAACCGTAGATGCGGGGTTGGCCATTGTGTTATCCAACCTTATGGAGAATGCCGTTTATGCCAGTCTGCAGCAGCCGGCGGGACGCAGAAAAATTGAATTGGCCGCCCGGAATACTCACGGTACGTTAATGTTCATGATCAAAAACAGGTATGACGGTACTGTACAGTTCGATGTACGGGGATTGCCGGTTACGAACAGGCAGGGACACGGTCTCGGCATGAAATCATTGGAACAATTCCGGAAAAAGACCGATGCCACTGTTCTCTGTACGCATGAAGGCGGTTGGTTCTCCGTTTATTTACAGTTCGATATCGAGAAAAATATCCGGTTGCTGTAGGATGTTTTTTCGATAAAAATGCCTGTCCGCCCCTTTCGCGGCAAAATCATAATAAGGGAATACCCCCGTCCCGGAGATATCTCCGGAACGGGGGTATTTTTATATAAGCAGTGTGCGGCAGGAGGAGCGATACTGTAAATTTAAATCTCAATGTGGGGAAACAGCTGACTGCTCCGTGTGTTATCTGCCTTCCTGCTCATCCCCGATATATTGTCGGAATGAGGTAAGATACGAAAATTTGCGTTACCGCGTATTTGCTTCGATCATCGAAAGTTCCGGCTGGAATTCCCGAACGAGCTTCATGTCGGCCTGCACGCCTCTTTTCAGTGCATTGTAAATGATCATCGCCATTTCGTACCGGGTCATGGTCCTGTCGCCATGATAATCACCGTCCGGATACCCTTCGACAATGCCGTTTCCTGCTAAGGTTGAAACGGCTTCATATGCCCAGTGATTTTCGGGAATATCCGGGAAGTCCTTATATGCATTGGGATTGAAGATATTTAATATATTATCCAGACGGGCTTCTAACAAGCTGACCTTGTTTTGCAGCGTATCGATCTTCCGTTGAGCGGCCTTGCTGATACCGCGTTCATGGCTTCCTTCACCGAACTTGAAGGACAGGCTGGCGTTGTACATATTGTCGCCGTAACCTACGGTGCTGCTGACGCCGAACAGGATATTATCATTCGGCCGGTAGAACGCGCCGATCGCTGCGGCATGTTCGCTCTTATATGAGCCGAAGCCGACAGCAAAACTGAGTTTCGATGTCGCGTCATAATCAACGGGATGGAGTCCCGCCAGTGCCGCGGCACCGGCCCCGACTCTGCTGAGATCACGGTTCCAGCGTTCTATGCGCTGATTGGTCCGGAACAGCTGGCTTCCGTTCACGGCATCCAGGCTGGTATCGCTGAGCGTTCCGTCTGCGACGTTGATGATTTTCTGCTCGTTGGCGTTGATGCCGTCATTGTCGATGTATGTCTTGCTGCCGATCTTATAGGAGGCTGCCTTGACATCACCGGCGACATCCAGGTTGTTATTCATGACAACATCGTTGTTGAATGTCGTATTCGTAACCGTCATCGTCATGGAAGTGGTGCCTACATTGTTGATAAGCTGTGTCTTAGCCGTATGCGTAATGTTTTCGGCCGTCAGGACATCATTACCTTTCACGTCGGTGATCCGGTCGCCGCCTACGGTAGTCGTTTGATCTCCTTTGTAGTCTTCCACGACGTCGCCCTCAACGGTTTCGGTCAGCTTGCCGTCTACGGTGTTGGTCTGATCGCCCTTGACGTGAGTGGTCTGATTCTTGTCGACAGTAGTCGTCTGGTTGCCCTTATAGTTTTCCTCGACGTCGCCCGTAACG
>ERZ772957.1222-NODE-1222-length-17276-cov-4.412520_pt1 | contig 17276 bp, 13 predicted proteins | sample MGYA00580682_ERZ772957 | MGnify/ENA primary metagenome ERZ772957 (study PRJEB29015, sample SAMEA2737921) | human oral metagenome | biome: human oral; feature: human-associated habitat; material: dental | place: China | collected 2025 ...
TCCATCTGTTGATTTTTATTTCTTTTAGTATTTGGTTTTCCAATTTTGTCATTTGTTCTTCCCCTTTTTCTCTTACTTCTTTCCGACATTATCATTGAGCGTCTCTAAAATTGCTTGGCACGCCATATCGTGCGGGACTTTCAATTCTTTGGAGAGGGCTTTTGCCGCTTCCGTTACAATCGTCTCGATTCCGATTAAAATCTCCGAGCCGCTTGCGTCGATTCTTACGTTGTACTTTGTACGCCCATCTTTTTTATACAGCGTCCATGTAATGCTTGATTTAGATTTCATCTTGCCTCCAGCAGGATTTGATTTTATGTATCTCATTATGTTCCGATTTGCTTTCTAAAAATGGTGATTTTTCCCGCGATGTATACTTTCATTCCCGCACTCCGTTTTCAAAATCTATTTGTAAATAAAAATGGCGACTCGGACGGGGGTGTCCTTATCGCCAAAAGGCATAAATTTCAGTGACGAAGCGTTACTATCCGCTTGTTGCCGTTGTGGTCTGCCGGGCAAATATGCCGGGATTGATAACAGCGACTGCCAGTGAAGCTGCGAAAATCACAGCGGCAAAAACCGTCACAGCAATCTGCGGAATTGCGCTCGCCGCGAGCGATATGATTATCATCATAAACGACAATCCACAGCCAAAAGCTGAGCAGGCATTTTAGACATTTACTCATACGTTCACCTCCTTCCGTTTGGAACGGCTGATTTAAAAAACAAAAAAAAGTTTTAGAACTGGGGCTTTCACTGCCGGAGATGCGGACTTGACGGTTTGCGGAGGAGTGCTTGCCGCCAAGTCCGCCGGCTGATGAAAGCGTATGTGATAAGTATAGAAAAAGAAAGCCGCCGTTGTGGCTTAACAGCGGTTAAAAGTCAGTTGGTTTCGGCAAGTTGTTTTATTTGTTCTTCTGTTCCATGATGGAGAATATCTAGGCGACAGCGTTGTTCGGGTGTGAGGTTTTGGGTTCTGTTTAATTCTATGAATTCCCTGCGTAAATTATATTTAAGTTGCCACTCCTGATTTTCAAGAGGAGTTTCATCATAATAAACATCCATAACGTATCATCCCTTTTTAATACTATAATGCCAGCCATAATTTTTTACAAGTTGTTTAATTAAGTCAGGCTCTGTGCAAATGAAACTTAATTTATCAAATTCTTTTACTGACAATCTGATTCCAACCTTCAAAGAATAAACGGTTCCGTTATGTCCGACAGCAACCATTTCTTTTAGTGCCGGATAGGTATTTATAATTTCCACATCTGCAAAACTAAAACTGCCGCTAAGCGGATGATTGTGATAAAAAACAAGCGAGTTCTTTTTTGCAGAAAGGAGCTTTTCTCTTACGGAATTCAATCGAACACTTCTTCTGTCGCCCTTGCGTATTGCAAACACAGTACCGACAATGAAGGTTATAATCTTTTTTATGACCATTACGATATTCAGTTTTCTGTTAAAACGTAAGAATTATCTGTTAAAATCAAATTCAATACAGACTGAAATCTATCGTAAGTTTATTTTAATACGGCGTTTAAAATAAACTTACTGACTGTTAGACAGCTCAATTTTGCCCTGTGCTTGAGCTCCGCCAATTCTTCCGACTGGCAGCTTACTGAAAAAGACACGCGTTTTATCTCTCTCCCGTAGGTTTTCTGCAGCTGCAGATGTAATTTCAAGAAAAACATAAAAAAGGAGCAGATTTGCGTCTGCCCCAAACGAAATCAAATCAACCTTAAGGTCGTAATCAGGTTCAATACTAATACGGATTTTCAAAAAAATCAATCATCGGGAAATAAAATACTTTTTACAAAAGCAGACACATTCATGTTTTTAGCCGCCGCACGAGATTTTAGACTTTCCAATTCCTGAATCGAAAGCCTGAATTGGAATGTTGCACATTGCGGGGTTGAACCAGTATTTTTTGAACCTTTCTTTCTTCCCGCTCCGGGACGTGCTCCACCTCTGTTGCTTTTCTTTTCCATATGTTTTATCCCTCAAAAACAAAGAGATCCGTCGCAACGGTGTCTCTCCTTACTTGCGAGCATTGTAACATGGTTTGTGAAAGGTTTCAATTTTCCGCCGTGTATCTTGTCAAACTGAATGTTATATGCACTTAAAGAGCGTGCTGCTTCTTCTCTCGCCGTTTTTTGAAAAGCTTGAGTGCATAGCACTTATGCGCACTGATACGGCATTTTTCTAAGTTGCCATTTCCAGCAATGCCGTATCAGTGCGGAACCTAAAACTGTGTCTTGTAACCGAGCGATTCCGAACTCCCTGAACAATTTTCCTCTTTCGATGTCCGCTACGAGTTTGTCATAGGAAAACTTGCAAGATGGGCTATACAAGTTTCCCTGTTAAGGAAAACTTGGGACATAAATACGGCTATCAATCAGATGAACGAAACCTTAAAATGTCCGCCCCTCTGCATATATCCCGCAATATTGTTACGGAAGTTCCTTTGAAAGCGCAATTACATTTAATATCCGCTCAAAAACGTATGAACTTTCGACAGTTATCGATTCTGCAGAATCTTTTTGGGAATGAAGAAATTTCCAAGTTTCAGGTAGCATGGTCGAAAGTCGGATGCGTTCGTCAGGAGTTGCGGCTTTGTGGTTTACGACAAAATCTTCAAGTCCGGGATTTTTTGCAAGAGCCATCATGTAGGCGGACGCTTCATTTGACGGAAGCATTGTAACAAGAACCGCAGGAATCCCCGAGGCGATGAAGCCTGCGTTGTCGCTCCATGAAACTGGAAGCGTTACCCACGAGCCGCCTGTCGCCGTTTTTAAGACAGCCTGCGTTCTGTTGAAAAGCTCATTGAATTTTTTCCTGAACGCAGGTTTTGCTTTGTCAAGGAGAGGCGGTTTTTGAAGCACGGGAATTGTTCCCCGTCCCATGCAGTCGAACACATAAACGTCGTCGTTTGTTATTCCAAGGCGGCGGAATGTTCCTGCCAAGGCGAACGCCCCTTGCCCTTCAAGTTCGTCCATTTCTTCTCCGTCCGTGAAGATGAGCCTTATGTTGTGCTGGATGTTTTTTTCGTTTAACGATGCAGCCCAGTTCATCATCGAAAAGACCGCAAAACTGTTGTCGTTTGCTCCGGGACTTTCTTTTACCCTGTCGTAGTGTGCAATCAGCGTTTTTATCCTGAAGTAGCCGCTGTACTGCTCTTTTGGGAAGTTCACGTATATGTGCCGTCTTTCATCGATGTTTATGACGGTGGATTTTACACCTCTTTTTTCAAGATAATTTACTATGAAGGAAGTCCTGTCGCAGTCCTGAGCCAAAAAATCAATGTATTCCGAAGAAAGTTTTTCCGTCTCGTTCATTTTTGCTTCCTTACCGTGCGCTTTCTTCGGAATAAAGCCGAAGTTTTGGAGTTGGAATTATGTATTTTTGCACCACATCCATTATGTCTTCTTTTGAGGCGTTTATCAAAGTCTCGTAGCTATCAAGGTAGAGTGCCGGATTTTCCCCTCCGTTTCTGATAAGGATGGAAGTCCCTCTGTTCGACGAAGTTCCTTTAAGTGCGTTCAGCACCCAGCTTTCTTTTACCCGGCTAATCTCGCTTTCGTCTTCGGAGAGTTTTTTTATAAAAAAATCCACCGTTTTTTTGAAAAAGTCGTCTATCGCCTTTGTGTGCGCCACTGACATGAACGTGAACGACGAGGAAGGAATTTCTTTTGTGCGGACGGAAAGCCTTAGTTCACTGAAAAGCGGGATTCCGTCTTTTTTAGGTTCGTTTTCCGTTTCCTCTTCAAGAAATTCTTTCAGTCTGAAAACAAGGGCATCGTATATGACTTCGTTTTTAAGAGAATCCGGGGAATTTTCGGGGGCTTCAAGCCAAAACTGCACGGGGTCAAAGAAATTTTTTGTGGGGACAAGCACTGCCGGCATCGGACCTGCGTCTTCAGCCTTTATGTCCGTGGTAAAAACGTGCCTTAGTTTTACTTTGACGGCTTTGTCCTCGGGAAAATCTATTTTTTCAAGTTCGTTTTGTGTTTGAGGTTTTCCGTGGGCTGTAAAAAGTCCGAACGTGTTTTTTAGAGGCTCGTAAAGGTATTCCCAATCCAAAGGTCCCACGATTACGATTCTGTAAAGCCTTGAGTCCAAGAGCGAAGGGTATGCGTTCAGAATCTGAAAGTAGCTTGTGTCTTCAAGAATGTCGCTTTCAGTGTCCAGAATGCGGCGAATGATTCCGTCCTTGAAAAGCCAGCGGCTTGCCTTGTAGGAAAGTTGGTTCACGGCGGAAGCGTTGTAGAGCCTTTTTTGAGTCCGTATTGAATAGACGTAACTGTCCGCCTCTGCAGGATGAATATCGCCGAATATTATTGCATCCGAAATGCATCGAAGGCATATCGCCGCGTCTTCTTTTGCACATTCTACTGTTATCGCCGTGTAACTGTTGAATGTTTCGCTAAGGATTTCTGGTTCTCCTTCAAGAATGTTGTCGTTTCTGTACTTTGATATTTCTTTTTGGATGTTCTGGGCGAACGCACTTGTTATGATTTTTTCAAAGCCGGGATTTTCATTGTATGAGAATTTTCCAAGGCTGAGAGAGACCATTATGAGTATGTTTCCCGTAGCGTCTGTCGTCTTCACCGTTACCGGAATCCCGTTTTTAAGCCTTATTGTTTTTAGAGCGAGCCTGTTTTCTTCTATGAATTGAAAGTCGTTTTTTTCATCGGGAAGTGCGTCTTCTTCGGAAGCCTTGTTTTCTTTTTGTCGGTGGTTTTCGCCAAGGATTTTTTTTAGTTCCGTCGAATACCACGAGGCATTTTTTTTGTCCACCGCTGAAAAACCTGATTTTATGAATGCTTTTTTGTTTTGCCCGTAGACTTTTGAATTTAAAAGAACGAAAACAAACGGCTCTTCGGTTTTGCAGATTTCCTTGATTTTTTCACTTTCCTGACTTTGAATAAGTTGCGGTTTTGCCATCATTCTTTCTGCCATTCCAAGAGATTTTTCGCTTTCGGACGAAAAATCTTCCACCGCCCGAAACTGCGAAAGATAGTCCATGAAAGTGCTTGAGTCCTTGCAGATTGCGATAAAATCCTCTGAAAGTCGTTTTTTCGCTCTTAGAAATTCGTCTTCCTTGCTGGTTTCTATGCTTTCCTTTAATTTCGAAAGAAAAAGTTCTACTTGGGGCGCGATGTTTACTTTTTTGTTCACAGGTTCTTCCATCAAAGCCTGTATTATCAGGCGGGAAGAGCCGTTTTTGTGCGCCGCCCCTGCGTCTATGTATTCTTCTTCTTTTATCGAAAGGTTTTTCTGACAGAGAAGTGTATTTTTCATCGTGGAATTTTCTGCGCCAAGCACCGCCGCCATAAGGTCGGTTTCCGTCATCCCAAGCGAGGTGAACTGCACGACAATCTGCGTAAGGTTTGACGAAAAATCCGGGGATACAATCACGAATTTTCTTTTGTTGCCGCCGGATTTTACCGGTTCTGCTTTTAAGGAATTTGTGCCGGGTTTAATTTCTCCAAATGCTTTTTTGCAGGATTCAAGCATTTTCTCTTTTTTCATGCAGCCTGAAATGAATATGGATGCGTTCTGCGGCGTGTACCAAAGTTCCGAGATTCCTTTTAGCACTGTCCTTACTTCGTCTGCGGTTTTTCCTTTGAAAAGTGCCGGGTATATCCCGGATTCCTGTTTCCATGGAGATTCCGAGAAAACTCTTGAATCTATCGCGCTGTTCAAAAATGATGCCGGCGTTTCACTGTATGAAAGAATTTCTTCTTTCATTTTTTCGTATTCTTTTTTTATTGCGGAATCGGAAAAACTTGGGGAAAATGCACGCAATGCAAGGGATTCTAAACTGTCTTCCAATGCGGACGGAACGCAGTTTATCCTGTATCTTGAAGAATCTGCCGAACATTCTGCAGATAGTTTTTTCATTTCGTTTCCATCTGCATCGTATTTGAAAAGCCTTGAATAAAGCGGAAAAAAGCCCGTGTTTTCAGGCGACTGTGAACCGAAGCCTGCCCTGAACGAAAGTTCTATGTTTACCGTAGCCGAGGAAAAATCTTCCAACGCGAAAAGTTCCATACCGTTTTCAAGCGTGTATTCTCCGTAGTTTTCACTGTTCAGAATACCTTCTGCGCATAGGACTTTTGTTCCTCCGAAGAAGGATGCTGCAAGGGCTGCAATAAAGAAAATTGCTTTTTTCATCGTTCGGGATTATAGCAGTTTTTAAGCGTTTTGTGTTTTAAGCATAATAAAAACTGAATGTGAAGGTTTATTTTAAGCTGATAAGACGGCGCGATTGGAAAAGACTGCAAGTTTGTAGAAAAAACTCTATGATGTACGAGTGAGCTTTTGCACACCAATGCGGCAATTTTCAAACTTGATACTTTGTTCAACTGTTGCGTTTTTAGGAATGTATAACTTCTGCAATAAATAAGACAGCCTTACAAACCGACAAGGTTTCGTAGCGAAAACTTGATGGTTTTTATGTTGTTTTATCATTCTATTACGGAACGGCGTAGATTCAGCAATACTTAATTGTTGATAGAATTTGCAATTATCGAATTTTATAGAACACTAAATAACAATGCCGAGTATGTTCAATCCTTTACAGAGAGCAGTGTCTTAAACGATTTTGTACCTAATTGTAATAAGGGAGGGAGATGACATCCCGTCAGAGCATGGTTTCCTCTCCCTCCCTTAAACCCTCCCGCTTTTTCCCGCACTGCTTAGGGCTCTGCCCTAAGAACCCGTACATGGTTGTAACTTTTTTATTATTATAAAGCCTGCAAGTTGTTTCGTTATTTAGAAACCGGTATAAAGATTTTTTTACACGAGTTTGCCATCGGAAAAGTTGCAGCGGACATAATACCAGTTACTCGCTTTAAGGATGCCTTAAGATGTCCGTCCGCCGACACCCGGTTTTCCTTACGGAAAACCGGGATAATCTATCTTGCAGCAATCGGATGAAGGATGCATGAATATGCCCGTCTCACGAATCGGACAACTGTCCGATTCGTGACAGATGGTGGGTAAAGGAGGAAACCTGCGGGATTCGAATTCCGAGCCGGTTTCCCCCCTTATAGCAGAGGGGTAAAAGGGGTACTACCCCTTTGCAGTCGGAAAATCCGATGAACAAAGCCTTTATATGTCCGTCCTCCGTCAATATGCGGTCGGACATTTCGACCTTATGTGGTCGGTCTCTCCGACCTTACGTGGTCGTACACTCCGACCTTATGTGTAATGACGGTCATTCCTTATATAGAGGAGCTGTCCTTCCCTATGCGGAGGGACACTCAATCCTTATGTGGATGGATACTACATCTTGCAAGAATCGGACAACGTCCGATTCTTGAGACGGACATACGACCGACAATCCGATGAACGAAGCCTTTATATGTCCGTCCGCCCGCCTGCATGAGGATGGCAGCGTTTATATATGTCTATGAGCTGCTGTGTTGTAAGATGGGTGTAACGCTGGGTAGTCGAAATGCTTGAATGTCCCAAAAATTTCTGCACAACCCTTATGTCCGCGCCGCTTGAAAGCATTATTGTAGCAAAAGTATGGCGCAAGGCGTGCGGAGAAACATGGCGGTTCAAGCCTTCCTTTCCTGTGTATCTGTTCAAGATATAACGCACGCCGCCTGAAGTAAGCGGACCTGCATTCTGATTTACAAAAAGAAACTCCGAAGAATCCTCGACATTCTCAGAGCGAAAACGCCGTTCCCTGTCAAGAAGATAGTCTTTTATGGCATTCTGCGCATCTTTTTCAAAATAAACCCACCGTTCCTTGTTTCCTTTTCCAACGATTTTAGCGGCGTGGCGGCTGTAGTCAAAATCCGATTTTTTAAGCGAGACGAGTTCGCTCACTCGGCAGCCTGTGGAATAAAACGACTCGAAAATCGCCTTGTCCCGCTTTTCCCAAAGAAGCTCGTTTTTTTCAGGCTCTTTGCAAAGTCGGTCAATTTCGTCGTGCGTAAGGAACGCCGGAACGTATTTAGGAAGTTTTACGGTTCTTACCTCAAGGGCGGGATTTTTTTGGATGTAGCCGAATTTTCTGCAATAGAAGAAAAAACTTCTTACGGCGGCAATAAAACGGTTTACGGAACTTGCGGCACGACCCTTCGACGAAAGGTTTGCTATGCAGAAATTCAAATCTTCCGTTCCTATGCCGCATAAAGGAGCGTCGCCTCCAAGGTATTCTTCCATGATTTTAAGGTCGTTTTGGTAGCCGAGCGATGTGTTTTCGCTAAGCTGACGCACGTTCCTTATGTACACAAGAAATTCTTCCACAGAATTTTTAAGTTTCCGTTCAGACATATGACCTCTAAAAATCGGACAAAGGATTTGCTTTAATCAGTCCGCATGAAGATTATCGGATAAAACAAGCGATTTATTCAGACGATGAATCTGAAAATCCGTCCGTCAAAAATAAATGCGTCAACTTATTTTATGTTGTAAGCCCGGTTTAAGATTAAAAATTCTAAAACACGGAAAAAGCATTTTCTTACCTGCACAAGACCTAAAAAGAAACGCAATGCCTCTCCATAACAATTCCAGCTCTTGAAGGAAAAAACGCATTTTCGATTCTGCTGATTTCCATAAAACCTGATTTTTCGTAGATGTGTCTTGCACCCTTCCAATCCTCGTTTACCATCAAAACTTCTTTTTCCGGGAAAAAATCTGTCTCCAGTTCTTTTATGGCGGCGTTAAAAAACTTTGTTCCGTTCCCTTTTCCCCTAAATTTTTCAGGAAGCGCAAAACTTGAAATATAAAGGATTTTTCCATTATCTGAATGGATTTTTTTTATGCTGTGTCCCACAGAAAACTCATTAAAATCGGGAACAGTTTCCCAAAGTTCGCTTGAAAAATATCCTGCAAGATGCCCGGTCTCTTCTTCCTCAAATACAAAAAATCCTTCAGGAAAAACACAGATTCTTTCAAGAAAAAGTTCTTCTTTTTCCCGGATTTCAGGCAAAAACGAATCTCTTTCAATCTTCATTATTTCTTTGATATCCGGTTGGCTCGCTTTTCTTAAAATGAATTTTTCCATATTTTTCCTTGTAAAGAATAAATCAGGTCTATTTTAGGATTTTTTCAAGCAGAGCTGCGCAGCCTTCGTTTATATCAAGAAAAGTTTTTTCAAAATCGTGCGTATACCACGGATCTGCGATGTCCCTGTCCTTTCCGGCGAACGAAAGAAGAAGTTTTACTTTGTCCGAAGGGTCGTTTTTCCACAGTTTTTCCATTCTGTAGATGTTTTCTATGTCCATTCCGACAAGAACATCGAATTTATCGTAGTCAGCAGCCGTGATTCTTCTTGAACGGTGACGAGTGAACGGAATGCCCTTTTCCCTGAGTTTTTCTTTCGCACCGCTATGCATGTCGTTTCCGATTTCCTCTGCGCTTGTCGCGGCGGATTCTATCACAAACGAAGTTCCGTCCGAAAAATCCGAACTGCGCTCAGAAACCATATTCTTAAAAACGAATTCCGCCATCGGGGAACGGCAGATGTTTCCGTGGCAGACAAAAAGTATTTTTTTTATCATTAAGAGCCAAATCCTCCAAAAATCTTTTCGGTTTCTTGATTGAACGAATCAACGTCGCTTTTCAATGTATTTAAAAAAGTGTTTTCTTCCAAAGGACCAAGAACAGAAATCATCTCCTCTTGAGAATCGTAGGTCATAGTCCTAAACGAATCCGTGTAGTCTTTTTTTCTTGACTCGAACGAAGAAGTGTATGTCCTTTCGGCGGCTTCTTTTACGCTTTTTACCAAATTTTGAACGTCGCCTTCGGTAAAATCCTCCAGTTTTTTTGAATAAACGCTTTCAAGAATATGAACGGAATATCCCGCCTTCAAATCCGTGTAAGAAGCTTCGCAGAAGTCATAAAAATCATGCACCTCTTCCCAAGTCTCGATTTTTCCACTTTTTATTTTCTCGATAAGCTCATTTACCAAATCTGAAGGAATAACCTGTCCGCCTGCGTTTATCCATTCGGTGTGGACGGGCAGTTTTTTCAGTTTTTCAAGGACGATTTTTTTTGTAAGTGCGTAAAACGATTTTTCCTTGCAGTATTCCATTATCGAGGCGACGGAAAACAGCTTCAATATGTCAATGTATGTCGCATATGCCTTTTGCGCTCCGTACACGAGGGCACCGTATTTTTTCTGGCACGACGGATCAAAAAGAACGAAGGAATCCGTAGCCTCGCTTTCAAGAAAAGATTTCGCCTGAACTTCCGCCGGTTTTTTGTCGCCTACGTTTACAAATCGTTCCGGGAAAAGAACGCAAAGTTTTTCAAAAGTCAATGAAAAGATTTTAGAAACCGTCTTGAGGATTTCCTGCACTGTGTCCGGAGCTATGGGGTCGGTTTCTATGTTCTGAATCTTTATGAACCGTTTGTCCCTCGCCTTGAACTTATATCTGTTTCGCATTATCGCATACGTGTCGTTCATGAAATACCACGCAGGAAGCACCTTCACCGGAGACGAGGAAGTTTCTCCGGGCGAAACAAGGGAAAACGGATAATCAATAGAAAGTTCATGATGGTAGTCGCCTTTTCCTGCAAGAACGAACGGCGAAAATATCGAATTGTGCTTGAAACTTGTGCAAAGCCCCGCCCAAAATCCGCGACCGGCGATAATTTCTCCGTCAGGGCTTCTTGAATTGTGGTTGCTTCCGATTGTCGCTCCTGCCGCAATGTTCGACTGTCCCATCACCGTGCTTGAAATCAAAAACGATGAATTGTGGTGCTGCTCGTGGAACGGATAGATAAGATTGTTCAAAAGCTCGCAGCACGAAACTGTCGAATTGTCTCCAAGCACCGAATTCAAAAGTCGCGCGCCGTATTTAAGCTGGCAGTTTTTTCCGATTACAAAACGGACGGCAACCGCCTGATAGAAAACCCTGCTTCCTTCCGCCATAATTCCGTTCACCATTTCAACGCCTTCGCCTATCTGGCTTACCTCGTCGGGTGTGGAAAGTATGGTAACGTTTTTCAGTTTGAACGCACCTTTTATGTAGCAGTTTGCGCCGATTTTAGCGTCCTTTATCAAGGTGGTGTTTTTTATCACTGCATCGTCGCCTACAGTGCCGAATTTGTCGCATTTTTTTGAAAAATCCCTTTCGGTCATCTCTTTTAGTTTTTCCATCAAAAGAGAGTCGGCTCGATATTTTGACCAAATGTAAGCGTCGGCGCAAATCATCTTTTCGAACGGAAGAATTTCCCGTCCGCCGTTTTCATTCGCAACCGCCACGGTTATCCTTGTCGATTCAGGCTCTCCTTCTTTAAGGATTCCGTTTCCGAATTTCGAATGATTCGTGCAGTTCATTTCCTGCACGTTGAAAATCATCACTCGGTCGCCAAGCCTGTAATTTTCAAGATAAGCCGCATTCAAAATCGCATTGTCGTTCCCTGTAACCACATTCCTAAGCCTTGAGTTTGTGATTCCCGTCCTAAGTTCAAGGTCATGATGCTTTAAAAGAGCAGGCCAAATCCGCCCCAAGATCACAAAACCTGAAAAATGCGAACTTTTTATCAACGTGGGGTCAAAGCCCATTCTATCATCGTCCACGTAAACGTTTTCCCAAAGCCCGTCATCGCAGGAGTTAAGGTTATCCTCAAGTACGGAAATTTCGCTTGGCGTAAGATGGCGTTTTTTACGCAAAAGTCCTTCGGGAATCTTGATGCACCGTTCGCAAGGTTCTATGAATGTTAAGATTGACATTCGAGCATTATAGGGCATTTTTTTTCGTTAGTCGATTGTTTTTCATTTCAGGCTGAACAAGAATAGATTTTGGAACGAAGTGTTTCCGATTTCGAAAGACGACATTGACATGGCGATTGATGTTCGTTTCAAAGCGATGTAATATTTTTGAATGCTGAAAGCAAAATTCATCATTATTACGCTGATTTTTTGTTCCGCCTTCGTTTTTTCAGAAAAACTGCGCCACAATCCGTGGGAACTTATCATATATCGAAGCGAAAACGATTCTTCTATAAACAATATTCGCTGTTGGGTAAAAATTGAAGACCAAGACGGAAACGATGCCACAAAAAGCAAAGTCAAAGCCACGTACGAATGGGTTTCGATTCCGAACGTAGCTAACAATTACCGAAAATCCCTGTATCTTATGGGCGGAATGGCAATGCACCTGAACCTAAAACACGGAAAATACAGGATTTCTGTAAGCACTCCAAAAAACGAACTGGTGTTTTTCAATGGAGAGGCAAAAGAAAGTTGGGAAAGCAACGTTTTTTTGTACGACACGGAAAACCCATGCAAGGTGATATTCGTCTATCCCAAAGCGAATGAAAACGGATTTTACAGCGGAGAATGGGTGATAAGCGCAAAAGCACCCGACTGGCACATATTCACAAAGCCTGCAAGAAAAAATTAACAAAATTTAACGATTTACAAAAAAATCCCCGGTTTTATTTCAAAACCGGGGATTTTGCGTTTTAACAAATGTTTTTAACCGCTTTTAGAGTTTTGAGCAGACTATCCTGAACCCAAGACTGTTATCTCTTTTAGCAACATTCAAGCCGGATGTCTTTTTTACTTTACATCCTTTTTCAGCGTTACCGAATCCGCCGCCTCTCAGCACCCTTTTTCCGCCCTGACCTCCATCAGGCCCTATAGGATCAGTGCAGTGTCCAAGTGTGGAATAGTTATCGGAATCAAAACGGTCAAAGCACCACTCAAGGACATTTCCGCTCATATCATAAATCCCAAGTTCATTCGGTGTCTTTTTTTTCACCTCATGCGTTGAGTTCCCTGCATTTCCTTTGTGCCATGCAACCGAAGATATGTCGCTGCTTCCGGAATATTCGTACCCTTTCGTTTTAATTCCGCCTTGGGCTGCAAATTCCCATTCAGCCTCTGTAGGAAGTCTATATCCGGATTTTGTCCTGTCCATCTTAATGAACTCCCACTTATCATCGGATTCCGTAGTAGGAATGTCCTTATATTTAAGCTCCTCCCAGTTAACTCCGAAAATGTCGTATACGGGTTCAAGCCCTTCTTTTAGACTTTTTTTGTTGCAATACGCAACGGCATGATACCAGTTTACGGATTCCACAGGCAAATTGTCGCCCTTATGACTGCTTGGATTTTCGCCCATAACATCGCGGAACTCTTTTTGGGTAACTTCATGGTCAAGAATGTAGAATGAGCTTACAGTTACAGAATACTGGTCGTCTGTAATTGAAGTTCTTGTAAACGAGCCGCCTTCAACAAACTTCATTTCCGTAAGTTCCATCCATTTTGCTACAAGGTGTTTGTCGCCTGTTACTCCGGAACCCGCCTTTATTTCTTTGTATTGAACATTTTTATCGTACCATCCCATGAATACGGCGCCCTGCTTTGTCGGGCTTAGGAAACTTACGTTATCCTCAACCGTGTATTGAGAAGGATTTATACCTGAAAGAGTTCCGCCGTTCAGATTGTAGAACAATTTGTACGGAACGGCTTCCCATTCTGCCCGGAACGCTTTATTTCCGAAGTCCCCTGTCTTTAAAGATTCGTATCTTTTTCCTTCAAAATACCATCCCTTAAAGGCATAGCCGGAACGTTTTACAGAAGGAAGAACAACTTCCGTTATCTCTGCCGTATAACTTTCGGTAATAGCGGTATTAATATTTCCATATTCATCCTTTTCGTATTCGCCGCCGTTCAAGTCATATGAAATCGTATAGCTTATCGAAGTCCAGCTTGCGAACACTTCCGTAGTCCATATTCCGTTCTTCTGCTTGCGGACGGAATGAGCGTCTTTTCCGATGACAGTTATCTTATTACCGCCGTATTTTGTTGAATACCAACCGAAAAAATTAAATCCGCCACGTTCAGGAACATGAGTTTGCAAGTCCACGGACTTTTCGTAAGACCATTCCGTAGGAAGAGTCGAAGAAATCTCGCCGCCGAACATCTCGTATTCTATCTGAATATTTATATATTCGTATTTTGCATACAGGTTCAGATTTCCTACAGTTCCATTCTCTATTTTATTAATACTTGCACCTGAAAAATCCGCGCTTTTGTAAAAACCGGGGCAATGCTTCCAATGGTCGGGGTCGTTCAAAGGAACGGGAAGATATAATTTAATCTCATCTTCAACCGTGTATTTATCAGGATTAGAAGAAGTGAGCGAGCCTCCGGATATGTCATAGCCTATGCTGTATGTAATGATTTTCCATTTTGCATAGAACGTTCTGTTTCCGGTGCCTTTAACTTCCGTTATTTTATTGTCCGAAAAATCAGAAGTTTCATACCAGCCTTCAAACTCATAACCTTTTCTGGAAGGGTCTTTTAAAACTATGTTGGACGCAACATTATACCCTTCCGGGTTTTCGTCAGCATTTTGCGGAACGGAAACGGTCGGAACGGTTTCATCATAAAGCACGTATTTTATATCCCAGTTTCCGTTCAGCTGCCATTTTGCATACAGAGTTAGCGCAGTTCCTTTTGCCGATAAAGCCGCAGTCTTATCAAGTTTTGTTATTTTCTTTCCGTTGGAAGAATTTTTATCGAACCAGCCTTTAAATGTATATCCGAGCTTTGAAAGTTCAATAAGAGGAAGGGGATTTTCTACCGTAAAAGAAGCGGGATTTGTACCGGAAAGAGTTCCGTCAAAAAGTTCATATGTTACGTTATATGTTATTAAGTCCCATTTTGCATACAAATCCAAATCTTCATTTTTTGTATATTGAGCTCCCACAGCATAGTCAGTGCCGTCACCGGTAGGCTTTGTATTCCAGCAGTTGAACTTATATCCGGGGCGTTTTATTTCGTCTTCATCAAAAGAAATCGCAATAGGATTTTCCTTACTTTTTTTATATTCAGTGTACGCAGGGTCACCGTTACCTTTGTCAGGGTCATTTACAAAATAACTTATTGCGGTATTTCCGTTTACAGTAATGCAGGCAATCCTACTTTTTGTTTTGTACACAGTATTCAAAGCGCCGGTCTTGTTAGCCGCTTCTACATATAAATAAAGATTACCCACTTTGCTTGCGGTAAACTCGTATTTTTCCCCGACGGCACCTTCAATCAAAGAAGATTCCATCTGGGCACCGTTATTCATATCGTCATAATTCAATACGGAATACCACTGATAGCTCATTACGCCTTCGTCCACAGCGGATGCCTTTGCCGTAAGAACAACCTTTCCGTTCCGTTTTACTTCTTTATCATCCGGCTGCACCGAAAACTTCGGGTAAGCAGATTCAGAACCGGAAGCATCATCGGATACCACAGGGTTACATGAAAAAAAAGACAGTGAGAGCAAAAGAGAACTTACAACAGATAAAAACACAACTCCTTTTCTCATAATTTCCTCCTTAAAAACGAATAAGAAACTTTCGGCTGAACTGTTTTACTTAAAATATGAAAAAGCCTTGATGCAACAGGGTATCATGCGTAAAGCGGTCTTAACCCTCAAACTCTCAAAAAGAAACCGAACATGGCGCATAAAAAAGCCTAATAATAGGCTGAAATGCCAAATATCAAAGCATAAAGAAGGCACACGAAGTATAAAACCGCGTGTGCCTTCGAAAAGTAATTTTACCTTACAAGAATATCCTTCATGGAAACCTTGTACTTTTGTTCAGTGAGTTTCGGTTTATCAAAAGACCAGATTTCTTTTTTGAAATCTTTTCTAAGAACACCGAAGTTCACACCGCCTCGAACATCGAATGAGCCCTTATGTCCGACAAAGAAGCTGCATTCAAGATCAAGGTTTGGATATGCGGCAGCGCCGATTCCGAAATCAAGTTCGTAACTTCCGCCGAGACCTGCATTTATTACCTTACCTACAGTCATTCCCGGAGCTACGGAAATCTGCGGTTTTGCAGTTATGGTTGCAGAAACGCATTTATTTTTGCTTGCAGTTTCAAGAAGGTTATCATCCTCAATACCAAGGAAGAAGATTCCGTCAGAAAGAGCGTACGGCATAGCCGAAGCAGTGACAAACTCTTTTGTAAAGGCTTTCTTCCATCGAATGTCGGCAGCAATATCTATACCTGCGCCGTACAATCCTGAGAACTTTACAACCATGTTCGCAGAATCAACATCAATCTTTGCTTCTACAGGCATCTTGACTTCTATAGGACACTGAACGCTCATCGGAATCGGGCCGATTGAGAATTCCGTTTTGTAATCCTGTTTCCATTCAAGTTTTTCGATAGGAATAACAAGATCCTTTTTAAGAGCAAGATCAACCCTCGCGTCTATATAAGCACCAGACATAAGGTCGCATTCTACGTGACTCCATGTCAATGAGAACTTTCCGTAGATTCCCATATTTGCAGTAAGATTCACCGCAGTATATTCGTTCAGTTTCTGCAAATAATCATTTACATACGGAATATACATAATCTCGGAATATTCTTTAAAGTCTTTCAAGATTCTCTTTCTTTCAGTCTCATACTGAGCATTTGTCTTTGCAACTACAAGAACATTCTCAGGATTTTTATGAGCCTTTCTTGCTTTGAACTCGGCAAGCTGAACGGCAGCTTCTATAGCTTCCTGATGAGACTTTTCAAGATCTTCGTCAGAAATAACTCGTGCTGAAGGAGCGCTGTCAAGCTGTACGTAACAAGCGTTTGCGGCATCCAAAACAAAGTCGTCCGTAGAAACACCGACCATTGCGGCTCTTTCCGTTAACTCTTTGTACTTGTATTTTGAATAAAGGAAGGCACCTTTATTGTTTATTCCTATAATTCCGCTCGGATATGCGTTATCCGCATACTGTTCAGGAAGTACGGCAAACATAGCTGTAGAATGGTCGTCCTTAGAGCTTATGAATGTAAGATGAACGGCATTCGGGAATGCCTCTTTCTGTACAGCAGGTTTTTCGTAGATAACGTCACGAACTCCGTCTTTATCAAGGTCGGCAGAGTCTCCGAGACCAAGAAGGAAAGTTTCTGAAGAACTTTCACCTTCTTTTCCGAATGATGCATAAGCAAAAGATATTTTTTCCGCATCAACATCGTATACTTTTATGTATCCGAGTTTTTCAGCTTCATCGATATCGGAGAAGATTCTGTTTCCGTCCTCATATACAACTTCCGAAACTTTTCCCAACCTTACGGCAACAACTGCACCCTTTACAAGATGACCTTCTTCCGGAGCGGATGTGTTATATAGAAGGCTTCCTCCCATAAATCCGTTCTTTCCAAGATAGTCAGCTGTCAGACGACTTGCCGGCAAAGGCTTAAAAGAATCAGAGCTTTTTTCAGAAAATGATGAAATTGAATTGCCGCATGAAACAATCAATAAAGTCAGAGCTGCTGCAGCAGCA
>ERZ772957.1223-NODE-1223-length-17274-cov-2.637087_pt1 | contig 17274 bp, 14 predicted proteins | sample MGYA00580682_ERZ772957 | MGnify/ENA primary metagenome ERZ772957 (study PRJEB29015, sample SAMEA2737921) | human oral metagenome | biome: human oral; feature: human-associated habitat; material: dental | place: China | collected 2025 ...
CATTCAACAATGCATATGTTCCGCGCAATTTGCCATTTACAATTCGTAATGCGTTACCGAACGGATTAGGCGCAACTACGATGTTAGCAAACACAGCATCTTCTACGCCTGCAGGATCTGTAACGGTGACTTCGCATGTCGCCTCGTATCCGCCAATCTCGGTTTTTACTGTAATTTTAGCCGTACCAATTTCCTTGCACTCGATCTTCCCCTCTGGGGTTACAGAAACGACATTTTCGTCTGAAGTGCTCCACGATACATTCGTCTCCTCTATGGCATTGCGAGGAACAAGTTGATGCACTAACTGCATCTTCGTACCTTTCGTTAGCGTTAGCGTAGGAGTAAGGGCTACGCCTGTAAGGTGGCTCGCGATCCGCACCTCGCCAGCGAGATCGCTACCGTCTGCCGCTGTGAACAGATTACCATCCCACTTTGCGCCTTCTGGAAAGACGATTTCGCAATTCGTTAAAATGGGTTCCACACCATAAACCGGCGATTTGTACACATCACTTTTGAAGAAGACCTTGGCATCTTTTATAAAGATTTTCTTGGCGTCTGAGGCGCCCTTAGATGTTGCATATTGTGTTTTACTTCTGAGGTCAAGTGTAATATTCTCAACTGTTAACGCATCCTTCATATGAATAGCATGTTCTTCGGCTTCAATAGTTAAGCTACCAGTCCCCGTCATAAGATTTTTTTCTGAATTGAAGTAAATCCCACCGATGCATGTTATCTTGTTCGAACCCAAGAGTTCCATTGTAAGATTTGGCTTACCAGGATTTGGCTTCCTAGTATATATAGCAGACCCCGTCCTCTTCCCATTATCTAATGTTACATCTCGCATTGTCAGTACACCCTTCTCCGGATTGTACGAAAACTCTCCATTCGCACCGACAGTCACGCCTGGTATAGTGTTTATGAGTTTATAGTTAGCACTCCCGATATTATGCTCAGCTATGTGAAAATCGAAGGATTCTTGACGTTGGGTATATACTTCATTAGCGATAGCTCCTGATTCTGCAATAACCCCTTTTTTCTCCTTATCAAATTGAGTAGTAAGTGGCATAAACGTACAGGAGAAGTCTAAATCGACATCGAAAAAATTACTAATAGCTTCTGTTTGGGCTTTAATTTCGAGATCTGACGATTTTATCGAAATTGCAGCAACATCTTTATTGCTGCCAACAATTCCTTTCACTCCAGTGGCTTTTATGCGTAGATCTTCAATCGTGAGCCAAAATGCATAAATCGCAGCATCGTTCGTCGAGGTTAGCTCGAGTGTTGCCTCCTTATCAATACCTTTGAAGAGGAACAAATCGTTCACGTACAGTACCGTACCATCAGAGCTCAGTTTGTTATTCCCCGCAACTTCCAGCTTAGTGAAACTTCCAGTGAGGGCGGGATGCTGCCCTCCGTTAATTTCCACATCCTTCATCTTTAAAGACTGAAGCAAAACATCTTGATTGGGGGCAAAAGTTAGATAGCCTCCATCGAGAACTTTTACACCAGGAATTTTGTCCAGCGTTTTGTAATTATCCCGAGTGATTTCCGTGCCAGCAATACTAAATCCTAGCGAAGGGGCAAGGGTCAATTCTTTAACGAACTTATTCTCTTCATTAACCACGCCATACTTTTCTGCTTTAAAGGTCGCATTTGCTGGAGAAGGGAAGTAGGTGCGATACAATCTAAGCTCCTTGATCTCGTTAATAGCTGCTTCGCTACCTGTAATCTTCCCCGTTAGGTTTTTTAATACAACTTGAGTTGCGTCCGTCTTGCCTGTAATCCCCTGCGAACCTTCGATATTAAGAGTAATATCACTAATTTCAACTCTCTTTTTCGCAAAGAGCCCTACCCCTGACGTAGATTTAATACTAAGAGTTCCCTCGCTTGATGGCTCAGTTTTAATTTCAGTGTCCTCGTGTAATTTCATTACCTCAGAATTCGTACTCTCTAACGTATTTGAGGCGAGTACCACGATCTTAAGACCTTTTATATTACTAGAGATTGCGGGGTCACTCGATGTCATCTTAATCGATACCCGCTTCATCGTTAAAGTCTTGTTCTGAAAGTCGTACTTGAAAGTTCCACCACTCCCAACGTTAACATGACTAAAATCCGCTAAGTCTCCAGCATTATATGCCTCAACAAGCTTACCTGCAATACGCAACACCTCTGCTGCAAAGCAAGTACTCATACTAAGGAGCATCGCTCCTGTAAGGGTTATAAGCCCAATAAATCCGTGTAATATTTTTCTCATTGTGTATATAAGATTAGACATACAAAAGAAGTTGTTTTCTACATAAAAAAGGAGTAAAATGGCAAAATTGCAGAAAATACCTACGTATAAACGCACCCGTCACGTCGCCCTCCACATGTGCACCGAATGTGGACAGACCCGAAAAAGTAGACGCAAAACCCCAAGAACACAGCATATCTAGGCTTTTTAGGATCTCCTCTATATGTTGAACGCTTCAATTTATGACGATGTCGCGCTCATACGATGCTCGTCCTATCCGCTCCCATATGCGGAGTTCTGTAGAGACAGGACATACCCTGCTTGGTATATGTTATTTTGAGATTTACCCTTGTTGCACCCCACCTCGCGTGGGGTGAGTCTTTTCCAGCCCAATGTGGAAACTTTGGGCTGTGGGTGTTTTGTAGCGTCTAAAAAGTTGTAGGGCGCGTTGCCTGCAACACTCGTCAAGAAATAGCAATCGCCCTTAACGCGTAGCACACACCTAAAAAAGGCTCGTAGAAAAGGCTCGTATCCGCCGTAGGGCTTCTTCTTTTCCGACAACTACAATAATCGTAGCCACGTCAATACCTCGCGAAGCACCTACCAATGCCAAACGCAGTGCATTCATTACTTTCCCCATCGGGAGTTCGTTGGCTGTTATATAGGCTTTAATTTGGGTTTCAAGTGCCTCAACTGCAAGGGTTTCGCTGGCTTCAATGAGCTGACACACTGCCGCAAGGTAGTCGGGTGTATGTTCGTTACAATGCTTCTTAACCGCTTTTTCGTCGTAAGCACTTGGCGCGATCCAGAAGTAATCGGTCTCTTGCCACAAATCGCTCAAGAATGTAAGCCGATCTTGTACCAGCTGTATAGCATCTGTTGCGCGTTCTTTCGTTGCTGTTATGCCATGTTCGGCAAGCAGTTCAGCATAGTACGGATAGAGTGCGCCTACCGATGCATTCGCCAAGTGTGCATGATTGAACCATTTGGCTTTTTCCGGATCAAAGCGAGCGCCATTTTTACTCACCCGCTCGAGCGAGAATTTTGCTACCAGCTCATCCATCGTAAAGAGTTCCTGCTCATTGCCCGGATTCCAACCTAGGAGTGCAAGCATATTCAGAAAGGCTTCTGGCAAATATCCGTCCTCGCGATATCCGTGCGAGATCTCACCACTGGGCGCTTTCCACTCTAAAGGGAATACCGGGAAACCGAGCTTATCGCCATCGCGTTTGGATAGCTTACCGTTGCCCGAGGGTTTGAGAATCAGCGGGAGATGCGCAAACTCTGGCTGCTGTTCGCTCCACCCAAAAGCTCGATACAGCAAATAGTGCAACGGCAAGGAGGGCAACCACTCTTCGCCCCGGATGACGTGCGAGATCTTCATCTCGTAGTCGTCTACAATATTTGCAAGGTGGTAGGTAGGTAGCAGATCTGTGCGCTTGTAAAGCACCTTATCGTCTAACGTATCCGAAAGTACTTGGATATCGCCACGAATTAGGTCGTGCATCTGTATCGTTTCGCCTTCGGGGATCTTGAAGCGGATTACCCAGTCGGTCGTATCCCTAAGCAACGTTTCTACCTCAGTGGCTGGTAGTGTAAGGGAGTTCCGCAACTTGTTGCGCGTGTGCGGACCGTAAGCAAAACTAACGCCAGCCTTTTCTGCTTCCTCCCTCAGTGCAGCCAACGAATCCGGCGTATCAAATGCATAGTATGCCCACCCGCTTTTTACTAGTTGTTCGGCATACTTCCCATAAATAGCCTTACGATCGCTCTGCCGGTAAGGTCCATAAGCGCCTCCTTCGCGTACGCCCTCGTCTATCTGCAGACCACACCACTCAAGAGCCTTAAAGATATACTCTTCAGCGCCCGGTACATAGCGCGTTGTATCGGTATCCTCTATCCGAAGCAGAAAAGCTCCGCCGTGCTGACGCGCAAACAGATAATTAAAAAGTGCAGTTCGCACTCCTCCTATATGCAACGGACCGGTAGGACTAGGTGCAAAACGTACTCGGACTGGGCGCGACATGTTTCCTCTACTCTCCTTCTGCTAACCCTTTCACGGGTGGGATTACAATTCGTCTAAGGCTTTCAGATCCTGTTCTATTTGCCCATGAAGCGCATTAAGCGTTTCGAAGCGGAGCTCATTACGGATCTTATGACAAAAGCTCACAAAAATAGGTTGATTGTAGATGGTAGTATTAAGCGAGGGGATATGCGCCTCGATGGTTACATGCCCATCGATATCTATTGTAGGACGCGTTCCCACATTAATCAGTGCTTTTCGACGCTCCTCGCCCAGTGAGGGGATTACACAGTAACCCGAATACACGCCATAGCTGGGCAGCAGCTGCCAGCCACTTAACGGTTGTATGTTGGCTGTAGGGAAGCCTATTTCTCGCCCAATCTGCTTACCGTAAACTACAGTACCCCAAAAGCCATACTCTCGCCCTAAGGAGCGCGTAGCTTGCTCTATTTCGCCATTTACTAGATACGAACGGATGCGCGTAGAACTCACCGGAACGCCATCTATCGAAAAGGGCGAACCTTGGTAGACTGGTAGCTCCCGCGCATCAGCAAACTTTTTAAGAAGCTCGAAATTCCCCTCGCCATTGTGCCCAAAGCGGTGGTCGTAACCCATAAGGATCGCCGTAGGTTGTAGCTGACGGTAAATAACCTCCTCCAGAAAAACACGTGGCGCGAGTTCTGCTAGCTTAAGATTAAAATCGAGAATCAGCAATGCATCCACTCCACTCTCTTCCAAGAGCTGCGTTTTGTATTCCAAGGTATTGAGAAGGCGGAATTTACTAGGATCATTACCCAGTACAATGCGCGGATGCGGCCATAACGAAATCACCAAGGAGGGGCGAACATATTGTTGCGCAAGATCGCGGAGTTGTGCAAATAGCTGCGTATGACCCAAATGCACACCATCAAAAAAACCGAGTGTTACTACGGGTTTCTTAAATTTCACATGGCTGGGCTGCCGCCAGATAAGCATCGCAGTGCCTGTTGTCGATTCGTGTATCCCGCGCAAAATTAGCAAAAAACGCCACTTATTGCCCACAGGGAGGCGGTTCGGGAAAGATCTCCCACGTGGCACTCAACACCTCGCGAGCTGCTGGCGAACGATAGGCACTATCCAAAAGCCCTACGCCTTTATAGGACACATGCGCTAGTGTGAGAAATGTAGCAAACGTAACCGTACTCTGATGTTTGGCATGCAACTGCCCTTCCAAACATTGCGCCACCTCGGGGTATGCTGCTCTATACTCCTCCGAAAGCCATACCAAAAACGGGACATGCGCTTCGTAATGTGTTGGATGATCCGAGGCATGCAAAAAACGCAATTCGTCTGTATCAAATATATTCTCACCGTGATCTGCCACATAAACTAAAAAAGCAGGACGATGCAAGGCTGCTAAACGCTCAATAATCTCGTTAAGAAACCAATCGGTGTACAGAATCGTGTTGTCAAAGGCATTGATCAACTCCTGACGAAATTTCACTCCCTGCCCTTTATGTTCCATACGCACCGATTCCATACCCGGCTGAAACTTCTGAAAAGCAGGCGGATACCGTTCGGAATAATTAAAATGCCCACCTAAAGTATGCAGTGCCAAAAAGGCTCTTGATGCTGATTGTTGAAGGAATTCGTCAAGGTAAGGCAACATCTCGCCATCCTGATGCGCATCCTCCTGCAAGAGGTATCGCTTAAAATCGGTACTAGCAAGTACCAACTGCATCCACGGTCTGGTAACACTTTGCGAGGTAATCCACCCCGTCTGAAAACCCGCCGCACGAAAAAGCTCGGGGAGTAGCGGTTCGGTATGCCACTTCTCTGCTTCGCGAGGAGTAGATTCGGAAATAAGCATCGGGACGGCATACAGCGTGAGGTTACTGCCCGTATAGACATCGTCAAAGAAGTAAAGATGCTCCCTATTAGCTAACTTCGGGTTTGTAGGTCGCTCATAACCCGCTAATTGCCAGTTACAGGCTCGCGAGGTTTCGCCCACAACCAAAACACCCAACATACCCACACTGTCGGGCAATGTACAAACCGCCTCCGGATGCAAATGTTCCCGCTTTGCGAGGATCGCTACCAACTCACGCTCACTCTTTTGGTAGGAAAGCGTATAGCGCAAAATATCAAAAGGGAACGTTGTATTAAATACTTGTTTTAGTGCGGGATGATACCTATGCGACAGAAAATAACGCCAACTAGCACCTCCCCCTTGTTCGCTATTCATAGCAACTAGCGGCAATACTCCTATAACAAGCAAAAGGATAGGAAAAAGCCACCAACGAAAGCGACGCGAAAGCCAAACTCCACGCGGAATAAATCGGAATAGCAACCCAAAATACAATACCAAAAAGAGGACGAAACAGACGATAGGCAACCAATACCCTCGAAGTTGCTCCACTGCCTCATTCCAATTCGTTTCGCGAATAGAGAGATAAACCCCATAGTTGAGGGGCGTGTCGACCGAAAGCCAACTCGTAAGCTCTATAGGCAAGAGGAGCAACGGAAGCCCTAGCAGCAATAACCACCAACGAAGTGGAAGTACACATGCAAAGAGCAAGGAAAGAGATAAAGCCATCACAACAACAGCTATTGCCATCCCCGCTGCATAGTAATATGCTAGGTAAATATTGGGGATTAGCGCCAAAAACAGAAGTAGCGGCACCACGATGCGTATCAATCGCAAATCCCACCGCAATAACTTCTGTTTATTACGCCTCTTACAACGTATTTGAAATAGCATCACACTCCCTATGGCAACGTATCTACTCCCCAAACCTTTCGCGGAATAGATATCTGCACCAAATTAAGCAGATGCGCTGCAAACGAATCCATTGCCATGGCAAGCGTCGCGGGGCGTTCGTAAAAAGCAGGCATCGGAGGAGCAATAACTACTCCCATTTCCGAAAGCGTGAGCATATTGCGCAAATGAATACTCGAGAGTGGCGACTCACGGGGCACTAGCACCAACCGACGTCGCTCCTTTATAGTTACATCCGCAGCACGCGTGAGGAGATTATCTGCAATCCCATGTGCTATCTTAGCTAAGGTTGCCATAGAACACGGAGCAACTATCATCCCCTGCGTAGGATAGGTACCAGATGCTAGAGGCAAAGTAAAGTCGCTAATAGCATGCACTGTAAGCTGAGCATCCGAAACAGGTAGCGCCTCCCCGAGTTCGCTCTGCCAAACCTGTTCGGCAGTCGGCGTAAAAACCGCATCTACACGGCAATTGGTATTATCGCGCAACAGAGTCAGCAACGCTCGCGCTATCATCGCACCACTAGCGCCACTCACTCCTACAACTAACGGGTAGGCTGATTCTGGTTGGCTATGCATATATTTGTACAGTATGTTTGGGGCGACGATGCTAGCAACTCCTTGCGGCTGCTCCCCTACTTTTAGTTATGTTTTGACATGCGAAATTACAGACTATTAGCCGTTCTCGTACTTTTACCCGTACTTGCTTGGAGTCAGGGTTCCGACATTCGCGACATGCACTGGGGCAGCGATTACAACCTCCACATAACCCTGCGCAACGATAGCAGCTACGTGATGGACGTCCGCGCACTCCACCACGAGAACACCAAACATGGGAACCCGTTTCTCGCCAACAGTACTACCTACTTCCCGGTTTCGCTCGACCGCGACTTCGTCTCCTACCTCCGCGAACACCCCGTAGATACCCTAACAAAACCATCCAATGCCGCAGACTCTATCAAGAATCCGGCGCCCTACCTCACTCTATGGGGCGCACTACACCAGTCCATCGGTGGCGGATACGTACACCTAATCAATTGTATTATCTACGCTCTAGAAGGCGAACAACTGCACCTACAGCACAACAATCTCCGCAGACCCGTTACTGATTGGAAACCAGATCCGCCCACTACTACCTATCTCCGTACCAAGGACTGGGAGTACTATGCCCCCACCAGTCAGAAAGCTGCACAAAAAGAGTATAAACTCCGCGCGAAGGAAAACGACCTCGGCGACCTGCAAGGAATCCCCGACAGCTTTATCAAGCTCTTTCTCAAAACATCTGACAAAAAATACCGAAAACTCGTACATGCAAAAGATGGGCACGCTCTCGCACAGATCGACCTCGTACGGATGATGCTCGGAGCTAAATACCTCGGCGAGCAGCAAATTCACTACATCAGCGGATGCGTTCGTGATGCTATTGCTCGATATACCGAAAAAAGCCTTCCCTCCGTTATTGTTTTCGACGACTACCAAGCAGCTGTCGCGATGACGCTCGATTCGGCAGGTTACCGTGTAGATTACATCGTTTTTCAGGGACAAGCGCAACTGAGCCCCGCAGAGGTTCAAGAACGCGAGACTAATATCCGCGCACTTGTTGCCAACATAAACCTTGCTAATGAAGAGCTCTTCCGCAAACGCCTCCTGCGCTACTACAACTAACTTTGTCGCACAGAACCTACACACGACTACAGTCATAAAACCAACGAAAGGCTATGATTCGCATCGAGTCGCTTTCTAAACAGTGGGGACAACGTCTGGTTTTGGACGGAATCTCGCTAGAAGTTGCGAATGGACAGATTATGGGGCTCCTAGGTCCGAACGGCGCGGGGAAGTCGACCACTATGCGAATCCTCACCGGGGCTATAGCGCCTACCTCGGGTACTGTATATGTAAACGGACTCTCGGTTACCGGCGACGACGGCTCTTGGCGAAAACGCCTCGGTTATCTCCCCGAACAAAATCCGCTACACACCGAACTCTACCCCTACGAATACCTACACTACGTTGCAAGCCTCTACGGTTTAACGAGAGCGCGACAAAGAGCACTAGAGATAGGAAACCTCGTTGGTTTACAAAAAGTGCGGCAAAAACGCATTAAAACGCTTTCTAAGGGCTATAAGCAACGCGTCGGACTAGCCGCTGCGCTCATCGGTGACCCCGAAACCCTCATCCTTGACGAAGCAACCAACGGACTCGACCCCAACCAAATTGTAGAAATCCGACAGCTGATTAAGGAAATGGGGCGGGAGCGTGCCGTACTCTTTTCCACACACATCATGCAAGAAGTAGAAGCCCTCTGCGACAGTGTGGCAATTATCCGCGAAGGGCGACTAGTAGCCGTGAGTTCGACGCACGAGCTGATGGCTAGTCGCGATACCCAAACTTACGTCGTAGGCTTTGTAACCGCACCAACTATAACCGAATTGCAGGAGTGGTTCCCAAACACAATCATCGAACAGAATCCGCAAGGCGATTACCTCGTACGAACTACTGCAAACGACGATCTCCGTCCGCAATTATTCCAGTTTGCTAGCACTCGAGGCTATACTCTACATACGCTCTACCGCCGCGAATCGCACCTAGAGGAAGTATTTCGATCTCTCACCGCTGCCCAATAACCCCATGCGGTATATGGATAAACTCACAACCCTCCGCGCACAATGGCTGGCAGCACAACCCCTGAGCCAACGAAAACAATACCTACTCGATAAGCTCTTCTTGGTCGACTACCACTACAATACCAATCACTTAGAAGGGAATACGCTCACCTACGGACAGACCGAACTCCTCCTACTCTTAGGTAAAGTAAGTGGCGAGAGCCCGCTCAAGGATTTTGTAGATATGAGCGCCAGCCTCGTAAGCATGAAAATGCTCGAGGAAGAGATCCTGCGCAAGGCACCACTCACCCAGACCTTCATCCGGCATCTGCACAAAACTCTCCTCCGCGAAGATTATATACAATACCACTCCCTGCCCGACGGCACAATCACTAGCTATACCATCCATGCCGGTGCCTACAAGTCGCGCCCCAACAGCGTTATAACCCTCACAGGCGAAAGGTTCGACTATGCCTCGCCGGAAGAGACTCCAGCACTAATGACAGATCTCGTCGACTGGATCAACGACGCTATCGAAACCCACTGCCTCGCACCCACAGACTTAGCAGCACTGTTTCACTACCGCTACATTCGCATTCATCCTTTCGAAGACGGCAACGGACGGATGGCACGCTTGCTAACCAATTACATCCTTGCACGCTTCGATTGGCCTATGGTCGTCGTACGAAACAAAAATAAACGAGAGTACCTCGAAGCTTTACACGCAACGGATATCGAAATCGGACCTTCGGCTACAGACGGAGCACAAGCCTCTTTACAACAGATCCGTACGTTCCGAAAATTTTTCAAAAAGCTTGTCGCCAACGATCTAAAATTCCGATTAGATTTTACACGCGAGTCAGCGCCCAATGTATGGTGGTTTGATGGCGAAAAAATAGCATTTCGTAGCCACACCAGCAGCACGCTTTTGCTCGCTATGCAAGAAGAACCCGATATTAGCATTCGTGAGCTTGCACAAATAAGTGGCATTTCAACAACTGCCGTCCAAAAACAACTGCGCAATATGATAAGGCGCGGATTCCTTCTACGCCACAACTCCCAATGGCGTGTACTCGCCACTTCAGCAATCTAATTCTTGCCGCTTTTACGCCTCACGCAAAAATTCTTCCAGCCTCTGTCGTGTATAGCGTTTCGCTTCCGAGATCGGCATTCGTAGCGTGCCTCCCGAAGCTTGCGGATGCCCGCCACCATTGAAGTAGCGCGACATTAGGCTGTTAATTGCATAACGCTTTGTGGAGCGTGTCGAGACGCGTACCGTACCATTTTGTCGCTCCGTAAGGAGAACCGATATCTGTACCGTATCTACTGTAAGGGGTAAATTCGCAATACCCTCCGCATCCCCGGGCTGGTAATCGTACTCGCGCTGTAGGTCGAGGTCGAGGCACATAATAGAACACGTATTCCTAGCAAAGAAAGTCGTTTTATGCGCAAGCAGATACGATTGCAACATTAAGCTATTCAGCGATCTGCTATTATAAACTGCCGAATGTACACTCGGCACATCGACACCGCGCGAAATGAGCTCCCCTGTTATTTCGAAAGTCCGTTTGCGCGAACACGAATAACTAAACGAACCCGTATCGGTCATCAACCCCATGTAGAGCGGAACAGCGACTTCTGGTGTAATAGCTTCCGCCCCCCAGTAGCCCAGTATTACTTCCGTTAGTAATTCGCACGTAGAGCTTGTCTCTGGCATAGAAAAATAGAGATCGAACTGCGCAGTAGGATACGGATGGTGATCAATCATCACACGGGGTACCGACAGGGGATCTACATGCAGCATGAGGGGTTCGTCGAGACGCGAAAGGTCGTTAAAATCCAAACAAAAGAAGAGCTCGCAAGTAGGCAAGTAGGCTCTCACCTCTGCGCCCTCCTCTTCGTAGCTGCGAACCAAACCATGCGAATCGCACCAAGCAACATGTGCTGGCGGCTTGTTGGGGGCAATGCACATAACCTCTACGCCTTTTAGGGTGAGCAAATTCCCGAGCCCCACCGAAGAGCCTATAGCATCGCCATCCGGTCGGGCATGACAAAAAATTGCTACACGCTCCACGCCACGAAGCAAGAGTGCCAACCGTTGCAATGCTTGGGGATTCACAACTTCCGGTACCCTATCTACGCTTTTCATTTTCAAACGAATTTTACATCGCGAAGCGACACAAACTCCATTCGCTCGTTCAATTGCCTACAAACCTCGCGGCGCATCCCATTAAGATTAGCGCGCAACGATGGGTTAAGAATTTGAATAAAAAGCACTCCCTCGCGATAGGTTATCTCGCCCGTTGCATTCAAAATAGCCGGAGTGTTGGTCTTCATCCACAAATCTTTCGCTACAGCAAACGTAAACTGCTCTGCCAATCGCGGATTACGCAGCAAAAGCTGCCCTAATGCATTGCGCAACGAACTGGGAGTGCGGATATCACTCAGTATTACCTCTTCGTCTTCCTCAAACATTTTCGCAGGGTGTGAGAGCGCTTTTCTCGACATTGTAAAGCGCAACCATCGCCAGATCTGCAATCCGTTCGCGTGCCCGTTGCAAAGGCGCGGTATCCGTGATAAATACTTGCCCGAAGTCTTCCTCAGCTAGGAGTGCTAACAGCTGTTCGATACGTCGAGAGTCAAAACGATCAAAGATATCGTCCAAAAGGAGGATGGGCTTTTCCTTCAGAATTTCAGAAATGTAGGCATACTGTGCTAATTTCAGCGCTACTACAAAGGTTTTTTGTTGCCCCTGCGAACCTTCTCGACGGAGTAAATAGCCATCAATAGCAAAATCTATCGAATCGCGATGAATACCCACACTCGTGTGCCCTAGGTGCATATCAGCCTCTCGTGCAGCATAGAGTAACTCGCGATACTCGCCCTCTTCCAATTGCGTACGGTAGCAGAGTTCGGGTTGTTCTGCATCCTGTGCAATACGTGCATAGTAGTACCGGAAAAGCGGTGCAATCCTTTCGCAAAGGAGCTTTCGTTCGCGGAAAATAATAGCAGCAGGGGTAACTAGCTTTTCATCTATAATCTCCCACAACGTATGGTCTATACCGCCACGCGTCTTGAGGAGTGCATTGCGTTGTGCCAGCGTTGCTTCATACTGCTGAAGAGCCGTAAGATACTCATGCTCGTATTGCGAAATCGTAGCATTCATAAATCTCCGCTTAAGGTCGCCACCGTCTGCCGTCAGGTCTATATCCTGCGGATAAATGGCAACCATCGGAAAGCGTCCAATGTGCTCCGAGATGCGTTCGTAGGGGATATCGTTCAAACGCACCTCCTTACCTGCACCTCGGCGAATAGCCATCGCAACCGTATAGGATCTTTGTGCATCGTCTAGGTACGTAGCGTGCAATGTAGCGTTTGGCATTTCGTGCTGTATAGCTGCCGAATCGGGCAACCGTAGAGGCGACTTACACAGGCTCAGATAATAGATCATGTCCAAGATATTGGTCTTTCCCTGACCGTTATCCCCCACCAAGATATTAAGCCGTGGGTGAAAAAGCGCTTCCAGAACCGAATAGCTTTTGAAATGAAACGCTTGTAGCGCTTGTAAGTTCATATTGGCAGACAGGCAATCGCTACAATATCATCTATGGGAAATACGCACGAAAGGTCTGCTGCAAAACCTCACGAATCGCATTCCAACGCAATATGACGAGAAGGATACCCACCAGCAACATTGCGATGAGTATCCATTCGTTTTGAGTAATCGGTCTTTTAAGCTTCTTTGCCATACACTACCGAACAATACGGATACGTGCATCTACTGCCACCACGCCCTTTTCGGAACCGAGGAGCGGATTGAGATCCATTTCGAAAATCTCGGGAGCAACAGTCATAAGTACCGAAAGTCGTGCTACTACCTCTGCAAACTTCTCGCGTGGGATAGGAGCTTGACCACGCACTCCGTCCAAAATCTTCACACTACGCAAACGAGCTATCATCTCCTGTGCTTCCGGGACAGAGATAGGTGCAAGCCCCGCCATGACATCCTTCAAGACTTCAATAAAGATTCCGCCCATACCGCAAAGTACCATAGCTCCGAACCGCTCGTCGCGCTTACCGCCTACAAAGAGCTCCGAACCACTGAGCATAGGCTGGAGAAGGATTGCCGTAGTATCTTTTATTTTCATCATGCGCTGAAACTCCGAGCGTACGGTAGCCGCATCACGCACATTAAGCTTTACACCTCCGACGTCCGACTTGTGCACCGGCCCCACTACTTTCATAACAACAGGATAGCCCAACTTTTCGGCAGCCTGTACCGCCTCTTCCTCTTGTGCTACCACTGCTTCGCCAGCACGTGCAATCCCTGCAGCGTCCAAAAGCGCTTGCACCTTATCCGGAGCAAGGTAACCCTCTTCTGCATGGTCTATAATATGGCGGATGGCTTTCTCGTCCACTGTGGGTAGCTGTGCATTTTCTGCTTGCGGCGAGGGAGTCTGCATAATACGACACAGCGCATCGCCAAAGACCACCTCCTCGGGAAAGTAAACGTTGCCTTTTTCTACGAATTTTGAGATCTCATCGGCTACATTCACCACCGACGGCAAAATAGGATAAATCGGCTTCGAACAGCTACGCATCCGCTCCGAAAGGAGATCGTACACATCGTAAACAGGGAAAAGACCCGGACTGCCAAAAATAACGGCCATCCCATCCACGTCAAAATCCTTCTCGCAAGCATCTATAATAAACCCAAGTTGCTCCGCCGTACCTGTTGCTAGGAAATCTATCGGGTTCGCCACCGAGGAGCCAGGGAAAAGCTTCGCAAGGAGAGCTTCTGCTTTCGGACCACTAATCTTCGGAATTTCCATCTTACCGTTCGACAACGAATCGGTTAGCATAACTGCCGGTCCTCCCGCATGCGTAATGATTGCAATCTTCTTGCCCTTAAGTTCCGGAAGCATAAAGATACTTGCACAGGTAAGGAGCTCTTGCCGTCCTCTGCAACGAACAATACCCGCTTTCCGAAAAAGAGCATCTACAGCCACATCGCTACTAGCCATCGCGCCTGTATGCGAACTTGCGGCACGACTCCCCGCTTCCGACGAACCTGCTTTTACTGCCGCTATCTTACAGCCTTTGTTGATAAGCGAGCGGGCATGCTTCAGAAGTTTTTCGGGCTTGCTGATGCTTTCGACGTAGAGCAATTTCACGCGTGAGCTCGTCTTCGGATCAAACGACTCGTCGAGGTATTCCAAAATCTCCTCTACACCCAGCTGTGCACTATTGCCCACAGAGAAAACCGAGGAGAACTGCAACCCCTGTTGTATGCCCAATTCCAAAATAAAAACAGCTGTAGCACCCGAACCTGTTATAAAATCAACACCCTTGGGGTCAAATTTCGGAATCGGACGACTGAATACTCCCGTATAGTTCGAGTTCATCATCCCGATACAATTCGGCCCTATGAGCGATCCTCCAACACTATCTATCGTAGCTACTACTTCACGTTCGAGACGAGCACCTTCCTCATTCTCCTCATGAAAACCAGCCGAAAGGATGATAAACGCTCGCGTCCCCTTCTCCTTGGCAAGAACCTCTACAATATGCGGACAGAACTTGGCTGCTACTGCCAAAATTGCCAGATCTACCTGTGGCAAATCTTCCACTCCCTTATGTGCTTTAATGCCTTGCACACTTTCCGCTTTCGGATTCACTGCGTAAAGCTTCCCAGGGAATTTATACTGAAGAAGGTTTTCAAGTACGCGCCCACCGGGTTTATAGACGTCGTCCGAAGCGCCCACCACAACAATGCTCTGTGGCGCTATCAACTCTTTTGTTACCATGATTTATTGTCCTATCGTTACCGCTACTATTAGCCATACAAAGCTACTGTATATTTAGTATAGTTGCGTACAAAAGGGCGGACTAACCCTTTTAGCAGTTCGGGAAACAAGAAGACCATTGCTAACGAATACATAAATTCGCAGGAAAATTTTTGAACAACACACCATGGCATTACTCCTACTGCTTTATTTTTTGGTACTATTGCTCATTGCATACCTCACCGGACGGCGTTCCACGCCCAATACCTTCTTCCTCGGGAAACGCACCGCACCTTGGCACATGATCGCCTTTGGGATGCTCGGAGTCTCGCTCTCTGGGATCTCTGTTATCTCCGTACCCGGATGGGTACTCACCACACACTTTCACTACTTACAAATGGTGCTGGGCTACATACTAGGTTACTACGCCATCGCTTACATCCTCTTACCCGTGTACTACAAACTCAAAACCCCAAGCATTTACAGTTATTTACAAGAACGACTGGGGCACGTAAGCTACAAAACGAGTGCGCTACTCTTCATTACCAACAGAGCGGTTATTGCCTCGCTACGACTCTACGTAGTAACCACTGTACTGCACACGCTTATTTTCCAAGCATGGGGAATACCATACCTAATAACCGTTGTTATTACCTTACTGCTTATCTGGCTCTACACCTTTCGCGCTGGGATACAGACTATCATCTGGACCGATATCTTTCAAACAGCCGTTATGCTCGGCACACTCCTACTCACCATCTACTACCTCGCTCAAGCACTCGACCTAAACTGGAGTTCCCTCTTTACAACTATCGCAGAGAGTCCGTATGCCCAAATCTTCGAATGGTCGGATTGGAACAGCTCGTCGCATTTCGTAAAAATGTTTCTAGCCGGTGCCTTTGTCCCCATCGTCATGACCGGACTCGATCAAGATATGATGCAGAAAAACCTAGGCTGTAAGACGCTCCAAGAGGCAAAAAAGAACATGATTGCCTACGGATACGGATTCTTGCCCATAAACCTCGTACTTTTAGCACTAGGGGTACTGCTCGTGCTCTTTTTACAAAAAAACGGACTCCCTCTACCCACAAAAGGCGACGAACTATACCCATCGCTAGCTACAGGTGGACTGCTACCGCCCATTGTTTCCGTACTTTTCACTTTAGGAATAATTGCAGCAACCTTTTCTTCTGCCGATTCAGCGCTCACCGCACTCACTACCTCCTTTGTATGGGATATCTTGAGCATAAAATCCGAAAGCCCCAAAGCTATCCGCATCCGAACCCTAGTACATTTCGGACTATCGCTATTAGTCCTTTTGCTTATCCTCGCTTTCCGTTGGTTGAATGAGGGGAGTATTATCAGTGCACTATTTACCTTCGTGAGCTATCTCTACGGTCCGTTACTAGGGTTCTTTGCCTTCGGACTCTTCACTCGTTGGCAAATCCGCGATCGCTTAGCGCCACTAGCTGCTATAGGCGGACCACTACTAAGCTTTTTAATAAGCTGGCTCATTGCTTATTATCTTCAGTACCGTATGGGTTACGAACTCTTAATTCTCAACGGAGCAATAACTTTTACTTTGCTCTGCCTACTGAAAAAGACCAAACACTAGGCATACTTTTTGTCTTAAGGACACAATAAGATCATTTTAATTGCAAAAAAAGTATGATTCGGAATCGTTTAGCGTGTACTATCCTCCTAGGATGCACTACATTACTATCTCTCGCATTCAACTCCTGTGCTAAAAAGGACGATATGCCTAAAAATAAAGAGCTAACATTAGACGAGGTGATCGGAACCTACGAAAGAATGGACGAAGGTCAGCTCGTCCAAATTATCGTTACCAAAGCCAATGATAACACTATT
>ERZ772957.1237-NODE-1237-length-17102-cov-43.864962_pt1 | contig 17102 bp, 16 predicted proteins | sample MGYA00580682_ERZ772957 | MGnify/ENA primary metagenome ERZ772957 (study PRJEB29015, sample SAMEA2737921) | human oral metagenome | biome: human oral; feature: human-associated habitat; material: dental | place: China | collected 2025 ...
TGCCGTCGGACTCGGCCTCGGCGAAGCCCTGGAGGGCGGCGGTGATGGTCTGGGACGAGGTCACGTTGATCGCAGGGTAGGCGAACTTGCCATCCCGTGCGCGATTCAGCATCTCTGCGTAGACCTCAGGGGTTGCGATAGGCACTTGGAGCCTCCTAATCGAGTGACGGTTTTGTCGTGATAGATTCTCTCACATTTTGCACGAGTGGGGAGGGGAAGGAAGTCCCGTTTGGACGGTTTTCTTCCAACCCCTCCCCGACTGGTATGCGTCAGTTGGGCCGGCCGATGCGGACTCCGAGTTCGGCGACGGACATGACGTCCGTCAGGTCCTTAGCAACGTCGGCCTGGGCCGAGGTACCGCGGAATCGGAGGTAGGAGCCGTTGCCCGCAAGCGGGATGTCCACGGTGCCGGGGACGTTCGCCAGGGAGGTCGCGAGGACGGGGTTGCCACGTGCGTCAGACGCGCCCTTGTTATCGCCCGCCCCTTTGAGGCCGTCAAGGGAGCCTGAGAGGCAGATCAGGACACCCGTTAGACGCTGCAGATGAGCATGACAGCCCGAACGACAGTCAGGAGTCTTCCGCCGCGTCGAGGCGCGACGCGTGCGCCCACATAACGATCGCGGCAGCATGACCAACATTCATGGACCGAGTCGAACCGCGCTGAGTAATGGCGACGACAATATCGCACGCCCGGATCATCTCCTCGCTTAATCCGGAAGCCTCGGATCCAAAAACGAGGCACGCGCGCTCCGGCAGCACCGCGCCTTCGAGCGCGACGGACCCCTCAACATTGTCGACGCCGACGAGTGTCAAGCCTTCCTTCGAGCAATGCTCCACGAGTTCACGCACTTCGGGACGGTGATCCACCGGCAGGTAGCGGTCGGTGACCATCGCGCCGCGTCGGTTCCACCGCTTGCGCCCCACGACGTGCACGCGGCGCGCACCCATGGCATTCGCCGTTCGCACAATCGACCCGATGTTGAAGTCGTGATCGAGATTCTCCACTGCCACCTCGAAGGGCAGCGAGCGGGCAGCAATGTCCGCTCGAATCGCGTCCATCGTCCAGTAGCGGTAGCGGTCTTCGACGTTGCGCCGATCCCCCGCCTTCAGGAGCTCCCGATCGTAGTACTCGCCGACCGGCCAGGCGGCCTCCCCACCCGGCCACGGACCGACCCCGACCTGCCCGGACTGCGCAGCCCAGGCCTCGTCGTTCCCGCACGCGCCATCACGCGCGATGTCACACCCGTTTTCGAACTCGTTCACGGATCCCACCCTAGCGGGACCGTAGAATGGGGGCATGAGCGCACTGACAACTGCCCCGAAAGCGTTGATCGATCTCCCTCCCGTGACCGCCTGGCTCTCCGATATGGACGGCGTGTTGGTCAAGGAGAATCGCGCGCTGCCCGGCGCGAATGAGTTCCTGGCGGCGCTGCGCGACAACGGCATGCCCTTTCTGGTTCTCACCAACAACTCCGTTTTTACCAACCGCGACCTTTCGGCGCGCCTGGCCAACTCCGGCTTGGAGATTCCCGAGGAGAACATCTGGACGTCGGCCAACGCCACGGCAGCTTTCCTGCAGCAGCAGTCTCCCGGTTCCACCGCCTACGTGATTGGCGAGGCCGGCCTGACCACGGCAATTCACACGGCCGGATACGTGATGACCGAGACCGATCCGGAGTACGTGGTGCTCGGCGAGGTCCGTTCCTACGACTTCCGTGCCCTGACGCAGGCAATCCGCTTCATTGAGGGCGGGGCGAAGTTCATCGCAACGAATCCGGACGTGTCTGGCCCCTCCGACGAGGGAACCCTGCCGGCCTGCGGTGCCATCGCGGCGATGATCACGGCCGCGACCGGCCAGAAGCCCTACTTTGTCGGCAAGCCGAACCCCGTCATGATCCGCGCGGGCCTGAACAAGATCGGCGCCCACTCTGAGAGCGCCGCCATGGTCGGTGACCGCATGGACACGGACGTGCGCGCCGGCGTGGAGGCGGGACTGCGCACCCACCTGGTCCTGTCGGGCTCGACGACGCGCGAGGATGTTCGCAACTATCCGTTCCGTCCCTTCGGTATCCACGAGGGCATCGGCCAGCTCATTGAGCTGGTTGAGGCGGCCCACTGACACGCAACGACACGAGAAAGAACACCCATGACCAACGATTCTCAGAAGGCTCGTCTGGCGGCCCTGGTCCAGGAGCTGTCCGTCATTCACGAGAAGGTGACCCTTGCCTCGGGCCGGGAGTCCGACTTCTACGTGGATATGCGTCGTTCGACGCTGCACCACGAGGCGGCTCCCCTCATCGGCCACGTCATGCTGGACCTCCTGGAGGAGTCCGGCTTCGCGGTTGGCGAGGAGTACGTGGGAGTCGGCGGCCTGACGATGGGCGCGGATCCTGTCGCCACCGCAATGTTGCACGCCGCCGCCTCGCGCGGCCTGGACCTGGATGCCTTCGTCGTGCGCAAGGCAGCGAAGGATCACGGGATGAAGCGCCGCATCGAGGGGCCGGACGTGGAGGGCAAGAACGTCGTCGTCCTTGAGGACACCTCAACGACGGGCGGCTCCCCGCTTGAGGCGGCTTTCGCGCTACGTGAGGCGGGTGCCAACGTCGTCGCGGTGGCCGTCATCGTCGACCGCGCAACCGGGGCGAAGGAGCGGATCGAGGCCGAGGGCTTGCCGTACCTGTCCGCTCTGGGGCTGAGCGACATCGGCCTGGCCTAGACGATGGCCTCGGGGGTGGGGTCGGGCTCGTGCGCGAACCCGACCCCACCTCGTCTCGCTCAGAGGCGTCACATGTGCGGGATGGCTCTCATGGCGCGCGCGGTCACCCATCGGGGAGCAATCTTCATGGCCCCCATCGCGGCCTTGTAGGCGAGCGTGGGGGTCACCTGGATACGTCCCGCGCGCACGGCGTTGAGCGCACAGGTGACGACCTCCTCGGGAGAGGCCATGAGCCACGCCGGAGTTGCCTCCATGTCGACGCCTGCCCGCTCGAAGAAGGGGGTGTTGACGGGGCCGGGGCACACGACGGTCGCGGTGATGCCGGACCCCCGCAGCTCAGCGGCCAGGCCTTCCGTGAAGGCCACCACCCACGCCTTGTGAGCGGAGTAGGTTCCGGCTCCCGTGCGCGAGGCGACGGAGCCGACGTTCAGGATCGCGCCTCGCCCTCGCGAGCGCATCGAGATGCCTGCGTGGTGAGCGAGGATCATGACGGCACGAACCATCACGTCCACGCCCGCGAGTTCGGCCTCCAGGGTGTTGTCCAGGAAGTCTGTCCCCAATCCGAACCCGGCGTTGTTGACGAGAAGGTCAACGGGCGCAAGATCCGCCTTCTCGACGTCGGCGGGGCCTCCCACGTCAAGGCGTGAGGCAACCCTCCGGCACCCCTCGGCGGTGGACAGGTCGGCGGCGATGGTCTCCGCTCGCACCCCGGCGACGTTCGCGAGCGCTGACGCGAGCGCGCTCAGCGCTTCTTCGTGGCGCGCGACGAGGACGAGATCGTGTCCGGCGGCTGCGAGCTGCCAGCAGAATTCTTCACCTATTCCGGACGTGGCTCCGGTGACGAGTGCTGTTCCCATGGGGGCAGTGTAGCTCGCAGCGTCGGGGTATCACGAGGCCGGGGCGGGGATCTTCTCTCGCATCCGCGCCCCGGCCTCGTCGTCAACGGGTGCGGATGAGGTATCCGGCACCGCCACCCGCGAGCGCGGCCGGGATGACGAGGAGGACGAGCCAGTAGGGGCTCCAGCCCCGCGAGCGGCCCGCCTCGTTTCCCGCGGCGATGGGGACGGCGTTGGCCGCGTCCTGAGTGCCATCGACGGGTGCCTGTGCCGCACCGCTCTGGGCGCCGTCTGTGCTCAACGCGCCGCTCTGGGCGCCGGATGTGGAGCCGTTGGCCCGGGGCGTTGCGGAAGGAGCCGCCTTGGGGGCGGTGACCGGGCTGGAGCTAGAGGACCCCGTTGAGGTCGGCGCGCCCGAGCCAACGCCGGTACGGGCGGGACTCACTCCCGCACCGGTCGTGCTCGACGTGGGGTTCGCGCCACCCGTTGCCTGTGTTCCTCCCGCACTTGCGTTGCCTCCGTTGCCTCCGTTGCTCCGAGGCGCGAGGGGGCCGCCATTGGGGGCGGGGGCCGGGAAAGGCCTCGGCGCGGGCGCGGGGTCCGGACTCGGCGTGGGGCCAGGGTCCGGGGTCGGAGCGGGGCCGGGAGAGGGCGTCGGCACGGGTTGGTCATTCCCGCCGGGCGCCGGGCGGTCTGCGTGGTGACCGGCACGCACGACAACCGTGAACGACTGGGGGGCGACGAGCGTACGCTCCCCGCTGCGTGCCCCGACCTCGATGCGGTAGGTCCCCGGCGCGCTGAACACCCAGTTGCCGTGCATGTGGGTGGCCTCGGTCGTGTGAACGACGCCGTCTGCCTTGGTCGAGTCAAAGGGCACCTTGGCCGCGCTCCCGAAGGCCCCTCCCTGGAAGAAAGCGGCACGCGCCCCCTCGGGGGCCTCGGCCAGATGCAGGGTGAGGTCAGCGCCGTCGGGGAGGGCCGCGTAGTCGATCCCCTCCGTGGACAGGCCCGGCCAGACGATGTCGCTGTTCTGGGTTTCGGGGAGCACGTAGGTCGCGCTACCAACCGGACCGAGAACGTCGTAACTGGGATCCGACAGTGACGAGGGCCGCACGAAGCGCGCGTTGGGTGCCACGGCCAGGGTCGTCGAGGACAGGGTGCGCAGCACCGAGGTGCGTGCGGCGGTCAGGGAGTCGTCCTTAACCGCCAGCCCGTAGGTAATACCGGCGGCGGCGTTCTGCTGGGTCAGGCGCACATCCAGGTGGCCTCGCGCGATCTCGACCGGATCATTGAGGAGGGGCGAGGCAGGCGCCGGGTTGGTTCCTCCGCCATTATCGGGACTGGGCGCCGGGTCGGGTGTGGGCGCCGGGTCTGGGGCTGGTTCCTCCGGGACAGAAGCGCCGGCACGCACGTGAAGCGTGGCGGTCAGACCCACGTGCTCGCCGACCGTGACGTCGCTGGCCTCGGCAACTGTCATGACGGCGTCTGACAGCGGGTGGGGACGGATCGTGACGCGCATGTGCATGGGCTCGCCCTGGCACACCCCCAGGTCCTGAGCCTTCGTGTCCATGCCTCCCGCACCCAGCGTCCCCTCCATGGAACACCAGGGGCTGAAGTCATACTTGGACTCGAGGAACTCGATCTTATAGGTCGCGCGCAGGCTCGGGTCGGCAGCTCGCACGGTCGCGGTGTATTGGTCGGTCGTGCCCGGTTTGAGATCGTAGGAGACATCAACGCGGCGCGACGACAGCGGCAGGCTGTCGGGATTCCACACGGGAGCGGGATCGGGGTTGGAGGGGCCGAGGAGTTGCTCGCCCGTTCCCACCGAGACCGGTTCCTTATCCCTTTGAGAGTACTGGGCGGCCTGGGAGATCCATCGGGCCGAGGAGGAATCCTGGGGAATGTAGATCGCCTGGACCGAGGCGGCATCGGCCCCGAGCAGTTCGGAGACAGTGGCACGGCCCGCCTCGACCGGCACCTCTGTGAGGAAGTAGCCGTTAACGGTGATCCACGCGCGACCGGCGTCGGTGGCCACGCCCGTGTCGATGGTGATGTCGGTGAGATGGTTGTCGCCCGGATGCTCTCGCTGCGCGTGAGGGGCGAGCGTCAGCGTGGGAACGGCTCCCTGGCCGTCCCCACGCTCGGGGCGTGCGGCGTTGTAGGCGCTCGCGATGTCCTTGATGGTGCCCTCGGAGGGGTTGGCGCCTCCAACCTGCCAGACGAGCGGGGTGAGGGGCGAGGAGTAGATCGCCTTGCCGTCGGCGCTGCGCGCCGTCATCTTGTAGGTCGCAACGTAGCGGCCCGGCTGCGTAAACGTGGTGTAGAGATGCGTATGGCGCGGGTTGTACACGCTGCGATAGGCGGTATCGTGGCTCGAGAGGAAACGATTGACGCTGTCGCCGTTGTCGATGAACATCTCCATGCGTCCCGGGCCATCAACACTCACGAGGTCAAGGGTGTAGGTGTCGCCTTCAAACTTGTCGGTGTCGCCGATCTCACCAGCTCCCAGACCCGCCCAGATGGGCGTGTTTCCAGGTCCGGGATTCTGCGGCGCGGCGTTGAGAACGCTTCCCTCCGCTCCGAGGAAGGACAGGTCCGGGCGACCGGCGGGGACGACGAGCTGCGACTTCGCCTCGTCCTTCTCCCCCGTTCCGGTCCATGCCTTGGGTAGCCACAGGACTGTCTTCTCCATCGGGAGGTTGATGGTGTTGAGCGAGAAGCTCGAGGTGTCGTCGTGCCAGATGGGGATGGGCGCGTCGACGTGCTGTCCGGTGACGATCCAGTCCTTGTCCTGGTCGGGTCCGGCCCACGCCGCACTGGGAGCCAGTGCCAGGAACAGGGCGAGCGCTGCGGTGCTCACGCGTCGCAGGTATGACATTCGGGTGCCTCTTCTAGCTATATTGTTGGTGAGAATCATTATCACTCTGAATAAGCGCTTGCACAACTCACGCACCTCGCGCGTTTCGCCCGGACTCCCCCGTCGAGCGCCGATAGGCTCGCCTCATGAGATTCGCGACCTGGAACGTCAACTCCATCCGCACACGCATCGATCGCGTCATCGCCTTCCTCGAGCGCTCAGACACGGACGTCCTCGCCATGCAGGAGATCAAATGCAGGCCCGACCAGTTCCCCACCGCCCCCTTTGAGGAGGCCGGCTACCAGGTGGCCGTCCACGGCCTCAACCAGTGGAACGGGGTCGCCGTCGCCTCCCGCCTCGCCATCACGGACGTCCGCGATCACTTTCCTCACCAGCCCAGCTTCGGAGAGCCCGCCACGGTAGAGGCGCGCGCGCTGGGCGTCACCGTCGACGTGACCGGGGTGCTCGAGGCCCGCGAGGGCTCGCCTTCCTCGCTCACGATCTGGAGCCTCTACGTACCCAACGGCCGTGAGCTTGACAACCCTCACTACGCGTATAAGCTCGACTGGCTCGCGACGCTCGCCGAGCAGGGGCGCACGTGGCTCAGCGACTCGCAGGCCCTGATCGCACTCGTCGGAGACTGGAACGTGGCTCCCCACGACGAGGATGTGTGGGACATGTCGGTCTTCGAGGGATCCACACACGTCTCACCCGCCGAGCGCGACGCCTTCGCGGCCTTTGAACGCGACGGTTGGGTCGAGGTCACCCGAGACCGCGTCACCAACTACACCTACTGGGACTATCAGAAGTTGCGCTTCCCGAAGAATCAGGGAATGCGCATCGACTTCGCCTACTGCTCGGCGCCGCTGGCGGCGCGCGTGACAGGCGCTCACATTGACCGCGATGAGCGCAAAGGAAAGGGGGCCTCGGACCACGTGCCGGTCATCGTCGACGTCGCCTAGGCCGACCCGTCACCCTTCTCCCCCGGCAACGCCCACCGAGGAGCAGCTTCGAACCGTCTCGAGGAGCGAGGCGTTGAGAGATGACCAGTTCTCGCGATGCCACCGGCCGAAAGGCTCCTCGCCGACGAAGCAGGCGCTCGCGGCCAGGTCGCGGTCGGCCCAGACGAAGGACCCTGCCTGTCCGAAGTGTCCGATAGTGCGAGCGCTGGCATCCGGCGCACTCCAGTGCGGAGCCTTCTCGCCCCGAATCTCCACTCCGAGCCCCCACGGGCACGGAGTGAACCTTCCATACCCCGGCACGACTCCCGCAAGAGCCGGGAACTGAGACATGGCAGCGAGCGCTGCGAGGGGCTCGCTCACGAGGGTCGGTCGTGCCAGCTCGGCACCAAAGAGGCTCAGGTCGGCGGCGCTGGCGACGCCTGCGTACGCCGGGCTGCCCGGAATCTGCGCCGATGCCATGCCCAGGGGATCGAAGATGACCTGCTTCACCCAGCGGTCGATCTCCATTCCGGTCACGTCCTCCAGGAGTTGTCCGAGCACATCGAAACCCTCGTTGGAGTAGATCCGCCGCTTACCCGGGGCGGCCGCGGGTCGGGGCCCTTCGAAGGGCAGGCCCGAGGCGTGTGAGAGCAGGTGGCGCACCGTCGATCCGGGCGGGCCGGCGGGAGCGTCCAAGGTGGTCAGCCCCCGGTCAACGGCTACGAGCACCGACCACGCGACGATGGGCTTGGTCACGGACGCCAGCGGGAAGACCCGATCGAGGTCGCCGTGCGAATAGAGGACGTCGCCCCCGACACGCAGGACGAGGGCGACGTCAAATGACGGGAGAGGACCGATCACGCGGTGGCCTCCGGGGCCGCTGCTTCGGCGGCGGCGGTGGTCTTCTCGCTGATCTTGCGCAGCGTGCGTGCGTACACCTCTGCAACCTCCTCGGGAACCGAGGCACCCAGCTGCAGCACGTAGTGCGCGGGCAGGTGCAGGAGCTGGACGCACACGGCCAGGAAGTCGGCGACGAACTCCCGCGCGTCGATCGGCTCGTCGTTGTAGCGCGCGGAGACGACGGAGCCGTACCAGTAGCGGATCAGAATCTTCGCGAGGGTGCGAGGGGTGGTGCCGATGTCGGCCCCCTCCTCCTCCACGAAGTTGTGGATCATGACCGCGAGGGCTTCCTCCATCTGCTGCGTCCGGTACTTGTAGTGGGCGTGCGCGGGGTGCGCCTCCGAGGACGCCTCCGCCCACAGGACACAGTCCAACGCGATGGCAGCGTCGGCACCGGGCTTCATGGCGAAGCGCATTTCGCCGACCGCCCAGTCGACAAACGAGCCAGCGGTGATGCCACCCTCGTCGAAGCCGCCTTCCACCTCGTCGTTAATCGTCACGTCGAAGAGGGCGTTCATGTCCTCGTGACGCTGGATCGCGCTGCGCAGGATCGCTTCCTTGGAAGGAAAGTGATAGACGACAGCGGGGTGTGAAATACCGACTCGACGACCGAGGTCGCGCAGAGAAAAGCCGTTGTAGCCTCGCTCTGCGATGAGGACCATCGCTGCCGAGAGGATGGATTCGCGCGTCGCCTGTCCGACGGAGTAGGCGCCACGGGCCTTCCTCTGGGTTGTCATATCATCTCCTGCTGTTGCGAACGCCAAATACCAAGCGTCCGAAATACAAACTGGTTGTCAGTGTAGCGCGCTATCTCAGGGTTTATCAACATTCATAACAAGCCCGTCGAAGGATTCGTTGATGTCAACAGTCACATTCTGACCATCATTGACGTCTCCCGCCAGCACAAACACTGCCAATCGATCGCCAATCTCACGCTGAATTAGGCGGCGCAGCGGGCGTGCCCCGAACGCCGGATCGTAGCCTGTGCGAGCCAGCCAGCCGCGCGCAGGCTCGGTCACTGTCAAGCCAATACGGCGGTCCACCAGGCGGCGCTGCAGCGACTCAACCAGCAAATCGACGATCTCGCCCAGATTTTCGCGGGTGAGCGGATCGAAGACGACAGTCTCATCCAACCGGTTAAGAAACTCCGGTCGGAAGCTCGCGTGCACGACGGACATGACGGCGTCTCGCTTCCCTTCCGGCGTCAGGTCGGGATCGGCCAGGAACTGCGACCCGAGGTTTGACGTGAGGATCAAGATGGTGTGACGGAAGTCCACCGTCCGGCCCTGACCGTCGGTGAGGCGGCCGTCGTCAAGAACCTGCAGGAGAACGTCGAAGATCTCGGGATCCGCCTTCTCAACCTCGTCCAGGAGAACGACCGAATACGGGCGCCGCCGCACGGCCTCGGTCAGCTGACCCCCCTGCTCGTATCCGACGTACCCCGGAGGGGCGCCGACGAGGCGCGCAACCGAATGCTTCTCCGAGTACTCGGACATGTCAATGCGGACAATGGCGCGCTCGTCATCAAAGAGGAACTCGGCCAGCGACTTGGCAAGCTCGGTCTTTCCCACGCCCGTCGGCCCTAGGAAGAGGAAGGAACCCGTCGGTCGATTCGGGTCGGCGAGGCCCGCGCGCGAGCGGCGAACCGCGTCCGAGACGGCCCGCACGGCCTCCTTCTGTCCGATGAGGCGTTTGGCGAGTTCATCCTCCATGTGCAGGAGCTTCTCCGTTTCGGTCTGCAGGAGCTTGCCCGTCGGAATGCCGGTCCACGCTTCGATGACCTCGGCGATCTCCGCGGGGCCAACCTTCTCCGCGATCATCGGCTCGGCTTCGCCGACACTGTCCTGCGCGTCGGCTCGTGCTTCCTCCTGCGCGATCTGACGTTCGACGTCTGGGATCTCGCCGTTTTGGAGACGACCGGCTTCCTCCCAGCGTCCCTCGCGCACCGCCAGCTCCAGCTGCGTGCGCAGCGAGTCGAGCTGGACGCGCAGGTCGCCGACGCGGTTGTGACCGGCCTTCTCGGCTTCCCAGCGGGCGGTGAGCGCACGCAGGTTCTCCTCGCGGTCGGCCAGGTCCGCGCGCAGCTTCGTCAGCCGTTCCGCCGTGGCCTCGTCGCGCCCGTCGGGATCGGACTCGGCAAGGTAGGACTCTTCCATCCGCAGGCGATCCACGCTGCGGCGCAGCTCGTCGATCTCGACCGGGGAGGAGTCCAGCTCCATCCGCAGACGGGAGGCGGCCTCGTCGATCAAGTCGATCGCCTTGTCGGGAAGCTGACGACCCGAGATGTAGCGATCCGACAGGGTGGCCGCGGCCACCAGCGCACCGTCCGAGATGGTCACCTTGTGGTGAGCCTCGTACTTTGGCGCGATTCCACGCAGGATCGCGACGGTGTCCTCTACCGAGGGTTCGCCGACGAAGACCTGCTGGAAGCGTCGTTCGAGGGCGGGATCCTTTTCGATGTTCTCCCGGTACTCGTCGAGAGTCGTCGCACCGACCATGCGCAGTTCCCCGCGCGCCAGCATCGGCTTGAGCATGTTGCCCGCATCCATCGCGCCTTCGGATCCGCCACCGGCTCCGACGACGGTGTGAAGCTCGTCGATGAAGGTAATGATCTGTCCGTCGGAGCGAGTGATCTCAGCGAGGACGGCCTTGAGGCGTTCCTCGAACTCTCCGCGATACTTGGCGCCTGCGACCATCGAGGACACGTCAAGGGAGACGAGGCGCTTGTCCCGCAGGGACTCGGGGACGTCACCGGCGACGATGCGCTGGGCGAGCCCTTCAACGACGGCGGTCTTACCGACGCCCGGTTCACCGATGAGAACCGGGTTATTCTTCGTGCGTCTCGACAGGACCTGAATGACGCGCCGGATCTCGTTGTCGCGCCCGATGACGGGATCGAGCTTGCCTTCGCGCGCAACCTCGGTGAGATCGCGACCGTACTTCGACAGGGCCTCGAAGGATCCCTCGGGGTCGGGCGAGGTGATCGGGTCGGGGCGTAGCTGCGCGAGGGCCTGCGCCAGGGCCTCATCGGTCGCACCCCCCTGGGTGAGGATGCGCCCCGCCTCGGTGTCGGAGGCAGCCAGCGCGATGAGCAAGTGCTCTGTCGACACATACTGGTCCGCGCCCTTGTCTGCGCGCTCGCCCGCGTCCTGAACGACTGCGAGCAGGGAACGCGAGGGCTGAGCGCTCCCCGCGGACGCACCCTGGGTTGAGGGGAGTGCGACGAGCGCGCGTCGGGTCTGCGCACCGATCGCGCGAGAATCGGCTCCCACCGCCTTCAGCAGGGCAAGCGCTATGCCTCCCTGCTGTTCGATCAGGGCTTCCAGCAGGTGGACGGGCTCGACCTGCGGGTTCCCGGCCGCGGAAGCGGCCTGCAGCGCAGAGGCAATGGCCTCCTGCGCCTTCGATGTCATCTCACGTGCCATGAGATCAATCCTCCAATGTGTTGCCGTGTTGCGTCGATGGCCCTCGACGCCTTCTGGTACACAGAACGACAGCAAAGTTGAGTCTATTCCACTCAACGTCACCTTGGGGGATAGATCCGGCTCTCAGTTTCCAGGAAGCCAGGTGGGTCCGCCGAAGCCGCGCTGATGACCACCCGACGGCCCGGCCCCCTCGTCGTCGAGGCCGTAGCGCTCAGCGAGCGCCCGAAAGAGCTGCAGGGTGGTGGCAAGGGCGCACATCACCTGCTGGACGAGCTGGGCATCCGTCGCCCCATACTCGTAATCACCATTGACCTCGGCGACGACGCGACCCCCCTCGACCTGGTCCGCGACGTAGGACTTCGGCCAGAGAAACTCCCCATGCCAGGCCTGCAGGAAGTCACGCAGGTCCTCGCCGTACTCTGCGGGCACCAGCTGCTTCATAAAGGCGACAATCGACAGGACCTCGCTCGAGTTGCCGAGGAAGCGGAAGCAAAACAGGTGTCCCTCCCACAAGCCGCACAGGTCACCATCGCCATCGATGCGCCACGCCCAGCCCTCGGTATCGAAAAGGAGGCCCAGCCGCTCCTGCGTGATGGGACGAACCATGTCAAAGCGGTTCACTTCGAACTCTGCGCTACCCGTGGCGATTCCTTCCACCGTTTCTGCGTTGCCACTGCCCCATTGTTCCACATTGGCGGCGGCGTCGTCCGGCGGGATCGGGCGGCGAGGCGTCTCCTCGCCGTCGGCTCCACCGTCAGCATCCGCCCGCCATAGCCAGCCCATGATCATTCCCCTACTCGCGCTGATCGTCCCCGGCGCACATCGGCACCCTTATCATCGAGGCACACCCGCGTAGGCAGCCCCCACTGTTCAGCTGCATGCACACGCCCATCGGCCACCTCCAGCGCTCGCCACGATCACCATCAACACGATTGTTAACACCTTCACAGTAGCGCAGAATCGGCGAAAAACCAACGTTCTCAACGAGTCGCATTCCGAGTTGCCACCTCCGCAGCGCAACCACGGAAGCCATCGTCCCAGCTCATCCGGGTAGCCCCAGCAACAGAAACAGGTATTGTCTAATGGGTCACATTTTATCCCATCTGTTGCGCAGGCCTACCTCTTCCGCTATTAGGTCGGATCCGTGCCGTCGACGCCTCCCCACGACGCGCCGGATGCGCTTGCACTCGCCTCATCCTGCGCGGCTGCGACGGGAAGCGCCGGCATCGGCAGCGGCCGCGCGCTGCGAGCAACGAGTGAGCGCAGCGCACGCTCTGCTGGCCCACGCGAGGACCCCCTGACCTCGGCGAGGATGCACCCGATACCGATCAGGACCCACACGCCGAGCGCAATCAACGCGCCCACGGCGCTGCCGACGAAACGGACGCCGAGCACACCGAGCCCACCGAACACGAGGATGAAGACCAGCGTCTGCGAGAGGTAGGCGGTCATCGAACGCCGCCCGATCGCGCTCAGGAAGGTACACACGGTGCCAAGGCTTTCACGCGGGCCGCCACCGATGAGAGCGAGGAGAGCAAGCCACCCGCACGCGCCCACGAGACCCGAGAGGTGATAGAGGGGGTTCGCCCACGTCAAGGAGTCTGCGAAGGCCCACCCCAGCTGCCCCAAGGCGAAGGGAATGCCTCCGGCGGCTCCGACCGTCAGGCCGCCGGCAGCGATCGCCCCGAGGATTGCGCGATGCCCCGGAGGGTCCTGCAAAAGCCCAAGGCGCGCGACGCCGACGCCGATCATGACCGACGGGACCACGAGGGACATCAGGAGCGTCATGGGGGTGACGATGATCCACTCACCCAGGGATATCAGCGGAAAGAGGGGGTGTAGAGCTCCCCGCGGGTGAGAACCGAGCGTCATCGAGCCACTACCCGCTGCAATCGCTATTCCCCACATCGACAACACGAATACCGCCGTGAACAACGCGCCGATCAGGCTCAGCAGCCATGCGCGTCCGGAGACCACAACCTCGGCGAAAATGACCGCGACCAGACCGTAGGCGCCGATGATGTCACCCGCAAAGACCATTCCGTGCAGGGCACCGAAAGCCAGCATCCACCAGCCACGGCGGCGGATGAGACGAGAGGCGGCGCGGCGCGCCCGCCGCTCCACCTCCTCATCGAAAATCTGGTGCTGAACGGGCGCCCAACCGGCGCTGACCTCGCTCGACACGGCCTCGCGAGCGGCGCGCCGCTCGCGCTCCATGGTGCGCATCGCCATGATCGCCATGCCGAAGCCGAAGAGGATCGAGAAGAGGGGATAGGCTCGGCGGTCGACGAAAAGGGAACGCACGATGAACCACCACTGGTCGGCCGCGTTCATGACCTGAAGCAGCTCCGAACGATTCGCCGGGTAGTCCGGGAAGTACTTCAGCCACCACGGCACATTCGCCAGGGCGATGAGAGCCAGCATGAAGCCGCGCGCGACATCGGGGGCAGGAAAACGCAGCTGGCGATCTCCCGTGAAGGAAAGGGCGGGCATGAGTATCCTCTTTCGACGCTTCTCGCTACCTATGAGAAGGGGCGAGGCCGGAGAATCTCCCGAGCCTCGCCCCGTGACCACCGGCTCAACCGATGGCGGACATCATGGCTTGCTGTTGGATCGCTCGACGCTTACCATTCGCTCTGACAACGAGGACGATCCCGACGATCAACACGACGATTCCCGAAACGCCGATGACAGTCGACCAGATCATCGCGGAACCCGTTGACGCCATCACGTCGGCGCCGCTCATGTTGAGGCCCATCAGTTTTGCACCCGAGTCAAGCCCGTCGCAACGCACGACGTAGTCACCGGCAGCGAGCCCGTCAATGGAATAGACGTTCTTCTCGTTATCGAAGGGACTCATCTGGTGACTCTGCTGACCCGAGTCGATCAGGGCGCACGAATCAGCGGTCCCGGGACTGACCATCACCGTGTAGCTGCCGCTGCTCGAGACCGTGACGCTATCGCCGTTGTCGATGGTTGCGGCTTGTGCGGCGGCCTCGCCGAGCGTACGAAAGCCCGTGGATAGGAGGACGACGAAGACGATGGGGGCCACGACGACCATCATGAGGACACCGAGACCGATCAAGATGCCTCCGGGCGCCCGACTCGGGAGCTTCCCCGTCGGCATGACGGCAGGACCGGGGTAGCCGGGTCCAGGAACGCCACCGGGGTATCCCTGGGGAGCACCGGGCCCATTTTGCCCGTATTGCGGCCAGGGGGTTCCCTGCTCGCCGGGGACACCGTAGGAGGGATTCGACATGTTTGTGCCTTCCTGAAGGGGATGATGCTTAAGCATAACAACGGGGCAGCCGCAGCGAACAGTACGTCGCGACAATCGGATCAGATCTCTCTTGATCGTACGCCGTTTCCTCTCCGAGGGAGGGGAAACGGCGGGGCAGAAAAGGGCACGACCCCACAATCCTGGGGGTCGTGCCCTCACGGGATCGTCGTCAGCGCACGGCGCCCGTCATCGCTTCGCCCATGATGCGGCGGCGCTTGCCGTTTACCCTGACCAGAAGCACGATGCCGACGATCACGGCGATCACGCCTGCGACCCCCACGATGGTGCCCCACAGAAACGGCATGACGAAAATCTGCGTGACGGCTTCCGGTGCCGTGTTGTACGCGATGACCTTTGTGCCGACGGTGGCGGCAACGCATTGAAGCTTGTGCTGACCTGCCGGGACGCCCGACGCAACGTACGACTTGCCGTTATCCCCATACGGGTCCAACCGGTACCTCGTGCCGCTCGAATCGATGAGCGAACACTCGGGGTCCTTACCGGCGACAGCCTTCACCGTGAAGTGTCCGTCCGCGGTCACCGTGACGACGCTGCCGTTGTCGGTGGTACCGCCCTGGACCGATCTTCCGGGGGTGCTGGCAATCCCATAGAGCATCGCGGCGAAGAAAGCGATCGGCGCGATGACGATCATCAGGACCGCACCGAGGATGAGCGTGGCGACGGCGGGGCCGCGGCCGGGCATTGACGGCACGCTCACCGGCGAAGGAGCACCGTAGCCCCGGGGGTCGCTGCGCGCAGCCTGACCATTGAGCGGGAACGCCGCGTGCTGATCGCCCGAGGGGCCGTAGGAGGGGTTGGACATGTGGGTGTCTTTCTGACTGATGGACGTGACGCGTTAGGGCATCCTCACGCCCGCCAGGCGCTGCGCACGCAGCTCGGCGACCCCCGGCACCTCGAGCGGAGCCAGCGTCGTGCCGGTTGCGCGCTGCAGCAGCAGGTCCGCGAGCTCGGGGTTGCGGGCGAGGACAGGGCCATGCATGTAGGTCGCTATGACGGATCCTTGAACGGCGCCGTCGTAGCACACCTCCGGTGCTTCTTCTCCCCGGGGTACGCCGTTGCCCACGCCCGAGATAACTCGGCCGAGCGGAGCCGCGTCGGGGCCAAGGACGGTGCCGCCTCCGTGGTTTTCGAAGCCGGTGAGGGTTTGCGTGAGGCATTCAAGGATAGGCGCGCAGACCAGTTCACCAATCGCGCGATGTCCCTGGGGGCGCGTGGTGATGTCGAGGACTCCCATGCCTGCGACGCGTGTGCCCCTCGCGTCCTCGTACCAGTGGCCGAGAACCTGCAGGGAGGCGCAGATGGCGAGCAGCGGACGACCCGCGTCAAGAGCGCGGGCAAGCCCCGAGGTGCCGCGGAACTTGTCTGCGGCGAGCGCCTGAGCGGTGTCCTCGCCGCCGCCGAGCGTGTAGATATCGAGGCTGTCTGGAATCTCCTCATTCAGTCCAACGTGGACGATCTCAGCGTCAATGCCGCGCCTGCGGGCTCGCTCCGCCAGGATCAGCGCGTTGCCGCTGTCCCCGTAGGTGCCCAGGACCTCGGGCATCAAAACGCCGATGCGCAGCGTGGAGGCGCTCATCGCGTGCCCTCCTTTCGATCGAGCAGGACCTTGAAGTCGCGCATGGCCGTGTAGTTGAGGAGCATCTCGACGCGACCGGGATCGCACGCTGCCAGGGCGTCCATGGGCAGGGGCACAAGGTCGCAGTGAACGCCCGCGTATTCGAGGCGCACGGCGAGGTCTGCGCCCCGTTCGCCGCAGGCGAGGACGCGGCGGCCGGCCTGCTTGACACCGGAGAAGTCAACGTCCCAGAGCCAGGAGAGATCCTGCCCGTCGGGGACCTGTCCGTTGACGCCGATGACGACCTGGTCGACACGCGGATCGATCATCGTCATGGCTTCCTGCCATCCGGCGGGGTTCTTGGCCAGCATGAGACGGGCGTTGCGTCCGTTGATGTCGTGGACGGAGTAGCGTCCGGCAACCTCCGTGACACCGTTGATGGCCTCGGCGGCGGTCGCAGGGTCGATGCCCATGGCGACGGCGGCGGCGACGGCCTGCGCGGCGTTACCGAGGTTCGCGCGTCCGGGGAGCTTCAGGGCGAGGGGGACGCTCGCGCCGCGAGGTCCGCGCA
>ERZ772957.1238-NODE-1238-length-17102-cov-11.342993_pt1 | contig 17102 bp, 15 predicted proteins | sample MGYA00580682_ERZ772957 | MGnify/ENA primary metagenome ERZ772957 (study PRJEB29015, sample SAMEA2737921) | human oral metagenome | biome: human oral; feature: human-associated habitat; material: dental | place: China | collected 2025 ...
AATTTGCAATTTCCCGCACGCCCGAGGAGCTGACGAAGGAATAGCGCGGATCGGTGAGCAAGAACACCGTCTCAATGTCGGGTGCGATGTACTTGAGCATCTGCTCCTGCTTCTGCTCGTACTCATAGTCCGTGACGGAGCGCAGGCCGCGCACGATGACGGTCGCGCCGACCTCGCGCATATATTCGGGCAAGAGTCCCGCAAACGCGCCGACGCGCAAGTTCGGGATATGGCGCGTCACTTCTTCAAGAAGTCTAACACGTTCCTCCACCGTAAAGAACGGCGTCTTTCGGATATTGTGGAAAACGCCCACGACAAGCTCGTCAAACATGCGGCTCGCGCGCTCGAAAATATCGACATGCCCGTTCGTCACAGGGTCGAAGCTTCCCGAGCATACAGCCTTGATCATCAAGACTCGCCTCCTCGCTCTTCAGCGGCCACGCCAAAAAAGCGCAGCCGCGTCGTCTTTCCATAGCTCTCCTCACGCACGCAGCGAAGGTTTTCGAGCGCGGGAAGCGTTTCTTCCCCTGCGCCGTGCTCCACGATCATGCAGCCGTCGGGCGCGAGCAGCCCTTCTCTATCCACAGAGGAAAGAGCCTTCTCCCAAAGCCCCCGTCGGTATGGCGGATCGCAAAAAATCAAATCGAAGGAGCGTCCCTGTTTGCCGAGTTGCGTCAGGACACGCAAAACGTCGGTGCGCACGATCTCGGCATGGCCCAAAAGCCGCGTCTTCACGGCATTCTCCTCGATTAGAGCTGCCGTCCTCTCGTCGACGAAGAGCGCTGAGGCCGCGCCGCGGCTCAAAGCCTCGAGTCCGAGCGCCCCCGTCCCCGCGAAGAGGTCGAGCACGTGCGCCGCTTCGACGCGACGCCCGAGGATGTTGAAAAGCGACTCCTTGATGCGGTCGGCCGTCGGCCGCGTCGCCTCACCCTTGGGCGTCTTCAGGCGACAGCCACGCGCCTTGCCCGTGATGATACGCATAATCCCACCTCTAAGTCAAGGATAACCTTTTATATTTTACCATGAAGCCCCGAGAAGTCAAGCCGTAGGCGCAGACTGAGCGGTTAGGCTTCTGTAAGGGCGGCGCACAATGTCCACAAAGTGGACGTTTGTGCGTGTAGTTTACCATGAAGCCCCGAGAAGTCAAGCCGCAGGCGCAGACTGAGCGGTTAGGCTTCTGTAAGGGCGGCGCACAATGTCCACAATTTTTTTTTCGTTTCGTGAACCGCGCTATGCTATAATATTGAAAAATACAGATTGTTTTAGGAGGAACTTCCTTGAAAAAGCGACTGCTGTGCCTCACCGTCCTCGCACTCTGCACCCTTTCCCTCTACCATGCTTTTCTGCGCTCCCCTTGCGGCGGCACACCTCTATCCGCCATGCGCGAAAAGACGGGTCGCATCGTGCTCGTGCCGCTCGACGGCAGACCGCCGTGCCGTCAGCTCGTGCTCGACGCTGCCGATGTCGCCGGCACGGAGGTCGACGTCCTTCCCTACGAGATGCAGGACTACTACACGATGCCGGGCGAAACGAAGGAAGCGCAGAAGTGGCTGCGTGGAAAACTCTGCGAAAGCGACGCCGCCATCATCTCCATCGACCAGCTTCTCTACGGCGGCCTGCTCGCGGCACGCGAAGCGGACAAATCGCCCGCCGAAATCGAAGCCTTCATCGCCTACCTGCGCGAACTGCACGCCGCGCACCCAGCCGTGCCCCTCTATGCCTTTTCCATCCTGCCGCGCATGATTCCGCCCGCGAGCATCGACGACTACTACGACAACAAGCGCCTCCTCGCCTACTCGCGTCTCGCCGACCGCTATGCGCTATGCGGCGATCCCGAGGACGCAGCAAAGATGCAGGAACTGGAAGAGAAAATCAACCCCGCAAGCCTCGCGCAGTACCTCGCGCTCTTCGAGAGAAACGAACGTCTCTCCCGCGCCCTCATTGAACTCGTCAAGGAAGGTACGCTGGAACGACTCCTCATCGGACAGGACGACGGCGAAAAGTACGGCATCCCCAACATCGAGAAGCGTCATCTGCAGGCGCTTCTTCTCGAAGAGCAGCTTCCAAAGGAAAAAGCCGCCATCGTCCACGGCGCCGACGAACTCGCGCTGACGCTTCTCGCCGCCGTCTCTGCCGCAAGAAACGGTCACCGTCCGCAGGTATTTCTCGATTGGAATGACGAGAAAACACCCGACGAAATCCTGCCCTTCATGGCGATTTCCCTGCGCGAAACGGCGCGGGAAAAAATTGCCGTTTTCGGCGGCGAATGCACGGCGTCCGCCGCGAGCGCCGACTTCGTGCTCTTCATCAGCGCAGGCTCGGAAGAAAACCTCTCCTCGCGCCAAAAGAGCGTCGAGCGCATCGAAAGGCATCTCGCCTCAGACACGCCCGTCGCCCTCGTAGACCTCAGCCGCCACTTCGCCGCCGAGGAGACGCTGCTGCCGCTCCTCATCGAGCGCGGCGTGCCCATCGAAGGGCTTCGCTCCTACGCCGGCTGGAACACGGCGAGCAACTCCGTCGGCACGGCGCTCTCACAAGCGACGATTTTCGCCGCCGCGCGTGAAAAAGCCGCGACGCGAGATGAAGCCCTCGCGCTGCACGCCGCGAATCTCAAGCTGCTCAACAACCGTTTCTTGGAAGACTATTTCTATCTCAAGGACGTCATCACCCTCGTCAATACGAACCTCAAGAAAAACGGCACGAAAAACGTCTACGACCTCGACCTCGAGCGCGACTGCCTTGCGGCGACCGCGATGCTCAGAAAGGCGATGGGCGACCGCCTGCAGACCTTCAAGAGCACGAAAGCCTGCCGCCGTCCCTTCCGCGTCCATCTGCCCGGCGGCGAAAGCGCCGAACTCTCCATCTGCGACCTCCAAGCCGACATGAGTTTCCCGTGGCCGCGCACCTTCGAGATTTATCTGGAAACGACGCCCTTCATCGCCGTGCAGTAACGGTTCAAGAAAATATCCTGCAAACACAAAAAGCCGCCGAATCAACTCGGCGGCTTGTCTTTTCCAAATGGCGGAGTGGAGAGGATTCGAACCTCCGCTGCAGTTGCCCACACTAACGATTTAGCAAACCGTCCTCTTCAGCCTCTTGAGTACCACTCCGTATGCAGTTTTTCGCAAGCTGCAATCCCGTGGGCTGCAACTAGCGACATAAGATATGATAACAGACGCACGCCGCCTTGTCAACATGAATTTTCCACGATCGTCCAAGAGGTCGCGGCGGGCGGCTTCTACATGATTTCCGTGTGCCTGCGCTGCCAGCCCGGCAGGAGTCTGCCCGTGCGCCACGGCTCCATGACCTCGCGCTCTCGATATGGGCGCGCGCCCCAGCGCACAGGGATCTTCTTACCGAGCAGCTCTTCCACGCGCGCGGCGATTTCCCTCAGCGTGAGTGCTTTCCCGGCGCTCACGGCGTACTCGCCGCGGATGTCGGCGCAATCGGCTGCCAGATACTCTGCCGCGAGCAGGAAGGCGTCGGCAACGTCGTCCACATGGACGAGGTCGATCTTCTGCCCGCCGGGTGAAAGGGCGAGCTCTTCGCCCGTTGCCGCCGCCTCCTGCAAAAGAGCGAGGATCTTGCGCCGCGTGTCGCCCTCGCCGTAGGTGTCGAAGAGTTTCAGCGTCACGGCATGAAGCCCCGCCGTTTCCTCGTAGTAGCGCATCATCATCTCGAAGGCTTCCTTCGTCGCCGCGTAGAGGTTCACGGGCGAGTAGTGCGCGCCCCGGTAGTGCTGCCAGCTCGTGCCCGCATGGACGAAGCGGCGCACCTCGTTCTTTGCCATCGCTTCCAGAAGCTCCGTGCCGAAGAGGATGTTGCTCGCGACGAGCGCGGCGACGTCCTTGCTTTCATGCGCCGCGAGGTAGAGCGAGGCGAGGTGGCAGACGACCGCGGGCTTCGCCTCGCGCACGATGTCGACGAGCGTGCCGCCTTCGTAGACATGAAACTCCACCCTCTCGCGCACCTCGCGCTCCAACACCGTCCGCTCCGACGACGGGCGCACGATGGCAGCAACCTCCCAGCCCGCATCAAGCATGCGGCGCACGAGGTGCCTGCCGATGAATCCCGTGACACCCGTCAAAAGAACGCGCTTCTTCACGCGCCTTCGCCTCCCCTCTGCCGAATCTCCTGCGCCCAGCCGCGAAGCTGCGCATCGCCGGGAAACAGCCGCGCGAAATGCGCCGCCGAGCTCTTGCTCTCGCCGCGCAGGATCTCGGGCAGCTCCTGCGGCATTTTTCCATGCGCAAACGCCGCTTGCAGCGGCGGCGGCAGGAAGTTTACGAACACCTCATGCGGCGATTTCCCCATGCTGCTGAAATCGCACGCGGTCTTCTCCTCTTCCATGACCTCATCGTAGATTGCTTGCAGTTTCACCGCCGTCTGCTGCACGGAAAAATTCTCCTCAATAAATCGGCGCGCGTTACGGCCAAGCCGCGCACGCTCCTCGGGGTGCGCATAGAGATGGCGCAGCGCCTGCTCAAACTCCTCGGACGTGCGCACCAAGAGTCCCGTTTCGCCGTGGCGCACGAGGTGCTTTTCCGCACATTGGTCGAGCGCGACGACGGGGAGCCCTGCGTTCATCGCTTCGAGCAGCACATTTTCCGTCGTGCCGAAGTGCTGCGGATTGAGCAGGTAGGCGAACACATCCATGCGGCGAAACTCCGCCGCCACATCCGTGACATAACCCGCGAAGGAAAGCTGCGCCGAAAGCCCGAAAGGCTCCGCATCGCGGCGGATCCGCGCTTCGTTCTCAGCGTCGCCGACGAGGCGGAAAGAGATGCCGCGGATGTCCTTGACGCGCGCGCAGAACGCACAGAAGTCGGGGTGCAGCTTCGCATACGAGAGCGTGCCGACGTAGCCGACGGCAAAGCCGTCATGCATCTCGCGCTGCGGCTCTGCCGCCGGAAAGTCGCCGACGCTGTTGACCATCGCGGCGTGCTCCCTCGCCCATGCGCGCGCCGCTTCATCCCAGAAGGGATTCTCATACGAATACGCCGAGGTGAAGATGAAGCGCTGCGCCGCACGCAGGAACACGGGCGGCAGCCAGGGATAGAACGCGCCCGAGACATGCGCCCAGAGGACGAGCCGCGCGGGCACGGGCGAAAGCTCCAGCAGGAAGCGCACCATGCGCGGATGGTGCCACCACTCAAGCTGCACGATGTCCGCGCGCGCCATCGCCGCCTCAATCTTCGCCGCCTCCTTCTCCACGCGCGCCTTGACCCCCGCCTGCGCCAGAAGGTCGAAGAAGCCGCGCTTCTCCGGCTCTTCGAGCAACACGACCTCGTGGCGCTCCCTGCCCTCAGCCGCAAAGGCGGTGAGCAGCCCCGAAAGCACCTTGCCGACGCCGCCGCCCATGTGCGTCGTGATATGAAGTATCTCGCGCATCTTCATCCTCCTCACTCAAAAAGGACTCGAAAAATCCGCCAGAGCGGCAAAGCTCCGATCGCGCTCCGAAAGAAGCGGCGCCGCGATGCCCCAGTCGATGCCCGCCGTGTCCCAGCGAATGCCCGCATCGAAGTCGGGCGCGTAGACGCTCGTCACCTTGTACACCATGACCGCTTCCGCGCTCCGCGTCAAAAAGCCGTGCGCCATACCGCGCGGGATATAGAGCATCATCCCCGAGCCGCCTGTCAGCGTGAAGCAGCGATGCTCGCCGTACGTCGCGGACGCGCGGCGCAGGTCGAGCACGACGTCGAGCACCTCGCCGCTCATGCACCAGACGAGCTTCTCATGGTCGGCGGGCGGCAGCTGAAAGTGCAGGCCGCGCAGCACATCTTTCTTCGAAACGGAATAATATTCCTCGCGAAAATCCGTCGCCAGCCCCAGCTCGCGAAAAGCCGCCTCGTGGTACACCTTCGTAAAGGAGCCGCGCGCATCCTCACGCACCTTCGCGTGCACGACACGAAAGCCTGCGAGTCCCGTTTCCTCGCAGGCGAAAAGCTCTGCTCGATCCGTCACGTCCAATCCTCCTCCGAAAACGCCTGCTCGAAGCTGCACGGACGCAGCTCCAATGCCTCTTCGACCGTCATGCCCATGCGCCGCTCGAAATCCTCCTTGATCGCGAAGAGCGCCGCCCAGCGCGAGGGCACATTCTCTGCATCAAGCCCGTAGCGGCGGATGATGTCGACGAGCCGCTTCTCTAAGACGACGATGCCCGAAGCGTCGCCCATGACATCGGCTAGCTGGATCAGACGGTCGTAATCCGTGTAGGTGATGCTCGGAAGATATGCCTGCAGAAAGGCGATATCCTCCTCCGTGCTGTCCCATACGCCCGTGACCGACCGCGCATCCTGCACGGGAAACGAGTGCGTGAGGCATATACGCGCCGCTTCCTCATAGCCTTCCGCTCGCAAATAGCGCCAGCCGCAGAAGATGTGGTTGATCTTCATCTCGCCGAAGCGCCGTCCGATGTCATGCAAAAAGCCATACGCCGTCGCGAGATCGGCATCCATCTCCGGCACGCGCGCCGCGATCTTCCCCGCCGCCAGCCCAACGTAGTACGAGTGGCGAATCCAGAGCTTCGGCGCGCGCTTTTCTGCCTCGCGCAGATACTCTCTGGCGCGCGCCGCCGTCAGTTTCTTTGCCGCTATCATGACGCAACAAGTACCATTTCGTCACGCCTCACACTATGCCGCCGTGCAAAGAAGGAATAAAACATGGCCTACACTCCGCAAAAATTTCAATTACATCACGCCCTGCAAAATTTTCCATAAACCTCACCCCACACACTTCTCATCTATCGGTTTCACGAGATCAAGGATGTTGATGATATTCTTAACGCGCGGAAACGCTTGATGAATCTGCTTCTCGATCGTCGACATCAAAGAAATGACGGGCACGATGACCGTGTCGATCTCCTCCTCATCCAAGATGTTGGGGCTATGTATGAGATGCCCGTCGACCTCGCTACCCTGCTTGATCTTGGAATTATCGATAAGGAAGACACCCTCGGCTCCCACGAAAGATAAATCGGGGATCATCGTCGCAAAATAATCATTGATACCCCAGAAAGCAATCTTGCCATTCTCTTCGCGCAGCGTTTCCACGGAATACGTGATATATCGCACGATTTCGGGTAAGATCGGCAGTTTGTGCTTCTTGCCGCACTTCTTGCACGTCAGCACGTTGCGCGTGAAGAAGCGCACACTCTCCCAGCGGTTTTCCTCGCTGCATTCCGTACATGCTCCCGTGAAGCTCAGTGCGCGGCGCGCATAATCGACCTTCACATCATGGATGCCATCGGGCGGCAGGAAGGCGCGCTGCGGCAGGCGCATGACCTCGCCTGCAAGCCAGTCCATCTCCTCCTTCGTCATCTTCGAAAGGTTCACGACAGGGCAGCCGTCGCGGATAAACTGCACCTCGTCCTTGATGATGCCGCGTGCGAGCGCCGTCTTGTAGAGCGGCGTTCCCGGATACGTCGTGATGAAGTTCAGCGTGATGCCGTATTCCGTATGCGCCTTCCACCAATCGAGCGTGCGCTTCGCCGTGTCGATCGTTTCCTCCACATCGCCGAAGATGAAGCCGCCCTGAATCGTCAGCCCGTACTGATAGGCGAGAGCCAGAGCCTTCTCCGTCTGCTCGAAACGGATCTTCTTGTTCATGCTGCGCAGGATGCCATCGTCTGCACTCTCCAAACCGAAGCCCATCGTCACGCAGTTCGAGTCCTTGAGGATGCGCACCATCTCCTCCGTGACATCCGATACGCGGAACTGCGCCCACCAGCGAATGTTGTACGGCTTAATACGCGCACAGAATTCGACCACGCGCTGCATATTGATGGCAAAAAGCTCGTCCGACACAAAGATGTATTTGATATGGTACTTTTCCACGAGGAGGTCAAGTTCCTCGAAGAAATTGTCCAACGAACGCTTGCGGTAGTGACTGCCGCTCGTATGGAAGCAGAACGTGCACTGGAACGGGCACGAGCGGCTTGTCGTCATCGTGATCGCATGATCCTCGTTCATGCCGAGGAGACTCGGCACCATGGCGGCGATCTTCGAAAAGTCGAATCCATCGTAGTCGGGAAAGGGAATCGCATCGAGATTGGCGACCTCTTTACGCGCCTTTGTGCGCAGCCAGACGCCGTCGTCACGGTAAATGATGCCCTCGACCGCCATCACGTCCTCGCCGCGCTCCAAGGCGTGACAAAGCGCCGGCGTCGTCTCCTCGCCCTCACCGACGATGCCGTAGTCCGCAAACTCCAAGACTTCCATGCCCGCGGCAGGCGCGCTCGTGATGATGCCGCCGCCTGCGATCGTGACGATGCGCTGGTTGAAAGCCTTCGCCGCCTGCAGGATCTCGCGGATCGCCGGATACTGGAACGAAAGCCCGCCCGTCAGCACGACGTCGATCGCGTGTTTTTCGATCTCTTCCTCTATGATCTCGCGCGTCACACCCTCGCGGCTGTTCATGTTCAGCGTAAATACGCGAAGTCCCGACTGCTTCATGCTTGATGAAACGTAGGGGATTCCCAAAGGGAAATGGTACCACTCTCCGATCGTATCGACAAAGCGCGGCATGACCAACAAATAATTCATCCAAAGCACCTCAACAAAATTTGCTCTGCATCATCATCCAAATAATCCTCAGGAAACATACCGTACTTATACTGCATACATTTCCTGCAAACGGGATTTTTGTCCTTCTTCTTTTCCAACTGCATTTTTCGAAACGCCTGCAAGACCTTACCATTCCAGATGTCCAAGACGGAGCGTTCTTTGCAGTTTCCTATGACGATAGGTTTCTCGATCGTGCAGCATGGAAGCATATCGCCATCGGGATTGATCTGCAAAGAGTAAAATGGTTGCGGGCAGATCTTAGCGTTCTTCACGCGGTTTCCATTCATCGTATAAATAAATTCTTCCTCGCCGAAGTTTTCCTCATAGGAGATTTCATCGACAAGCGGACATAAATGTTCGACGGCTACAGCATCCGCCAAATTTTTGAACGCTTCATAAAAATCTTCCTCACCATACTCTTTCAACGAAACATCCATGATTTTGATGTAGATCTTCATGTCGCCGCGCTTTTTGTATAAAGTATGCAGTCTTTCCTTGAAAGCCGGAAAATCAACATCCACATCTGACATATCTTTATACATGGCAGAATTCAGCCCTTGCAGGGAAATGCGAATCTTGTCCAATCCCGCCCGCATGAGTTCATCCTCCAGACCGTCTTTAAGCAGAGTGCCGTTCGATACAATATCGACCGTCTGCGCGATCTTCTTCTCTTTGGCATAGCGCACCATATCCGCAATGCGCGGATGAAGCAGGGGTTCTCCCAAACCGGCAAAATGCAGCACCTTCAACTGTGACGGAAATTCGGCGAGATCATCAATGAATTTCCGATAAAGCGAAAAATCCATGACTTTTTCCGTACATACATGCGGATGCTCGTCTTCTCGAAGAGAATGTACACAATAACTGCATCTGAAATTGCATGCATAGATGGGAAAGACCGTGATGGCATACGGGGTCGCCAGTGGGATACTCGCCCCTAACGGCAGCCGTGTTCCGTTGACCGCCTGTCCATCAATTCGGAGAGCGTTTACCCCCCCCTGTTAAATTATTCCAATTGTTTCCCTGCTTCACACCAATTTCCTCCTGTCAAACGCTTCCAGCAAGCGCTCTGCATCATCATCAAGCACATCTTCTTCAAACATCGCATAGCGGTACTGCCTGCACTTCGCACACGTCGCATACACGGACTTCCTGCCGCGAAGCTGCGCTTCAAGGAAGCGGTGCAGGCGCTCGCCGTGCCATATCGCGCGCACGGATTCCTCTGCGACGTCGCCCAGCGTCGCCGCCGTCTCCATGGCACAGCACGGCGCCATCTTGCCGTCGGGATTGAGCTGCATCATGTAGAAGGGCTGCGGGCAGACCTTTGCCATGCGCACGGCGGCGCCGTTCTGCGTCACATCGGCGAGCGCGTGCCCCGCGAGCTTTTCGTAGTCGATCTGCTCGACCGCCGGAATCAGATGCTCGACGGCGATGAAGTCGGCGATGTCGCCGAAAAGGCGCAGGAACTCCGCCTCCTCGCCTTCGGCGAGCGCGCAGTCCATGATCTTCACATAGATCTTCGTATCGCCGCGATGCGCATAGAGCCAGCGAATGTTCTCGACGAGTTTCTCAAAGACGCCCCGCTTTTTCGTATAGGCATACGCATCATCGGAAAGCCCCTGCAGGGAGATGCGAATGCGCCCGAGCCCTGCCTCGACGAGCGCTGCAGAAAGCTCGTGCGTCAGGCGTAGGCCGTTCGTCACGATGTCGAGGGACTCGGCGACGCCCGCCTCCTTCGCGCACGCGACCATCGCGGCGATCTCGGGATGAAGAAGCGGCTCGCCCGTGCCCGCGAAACGCAGCATCTTCAAGGGGCGCGGGAATTCCTTGAGGTCGGCGACGAACTTTCGGTAAAGTCCCATGTCGAGCACCGTCTTAGAGGCGATGAAGCCGCGCTCCGCCGGCGGTACGGAATGGATGCAGTAGGCGCAGGCTAGGTTGCACGCGTAGACGGGGAACACCTGAATGGAAAACGGCGTATCGAGCGGCAGGCGGTCGGCGAGACGCCGCCTCTTGCCGCCGGGCGTCTGCCCGTCGATGCGCTGCGCCTTCATCGCCATGCCTCCAAACGCTTGAGGATCTCTTCTGCCGCGCCGTCCAGAATATCTTCGGGATGAGCGACGTCGTTCGGCGCGCAGCAGTGCGCACAGCGCTTGTTCTCCTCGCGCCTACCCGCCAGCTGCAGCTGCCAGAACTCGCGCAGCTTTTCTCCGTGCCACATGTCCAGGATGCGCTCTTCATGCACATTGCCCAAGACAATCGGCTTGTAGATCGTATCGCACGGCTCCACATCGCCGTTGGGAAATACGCCGAGCATATAGAAGGCGAGCGGACAGACCTTGCGAATGCCGTCCGTCTTGCCGCCGTAGCGGTCGTACTCGACCTCCATGCCCTGCGTCAGCTCCACGCCGTCGTAGGCGGGCAGCATGTGCTCGATATACATGCGGTCCGTCATGTCGGAAAAGAGCGCGTAGAACTTCTCGTCCTCGCCCTCGTCGAGCGCCACATCCATGACCTTCAGGAAGAGCTTTGTCTTGCCGCGGTGCGCGTAGAAATAGCGCAGGTTCTCCAAAAACTCCTCGAAGTTCACGCGCGCCTTGCAGATCGTCGCATACTTCTCCGAGGAAAGCCCCTGCAGCGACACGCGCAGGGTATCGAGCCCCGCGTCGATGAGCGCGTCGGCGAGCGCGTGGTGCAGCAGGGAAGCGTTTGAGATGATCTCAATGCGCTCGGCGACGCCCTTTTCCTTCGCCAAGCGCACCATATCGGCGATGTGGGGATTTAAGAGCGGCTCACCCTGCCCCGTCAGAGACAGCATCTTGAGCTTCTGCGGAAACTCCGCGAGCTGCTCGATCGTCTTCTCATACGTTTCCATCGTCATGTGTTCGGGCTGGAAGTCGTACTGGCGCTTCATCTCGGCATGGCCGAGCGAGTGACCGCAGTAGGCGCACTTGAAGTTGCAGTACGTCGTCGGAAAGACGAAAGCGCTGTAGGGAGCAGCGAGCGGCACGACATCCGCGAGATGCACGCGCTCCGTCCCGTAGATCGGTTTAATTTCAGACGCCATATCCTTCCTCCTCAGGAAAAAAGCGGCAGGAGTCGTTCCGCATCCGCATCGAGATCCTCCGCCGGATTGTTGATCGCATTGAAGCATGTGCAGCCGCGACACTCGGGGACTTCGTCCTTGCGCTTTTGCAGCAGCATGCGCAGGAACGCTCTGCGCTTCGGGCCGTTCCAGATCTCGACGAGCGACTGCTCCTTCGCGTTGCCCATCGACAGCCCCTTGCCCAGACCGGGCACGGGACAGGGGAACGTATGCCCCTCGCAGCCGATCTGCAGGAAGTAGAAGGACTGTGCGCAGACCTTGCGGTCGAGGTCAAGCTCCTCGCCGTAGAAGTTCTTCGATCCGTCCACGACGCCTTTGAGATCTTCCATCTGCTGCTGCATGACGACAAGATGCTCAATATAGATGCGATCCGCCATCGGGCTGAAGAGCGAAAGGAAGCGTTCCTGCTCCTCTTTCGTCGGCACGGTCGCGTCGATCGCCTTGATGTAGATCGCCGTATCCTTCTTGTGAGCAAAGAGGTAGCGCAGGTTTTCGAGATACTGCTCGAAGTCGATGCGCACGCCGCACGTCTTCTCATAGCCGGCAGCGTCGAGCCCCTGCACGGAGATGTTGATGTTCGTGATGCCCGCCGCGACGAGTGCGTCGCTCTTCTCGGGCGTGAGCAGAAGCCCGTTCGTGATGACCTCCACGCGCCCCGCGATATCAGCATCGACAATCTTCTTGACGAAGGTCGGCAGCAGAGGATTCGTCAGCGGCTCGCCTAGACCGGAAAAGACGATGCGCTTGACGCCGCCCTTCGGGAACTCCTTGAGATCGTGCACGATCTTGTCAAAGTACACCTCATCCATGTGCAGCATGCGGTGCCCGAGCTTCTGAAACTCGCCGCCCGCCTCGTCGCGCGTCGAATGGATGCAGTAAAAGCACTTGAAGTTGCAGTACTTCGTCTGCTCGATGTATACGGTGAAAGGCTGCGCCAGCGGGATGATGTCCGCGAGCTTCTTCCTCTTCGTGTCATAATTCGGTTTGATTTCTGCCATATTCAATCTCCATTTGCAAAAGCATAGACAACGGTTTCCAATCCCATGTATTGATAATTGCGCACATAGAAGCGATAGCCGCTGTAAAACTCACGCAGCAAGAGCGGTATGCGCCAGATATGCGACATGTCGTGGTAGACGCAGATCGCGAGCTGCGGATGATGCTCGCGGATGAGCCTTTCCGCGCCGTACAGGGCTTCGATTTCCATGCCCTCGATGTCCATCTTGATGAACGTCGGCGCTTCGCCCGCGAACATCGTATCGAGCGATACGCACTGGATGACATGTGCGCCCGCCGCTTCCCGCTTCACGGCGGACTTGCCCTCTTGTGCCGCACCGAAGCGGATCTGCTGCGTCGTGCTCGAAACGCCGCACGGCACGATGACCGCACGCGGGATCGCGAGCGCCTCAGCCGAAGCATGGATGCGCGCGCCGAGCTCCTGCTGAGGCTCAAACGCGAAGTAGTCGTGCATCTTCCTGCCTGCTGCCGAAAGAGCGCGCAGCGTGTCGCCGTCAAAGGCGCCGCAGTCAACGAAGAAGCGCATGTCCACCGTTTCCGGCACGTCGTGCGCCGCATACTGCAGGCGCAGCGGCAAAGGCGCGGGGAAGATGGAAAAATCACGGCGCAGATACGCCTCGAGCTGCGTCATGTAGAAGAAGCGCTCCGCCTCTGTCTGCCAAAGCGCATACGCCGCAAGGACAGCCTCTTCGTCGCCAGTGAAGTCGCGCTCAATGTCGTAGTCACCGATGAAGATGTTGCGGCATAACGACGCGCTGTCAAAACTCCGCCAGTCGAGCTCGTGCAGCGCGACGATGAGCGGAAAGCCCGCCGCCTGCAGCAAGTCGCGAAGTGCAGGCTCATCCTCCAGAGAGAAAAGAGCCGACAAAATAACGACGCTCCCATCCTTCGGCACCGTCGCCATCTCCTCCAAAGTCAGGGCATCGACGCCCTGCTCGCGCAGTGCCGCCGCACGGCGGTCGATCAGGCTCTTGACAGGAATGCCCGCCTCTTCCAGCGACACCTTGAGTTTCTTGCCAAGATTGCCTGCTCCGTAGAGGAATACATCCCTGTGTGCAAAAGAAGAAACATCCACGGCACGACTGTGCCACCTCGCCGACATAGCGCGCCGCAAATCGGCAAATCTCATTCGCTTTCCACCTCACTCATAACGCTCCAGGGAAAAGACCTCGCCGTCCTCTTCCATACGCCCCGCCATCCTGCCGCCGATGGAAAGATGATCTCGCATGATGTCAAGCAGAGCCTTGGGATCTTCGTAATCGGCAAGCGGCATGCCGAGAATGATATAGTCATAGGTGTGTCCTTCTAAAGCGGCTTCAAGATCTCGCAGAGGCTGACAGAACACCTCGCCGCTGCAGATCGTCTTCAGATCGACCCAATACTTCGCATCCTGCACGAAAGCGGAAAGTGTCGCCCTGCCCAAATCATACGCCCGCAGGCAGTTTTTGAAATGCAGCAGATTGGCGCCGCAGCGCACATCTATGCCAAGAATGCGATGATCCTCGCGTGGCGTCGAAGGATCCAGGCACTTACGGCAAAGCTCATCATCCAGACGCGTATCCGTCCAGGCGTCAACGCCAAAGTATTTGCGTCGAAAGGTCTCCCGCCCTTCCCGCAGATCGGTCTGATACGCCTCCTCCGACATCGCCGTGCCCGGCGCATGGTAGACGAAGGTATCACGACAAAACATCAAGCGGTAGCCAAGGCGGCGATAGGTGAAGGACAGATCATCATCAGCAAAATTATAAAAAAATCCATAATCGGCTTCATACATCTTGCGCAGGGAAGAACGAATCAGCGATGCTGTAGGAATGAGGCGCAGGCGCTCCTCCCACTTTTTCGGATCGCTGACATTGTAGGCAGCTGCAGCCTTCTGCATTTCTCCGTATGTAGAAAATTCCAGCTTCACCTGCTGATAATAGCTTGTATAGTTTGCCGCGGGAACGACCATGCCGATGCGCGGATCAGATTCCATACACGTGACAAGATTCTTGAGCCAGTCCTTCGTGACGACGACATCGCTCGGAATCGCGGCAAAGTATTTGCCGCGGATGAATTCATTGCCCGCCGCTCCCTTTGCCGCCAGATAACCGAACAAGGCGCCGCGATTTTCCCTGACATGGAAGATGCGCTTGTGCGGATGATCAATGCTGCAGAAAAAGTCCAGCGTGCCGTCGGTCGAGCCGTTGTCCACGAGCAGCAGTTCATGGTCAACATTCCGCGTATAGGCAAGGAGGGAATGAAGCGCCATTTTCGTCTGATCTTCCAGATGATTGTAGGCTTGAAAATACACCGTCACCAACGGCGGCTCATCGCCGACGCAGAGATTCGCCGCCGCCTCACGTCGCGCAAGGACATCGCCCGCTTGAACGTCGGCGCCCGCTCCCCCCACATCGACCTCCACAACGTCTCCGTATTTCACGCTCATCTTCCTCCGTATCCGCCGCTATCATCTAAAACTCCAATGTTAAGGAACCACTGATAAATTCAGCCACCCATCTTCACGCATCTACGCTGTCCTCTCGTCGTCGACAAATCCTCGACGTAGCACCGCTACGCCTCCGGTTTGTCTCCTCGATAGATACAGCGCATCTGCGCAAATCTGGGCGACTTCATTTTATCAGCGTTTCCCTAAATCCTATTTATATCGAAATTCTCAGGCGGTTCCATAAGGTTTCGCCGGGATTCATCAAGGAAGCATTTCATTTGCTCTCCTCCGCTTGCTTCCGCCTTGCGTGATCGAGGATCTTTTCCTTCCTTTGCGCCAACATCGTACAATAGAAGCGTTTCTTCGTAGCCGATAAAAAATTGCAGTCAGAAACAATGCCTTCCACCTGTCTTTCATCAATGCGAGGCAAAACACGAAGAAGCGCTTCCGTGCATTCTTGATTGCGATTATTCGTTATGTAATCGAAATAATTGATTTTTTTATCGTTCTCCTTGATTGCCGACGTCGGAAAAACATAAATGCGATTCTCGATTTCCGCAGAATCGCTCAGGACTTTCTCCATGCCGCTCTCATCAATTTGCGGATACAGACAGGAGCCACAATCATAGATCGGCGCAATGCGCGCCACTTCCTTATCAGGATTAACCAGGAAGCCCCAGTTTCCGTTATGACGGTCAAAATTCCCCAGGTAAGCATCCATGATGAACATGTCCCAGAAAAAATTCCGCACTTTTATCGGATCGATCAGTTTCTGGGAGTCTATCGCATCAAGAATCGTCGCGAGTTCCGTATCATAGCCGTTGGAATCTTCACTGCTGTAATTCAAGCAGCCGTTCTTGATCTTTGAAAACTCGATGAGCTGATATCCCGAATGAACAAAATCCCTGCACGCCACGACCTCTTTTTCCCTGCCATTGAGCCGATAGCTTCCATAGATGGTTTCCTGCACATCAAAGCCCGCAGCTGCATAGATATGGCATGCGAGATATTCACTGATGCAGGCATTCGTATAAAACGCGCTCGCCCTCTTCTTCGGCGGCAGCTTCATCATATAATTTTCGCCCTGATACAGGATGCAGCTCTTGCCCCCGTTGCCGCCGCCATAGGCACGATAAGGATTGATCCTGCAGGAGGTAAAATCAATCATACAGCTCACTCCGTTTCCCAAAGATATTTCGCTCGCAAATACGCCGCCTGCTCACTGCTGATCAGTCCGTCAACCTCGGCAGAATTGATGGATCCCTGCACCTCATCGAGCAGGCAATCCAAATAGAGTGGCCTTTCCACAAGTCCCACTTTAAGAGCATCGATATCGTGTTGGAGATAGGCTGGCAGGTTCACTTCCAAATATCGTTTTTCTTCCGACATTGAGAATCCTCCCTTCATGGTATGCTACTATTATAGCATACCCTCGTTTTTCTGTTCAAAGGCATGAAGCCCCCCCTTGACCTCAGCCGACAAAAAATGGGATAATTAAGGAACCACTGATAAAACGATCTCATCCCGGGAAGAACCCGGGGACGTCATCTGCAAGTCCATCTATCTATAATTTCCAAACAAAAGGAGATGCTGCCATGAACGCCTGTCCTGAAAGCCTTGCGCTCGCGACGAGGGAGAAGATCGACCGCGTGCTTGAGGCTCATGCCTACGACCCGACGCAGATCGTCGGCATCCTGCTCAACGTGCAGGACCTCTTCGAGCGCCACTATGTGCCCGAGCCTGCCGCCTACTATGTGGCGGAGAAGCTGCCGCTGAAGATCTCTTTGATCTACGACTGTCTTACCTTCTACGCGAGCCTTTCTGCCACGCCGCGCGCCAAGTATCCGATCCAGGTCTGCGACTCCGTCGTCTGTCGCATCAACGAGAACGAAACCCTGCTCACGGCGCTCAAGAGCCTCCTCGGCATCGACGTCGGCGAAGTCACCTACGACGGACGCTTCACGCTCGAAAAGACGCCGTGCTTCGG
>ERZ772957.1242-NODE-1242-length-17039-cov-13.799105_pt1 | contig 17039 bp, 15 predicted proteins | sample MGYA00580682_ERZ772957 | MGnify/ENA primary metagenome ERZ772957 (study PRJEB29015, sample SAMEA2737921) | human oral metagenome | biome: human oral; feature: human-associated habitat; material: dental | place: China | collected 2025 ...
TAGCGCGCTTCGTTCGGGACGAAGAGGTCGTGGGTTCAAATCCCGCCACCCCGACGACGAGGACGTCCGCGAGCTTGCTCGTGAGACGTCCGAGGAGGAAGGGGTCGAAAGGCCGAAGGCCTAAGCACCCCGACGATGAGAAGACCCATGAGCTTGCTCATGAGGTCTTCGAAGAGGAGGGGGTAAGAGGCCGCCAGGCCGAATACCCCGACCAAGGAAGAAGCCCATGAGCTTGCTCATGAGGCTTCTGACGCGTAGGGGTCGAAAGGCCGAAGGGCCTAAGCACCCCGACGATGAGAAGGCCTGCGAGTTCGCTCGCGGGCCTTCTGCCGTACCAGGGCCACAGAGCCCCAACCTGACCGGCTCAGCCCCGCCGGAGTCGACCAGCCCTATGGCTCAGTGTCCACAGCGCTGACATCAACGGCCCCGACGCCCCTGCACCCGGCTGAGATCGTTGGAATGCCGCAGTTTCGCCCGGGCGCGCAGCGCCGATTCGGGGCTGATGTCAGCACCATGGACACCGACACCCCGCAGTCCCTCGATGCCGTCCTCTGCCCAACCGTCAAGCCTCCCCACGTCGCGGGTGTTCGGTCGGGCGCGACTTCTCGCTTCACAGTCACGCCCGACCGCCTGCACTGCACGAGCATCGGGCGTACTCCATGGGGGTCGGGGGTTCGTGCAGTGCGCACAACCCACGGCCAGTTCCTCCCGCCCCTCGGGCAGTGGGAGCCCGAGACGAGGCCGCCGACCGAACGCTCTACCCTGAGGTGAGGACACCACCGGGAAGGAGGCCACACATGCCGGATCCCAGCACCGAGCTTGAGGAGCTGCGTCGCAGGGTCGAGGAGCAGTCCCAGCGAATCGATGAGCTCCAGGACGCCCTCCACACACTGTCGATCGCGGTCCAGTACCGGCAGGAGGAGCCCTACCTGGCCTTCCTGGCGGAGCACGGCATCGCCGGCCGACGGCGGATCGCCCTGATAACAGCTATCGCCGGAGTGCTCTCTCGGGCCCAGGGCGAGGTTCTTCCCCTCGGCCCTGGTGCTCGCGACGAGCTTCTGCCGGACTACCCCGCACTGGCCGAGGTCTACCTACCCGAACCGATCGACGGCGACGAGGCGGTCCGCGTCGTCGGCGAGGTGCTGGGTAGTGAACGTCTCGGCAAGCAGGCACTGGAGGCGCACCGCGCCCGCGGCCTGGGACTCGAAGGCCACCAGGCACTCACCAGCCGACCGGCCGACGAACGCTGAGCGATCCGGCTGACACAGCAACAGCGTCGACCGACTGGAAGAACAGACGCAGCACCAGCAGCCCAGCAGAAGGATCAGTCCGCGCACATCACGTTTTAGCCGCAAACAACCCGTCAGGACGGGAACCGGCTGCTGCTACCACGCCGCCCGGCGCTACCATCGATTGCGGCAACGCAGCGCCGTCCCTCATGGAGATATCTTCCAGCCCTGTCCCTTGTGACGACACCGGAGTCGCTCGGTACTGCGCTACCGTCCATCTCCCTCAACCCTGCGGTGGATCCTCCCATGAGCCTGACACGTGAGCTGAACAAGAAGCAGTCTCCCTTCCGACAGCTGGTGGAGGGCTGCGCCCCTGCGCTGGCCGTAGCAGGTGGCAGATCCCCAGAAGGCAAGCGGATTGCTGAACGTCTCGGACTCTACGAGCTCGTCAGGGCGCGTGTCCTGGCACCACTGCCGGAGGGAGTAACCGACGCACGGCGTCATTCGCCGACCGTCGGCACGGCCTTCGACATCCGTACCAGGATGATGCTGGGTAAGTTCGAACCACGCCGGAGCGCCTCCGCGGCGGGCATGGATGCGTTCGACTATGGTCTCGCGCCCCTGCTGCCGAACGGCCAGCACATATCGGATGTGCTTGGCGACGCCTTCCTCGAAGCCGAGCGACTCACCAGGGACGGCGACGACATCGACCGGGACTACGCCAGCATCATCTTCGCGTGGTGCGAGTCCCTCTACCGCGCCGGCGTGCAGGTCATACGCAGCTCCTGGGCTACCTTGTCCTCGATCTCGACAACGACTACCAAGCCGAGCGCATCGGCATCTGGCTGCCACGACAGGCGACGGTCAAGACGTGGGCCATCGAGGAAATTCTTGGTAGTGAGGCCAGCACGATACTGGCGAAGGCACGAGTGGATGTGCAGAGTGTGATGGAGCGAGAGGTGAGGGTGGTGGCGTAACAACACTTCACCGAAAATGCCTGCATACTTGAACCAAGTACAGAAATTTCCTTTATAATCAAAGAGTAAAAAGGAAACGTCGATGCAAATCACTCGAATCAAGCAAATCAAAGACTACCGCATTCTTCAAAACTGGCACCAACGAGGCAATACTGACTTCGCGCGCTTTAACGTCATTTACGGTGGCAATGGCAGCGGCAAGTCAACGCTGGCAGCACTCCTGGCTGAACTTGCAAAGGGAGATTGGAGTGACGGCGCAATACTGACAGTCAAGGACGACAGTCAACAAACTCGGGAAATCAGGAAACCAGACGAAGCGCTCTCAGTACGACTCTGCGTATTCAACGCGGATTACGTCGCAAAGAATCTTAAATTCGATAAAGGTGAAACGGAGTCACTGCTCTATCTCGGCGAAGAGAGTATCGACATCCAAAATCAGCGCGAAGTGCTAGAGGATGCCATAAATGACTCCGAGACGGCACTTCCGGAGTTGGAACAAGAACTCACGCGGAAACAAAAGCATCGCGACAAAATCGCGACAGATGGAGCGCGCAAGATAGCAGATTTGCTCCAAGGAATCGACGGCCAGCGATACGGAGGAAGACATTTCCAGCGCCCTCAATTCGAATCAGCATTACAGTCACCTCAACGCGATATGTCGAGCTTCGACATCGGTCAGCAAATCAGGCGAATCGCATCGCCCCCTAAAGAGAGGATTGCGCTACGGACTGGTTTAAGCATCCCATTGGCCGACGCGACCGACCAAGTAAGCAGAATCTTGGCGCAAACAGTGACATCAGAAGCCATTGAAACACTCAAGAACGACCACCAAGCTGCCGCGTGGGTTCAGGAAGGCATACAGCTCCACAACGCAGGAGACCGGTGCCTCTTCTGCGACGGTCTCTACACAGAGGAACGTGTCGACCGACTGAACCGGCATTTCGACGAGTCACTGAGGCAGGTACAGCAGACAATCGACAGGCTCGATACACAAATCGTCAAATATGAAGAGCAATGTGAGCAGTTTGTAAAGGGCTTGGAACCACCGAAATCTCTTGACGAGGTTAGGACGAAATGCTGGCTAGACCACACTAACGCCATACGTTGCACCATCGCAGCAGTGAAGGAACGCTTGGCATTCCTTCGTCAGCAACTTGCCTGTAAGCGGGAAGAACTGTTCCAGTCATTGACACTCGAAGAATCGAACACCGACAGTGCGGTGTCTGGCAATGTGGATGTTGAACCTCTCAACGTAATCATCCGTGAGCACAACAACGATATCGACAACTACGACCAACTTAAAAATCAGGTCTGCAGCGACGTTGTTCAATATTACGTGGAGCAAGTGCGCGAAGACTATGCTGCAAGCAAAAACGCCGCGCAAGAAGCAGAGAGCAAACTCAATTCTACCCAAGAACAACTCGAGGCCAACAAAGCAGGGTTGCAGCGGCTAAAGAACAGCCAGCAGGATCTCGCACACTTTGCCCAGCTGCTCACGACCGACTTAAAGCGCTACTTTGGGCGGGATGAACTGACATTCGAGATGTCTGACGGAGACGCGTACTCAATTCGGCGCAATGGCGAGAAAGCAGAGCATCTCAGTGAGGGGGAGCAGCGATCTATCGCGCTACTATACTTCCTACGGGATATTGAATCGAACGGCGCCAATCTACGGGAGCGCATCGTTGTTTTCGATGATCCGGTGTCTAGCGTTGACGACGGAGCGGCGACGGGTGCGTTTGCATACATTTGGGATAAGTGCATTGGCAAAAAGCAGAATGGTGTGGGGCAGCTAATCGTACTCACTCACAATTTCGACTTTTTTCGGCGCTGGGTTAATCGTCTCGCAAGTTTGAAAAGAATGTCTGAAGATGAGGCTAATTTAGTTAGCTACTCGGTGAGTGAGTTGCGTGTAAACAGCACCATTTCCTCGTCGGGCAACCCGACACGCAAACCAGACTTGGTTCGCTGGGATAGGTCATGGAAATACGCGTTACTGCGTTCGGAGTATCATTACTTATTCTGGCGCGCTGCAACCGAACTCAAGAGATGGCGTAATTCTTCGTCTGGCGTTTTGAGGTAGTATGACGCAGCCATTTTGCCCAACGTATGCCGAAGGCTGCTAGAGGGATTTGCGAGTTTTCGGTGTCCTCAGAAAATCGGCAACTTCGAGGCCCAGATGACGGACTTGCTCGATCAGTCGCAAGGCAGTGCGAAGCGGATTTACCTCGTGAGATTTCTGCACGAATATTCGCACAACGAACAGTGCGACCCAAACAAACATCTTCAACTGCTTGAAACTCCCAAGATAATCGAAGATGTTTTTTCATTCATTCGGGAAATCGACAGTGAGCACTATGAGGCGATGTGTGATGCCCTCCGTGTTTCGCCGCTACCCACCCCTGCAAACGGCAATGCTGGTGATGATGAGGCCGAGAATAGCTAAGCCGTGGGGGGTGAGCCGAGTTCGGTAAGTAGACCATTCAGCACAGTGCCGCTGGCAGAACATGTTGAGCAATCAACATCTTCTATCGTGCCACGATTCCTCTCCGACTCACCTCAGCGCGCGCTCGGCTCAGGCCACAGCCCCAGAGGCGGCAACGCCTCCACTAGCACTGTCGTTGCCTGCCGCCAAACGCGCCCTGGGTGCCGGTGTCATGAGGCAGTTTGGGCTGTCGTCGACCCCGGGGGGTAGCCCTCACAACGCATCTCCACGGCACTGCCACTGGAGTCATCTCCATAACAAATGAATGACGGATGAGTAACATTAGAATAACTACGCTACCATTTTGCTGTGCGGTTGAACTAGCGTGGTACGCACATCCTAACAATTCGCTACAAGGGCGTCTTCGTCGATGCTTCTGCTGCCTCGCAACAAGGAAGTGTGCCATGAAGACAAAAGTGTCCAACCGTCTGCTCTTACTGGCCGGAGCATTTATTCTATCGGTTGGGGCTGCAGTAATCGCACCCCCCACAATGGCGGCAACGTACGATATTGACATCCAAGACTATTGCTCAACAAATTATGGTGGAGGTAGGCCTTCGGCGGTTCTGGTGTCGAACGACGCTTATGGTTGGCGCTGTCGGGTTGGGTGGCACATCTTTTATAATGACCTTGATGTTGACATGCGTAACGCATGTATGCAGCAGCATGGAGTTCACTCTCGCCCATACCTCGTAAACAACGACCCCTCCAATCCCTATGGTTGGCGCTGTCGATAGGATATAATAGAAGTTACGCCAAGTGCGTGGTGTTAGCTTACTAATTTTATGGAGTACAAATACAAAATCTTCTACAACTTATGCCTGCTCGCGGCACTGCTCTTGATCTACCATTCCATCAACACCGCCTTCGGTGATGGCCTGTCTGGTAAAGTGCCAAACGTTGCAGTACATATCTTCCTATTCTTTGCTGTCATGGCACTGATACTAGCTGCGATATACTGCCGGTACAAGGATATGGGGCGAAAAAGGTGACGGGCTATGTTGTGAGGCGCGATTGTGTTGGTTATAGAGACTTACTCTTGACTTTAACTCACCCACCCCGCACCACCTTTCGCACTGCATCCTTGCTGACGCCCAACTTTTGGGCGGTGTGCTTGACCGTTCCGAGTTCGGCGTAGGCCTGCCGCACCCGCTCTTGGAAGGCAGGGTCGGCTGGGTTGGTGCGCAGCGTCTCCCCTGCCTGCTTGAGGTGCCGCGCCACCGTGGTGCGGTGGAAGCCGAAGCGCGTGGCGATCTGCGCCGCCGTCTGCCCCGCCTGGTGCAGCGCCACCATCTCCTCCACCAGCTGCGGACGCAGGTAGCGGTTGATCCGCCGTGGTGGAGTGGTGGGAGACGTGGTAGCTGGCGCGGGTGTCCGCACTGCTGCGCCGTCGGCTGGCTGATGAGAGGTGGGCGTCGTTGAACCTGCAGCGGGCTGCGTTGCTGTGGCGGCGTGGGCTGGTGTGCCTGGTTCTCCATTCTGCCCAGATGTTTCTACGCCAGTCATAGTGGCAGAGCTTGATAGAGAGCCTGAGTCTTCGTCTCGTTCCTGCTTGTCTGCGACCGTACTGGCCGCCAGAGAGTCTGCATCCTCCCCTTGCCCAGGTTCCTCCACGCTGTCCGCGTCTACGGTACTTGCCGGGGCGCTCGCCCGGTTGCCTTGCTCAGTGTCCGCTCTGCCGGCCACGTCTAGCGAGCTGCCAGGATCCTCCGCCAGTGAAGAGCCGCGCCCCGTCGGCACTACTGCAAGGTCAACGACGCCCATCACATACCGCCAACACGCCTCCCATTGTTTTGAGTGGGGTAGGGAGAGGGCGACTGGAAACCGCTGAATCTCAGCGGTTTTGTCGTTTCTAGAGAGTCGCAGAGCGGCGATTCCTGCAAGCGCGACCGTGACAGCTGCTACCTGATGTTTTCCCAGCGCAGCCCCAAGAAGAGCAGTTGGGGCGTGTCAACCGCGGGAACGGGCCGACCGGCTCACCAAGGCCGGGTAATGCGGAGAAGCAATGAAGGACGCACGCTTCGGAGCCACCGCCCATGCCAGGGGCCTCCCATGACATGACCCCGGCAGGCCGGTCCCACCTGAAAATGCTTGAGCGCAGAGGAAGCTGACGGACCTTGGTCCATGCTGGTGCGGGCTCGGTGATGGCCGGCAGACTGGCGGATCACTATCTTGTTGTACAAAGATCCTTGCTACACTCATATATGGTGAGTGAGACCAAGAGCGTGTTGACCCAGCTGCGCAAGGGCGTCCTGGAGTACTGCGTATTAGCCCTGCTGCAGCATGGACCCAGTTACGGGGTGGACCTCGCCAAGCGACTCGGGCAGCACACAGCACTGTTCGCCAGCGAGGGGACACTGTATCCACTGCTATCGCGGTTGCGGCGTCAGGGCTGGGTGAAGTCGAGCTGGCACGAGTCGACCAGCGGCCCGCCGCGCCGCTACTACCAGCTCACCGACGACGGCCGCGCCGCCCTGACGACCTTCGCCACGGCATGGGAATTGTTCAGCCAGGACGTGCGTGACGTACTGGACAAGGAAGGCCAATGACGACCGACGACGAACCAAGGGGAGCAGCCATGGACCACCATCCGATGGTCGAGGCCTACCTGGCCGATCTCGACCGTGCCCTGAGCGGCAGCGATCACCGCGAGCACGCCGAGACGATGTCCGCGGTCCGCGAGCACCTGACTGATGCCGCGCCCCCGGACGCCACTGCCGAGCAGATACGCCAAGCACTCGATGAACTCGGCCCAGTGGAAACAATCGCCGCCAGCACGACTCAATCCACCCCATCGCCTGGACGCCCCGGCACCGATAGGCTGGCGATCAGCGCCCTCATCGCAGCGGTTGCAGGCATGCTCCTCCTGATCCCAGTGCCGTTCATCGGCGCACCACTGGCCTTCATCGCCCTTATTGCAGGCATCGTGCATCTGCGTACCAGCCGCCAAAGCAGGTCCCTGGCATGGACGGCTGTCGTGATCGCGGCACTCACCCTGGTGACGTCGCTTGTGCTCGCCATGACACTCCTGTCCGTCAGCAGCGCGAGAGAGCCGGGCCCTAGACAGGGCAGCCCGCTCCCCGTAGAGACAACACAGCAATCCACCCCGTAAGTCATAACAACCAACCCTGAGGTACCCATCCTCCAGCGAACAGCGCACACTCGGCCTGCACAACATTCTGCCCCATGCCATGGAGCTAGGGCATGTCCCTTAAGGGAGGCGGGGTGAGGTGCCGGGACCGTGGGCATGTCTCTACCCGCACCGCCCCTGGGCAGACACCGAGCTGTCAGGAGGTTTCCGTGATGGCGCCGTTGGTTCGGCAGGTGCGCTGGACCCGCAGGCGGAAGACAGGGGCGCTTCGATCCGTCCTCGCCCGGAAATAACCGCTCACGTCGCCGACTGATGGTCGATGATACGAGCGCCGCACGTCCCGCCGGAGCCGAGCGCGGCGTGCGCACGAAAAACAGCCTGCACGCCGTATCGTCGCCCGATCACGGGTACGAGCTCTCCGGTCGCGATCCTCCGCGCCAGCCAGGTGAGGTCTTTATGATCGTGCCCCGCAGCGATGGGCACGCTCCGCACTCCTGCACGCGCAGCAGCAGGCAAAGACCGAGGCCATGCGCCACCATCGGTCAGCACCACCGCGGCTCCGCGGCGAGCGGCCCTGAACCATGCGGCAGGATTTCCGGCAGCTACAACAACGCCGTCGTAGCGTCGCGAACCCCGCACCCTCTCGGCCTCAGCACAACGGTAGTCATACACGTCAACGGCCCCGAAATCCTTGCACTGATCGAGTGCGGCCTTACCGGCGACCGCATCGACGGATGCCCCACAGCCGCATGCGATCTGGAGCGCTGCTAACCCCACCGGCCCGCCCGCACCAACGACGAGCACATGGTCGCCGGACCGAGTCCGCAGGCCATCTCGCACAGCGCGCAAGGCAGTGAGTCCGCCCAGCACAAGCGCGCAGTCCTCAACTGCCGGCACGTATCCAGCTGGAAAACGACCGCAGCGCGATGGCTCCACTGCAAGGAGCTCTACTGTTGTCCCGCGACCTCTCAGCGGTTCGAGCCCCAGCACGACGGCCACCTGATCTCCGACCTTGATCGAGTCGCTACGGCTGGCCACGACTTCACCAACGGCGTCGAACCCCGTCTGCTTGGGGAACGACAGGCCGTGCGGCAAGCGCCCGCGCCGGTAGAGGGCATCGATCCGGCTCACTCCGCTTGCGAGCGTGCGCACAAGTATCTGCCCGGGACGGAGAACGGGATGAGGAACCTCCTCGACCCGTAGCACACCGGGCCCTCCACTGCGGTGATACTGAACCGCCCACATCTCACTCCGCCCCTTCCGCTGCTCTCGAAGACGTGGCTGTGGCGCAGACAAAGCGCATGTCTCCCCATCTTGTTCTCACGCCCACCAGGAGATGCGCAACTATTAGTTGCGCAACCAACGGTAGCGCTAAGTCAGCATGCTTAGAAAGAATCTCCGGCGAGTCGATTCGAGCGCCGAGGAGGCGGCCGTGCCCACAGACAGCAGGCGACGCAGCGGTCGTCCACGGGACGCCTCGGTGGATGTCAGGGTGCTGCGCGAGACCTTCGACCTGCTTGCCGAGAAGGGTTTTCGCGGTCTACGCATTGATGAGGTCGCCCGTCGCGCGGGAGTCCCCAAGTCGACGATCTACCGCCGTTGGTCCTCCCTGGTCGAACTCGCCGTCGATGCCGTCGATGCGGCCCTGGGCCCACGCATGGATGAGCCGGGGGAGGACCCGCTGATGGACCTGAGCACTCTGATCGCGCGAGCTCATTCCTATGTCGCCACGTCGCCGCTGGCCAGGGCTCTGCCCCAGATCGCCCTGGAGCTGGTTGGGCACCCCGAAGCCCAGGCCGCCTACCGAGACCGCGTCATCGCCCCACTGCGCAACAGTGCCATCGATGCCGTGGACAGAGCCCGAGCCGCGGGGCAGTGGCCGGGCCCCGACCCGACCACGAGCGTCGACATGATGATCGGCACGATCGCCTACCGGCTCAACTACCTCGGCCACATCGCTAGCCTGGAGGAGACTTTCGACGTCGCCGAGGCCGTAGCGCGTCGCACTCTTCCCCGCCCCTCGACGTCGTAATTCTGAGAGGATCGCATGATGAGCAATCCTGTATCCATCCCGGCCGAGGCCTCGGAACTCAGCAGCCCAACAGCCGATCTCCCAGACGAAGTCGACCTGCGTCTAGTGGTCGCCGACATGGATGGCACTCTGCTCGATGGCGAGGGCCGCGTCCCGTCCCGTTTCGAAACCGTCATGGCGCGCATGCGTGAGCACGGCGTCGTCTTCATGCCGGCCTCGGGACGCCAGCTCGCCAACCTTCGAGCCACGCTTGGCAGCGCGATCGCAGAGAGCCCTGTAATCGCGGAGAACGGCACAATAGTCGTCCAGGGCGATGACGAGATCCACCGCGAGACGATCACCCGCTCGGACGCGGTCGCCGCGGTGCGCACAACCCGCGCTCTGCGCGAGCAGGGACTCGACGTCGGCCCCGTGATCGCCACCAGGGATCGTGCCTATGTCGATCGCATCGACGAACGATTCGTGCGCCAATGCGCCTTCTACTACGCGGCTCTCGAACCTGTGGAGGACGTCCTGGATCTTGCCTTGGACAATGTCCTCAAGATCGCCGTCTACGCCTTCGGCGACGCCGAGTCCGAGTGCTACGAGCCCCTGTCGGCAGCCGTGCCCGGCGTGCAGACCGTGGTCTCCGGCGCGCACTGGGTCGACATGATGGCCCGCACCGCGTCAAAAGGACGGGCGCTCGCTGCCGTGCAGGAGCGGCTGGGCATCACCCCGGCGCAGACGGCGGTCTTCGGCGATTACCTCAACGACGCCGAGCTGTATGACTACTCCGAGTTGTCCTTCGCAATGGCCAACGCCCACCCCGGGATCCTCTCTCGAGCCCGCTATATCGCCCCGGCCAATACCGATGACGGGGTGCTGCGCACGATCGAGACTCTTCTCGATCGCCTATCACCACGATGAGCGCGCATTCCGCCTTCTAGAAACCACCGACCTCACCGGCGCTCGCCGTCGAGGATGTGCTCGATGTCGATCTCGCTCGGCGCACCGCGCAGAGCATCGAGCTGGCGCCGCTCCTTCTTCGTGGGACGGCCCGCACCGCGGTCGCGGATGATCCCGGCCGGCGCATCCATGGGGGAGGGGCGCGGCGCGGAGATATCGGTGTAAGCGGTTCGCGCTACCGGGGCCCCAACACGCTTGAGCAGGATGCGCTTGATAATCAGGTGCCGGTCGAACCCGTCGACCCGGTAGCGGACCTCATCGCCAATCCGCACGTGCTGGGCGGGTTTGGCGGGTTCTCCATTGATGCGCACGTGCCCGGCCCGACAGGCCGCCGTCGCAGCGGACCGCGACTTGATCTGACGCACGCTCCACAGCCATACGTCGATCCTGGCCGAGGCAGGACCGTCACCACCGGCAGCTCCGGCAGCTCCGGCAGCTCCGGCATCGTTGGGCATCCGCTTACTTCGGGCCTGCCTGGTGCTCATATGCCCGATCCTAGCGACGACGGTATCGGTTTCTGCGGCGCCGCCCAGTTCGGCGACCTGCATCCAGGGCGCGCTTGGAGCGTGCCACCAGGCCCGCGCCAACCAGGGCGATACCGATGATCGACACCAGACGGTAGATCGGACTGGAACGTAGAACATCCGCCGTGCCCTGAGCGGTACCGGTGACGCGCTCCAGGGCTGAAGGAGCGCCGTCACCGCCCGCGGCGCAGTCCGTCAGTGTCATGCGCAGCGCATCGACATCGGCCTGGGGAAGCCCCAGGCTGTAGGCGGCCGCCACGGAGACGAAACGAGCGGCGTAGGCGCACCTGTAAGAGTCGTCCGAAGGCCACCATCCGCGATCCGACTCGGTTTGCCAGGAAGCGGTCTCGGTCGAGCCCACCGGGCAGGTCGCCGGCCCGCAGGCGGACTTGGCCTGATTCGCCTCCCCATCGACCGCCAGAAGGTTGAGGGGATCATTGGCCGCCAGGAGTCGGGTGCGTTCGTCCCACGCCCAGGCGCCATGCGCATAGAGATAGTTCAGAGGCACCACATGGTCGATCTGAACCGCCTCCGAGGTGCCCTGGCCACGCTGGAAGGCGATGGTGGAACCGGTATAGGGGTCGTGAAGCGTGCCAGACCACACGGTGGCATCAGGGCACACGGCTGCACCCTGCCCGACCCCCTCATCACGACTTTGGATGCCATTGGCGCGGGAGTAGTCCGCATCGGTCAGGTCCCGGGACAGAATCTCGTTCCGAGTGTCACAGCCATCACCGTCCACGTCCTCCCAGGCCTGACCGAACCAGCCCGTGCGAGATCCGCCTTCACCCCAGGAAACTGCGGCCGGCGCATCCGCCGGAAGCGAATCCAGGGCCTCTAACGCGCCCGCAGCACTCAGAACCTGATCTCCGCGAGAGTCCCACTGACCGGGTGGAACGGAACCGGAAGCCGCCAGCACCGTCGCAAGAGCAACAGCGCCGGCATGCAGCACATACGGCGTGAAAACAAGCATATCGATGCCTCAGACTGGCCCAGAGCCGACTAGTCGGCTCATCTGACGAGGATAGTCGGGCCGGGATCGCGGAACCGCAGAAATCGCATGTTCCCAGGCTACGCGGCTTACGCCGCGCCCCATGCGCCTGTCCACAGACTGCGGCTTCGTGCCAGGCGGGTCCCAAGCCTGTGCACGGAGCACGGACCAGCTGTAGCAGAGTCAGGCACCGCTCCGAGCGTGCAATCGATCAGCCGGTCAGCCCACTGGCGGCCGCGTCATCGAGGTACCAGGTGGTGGCACGCCCACGCGCGCATGATGCGGGAGCTCGCACCACGTCAGGCGCCCCCAGGCCGGCACGAACCGCCTCCGCCTTTCCCGCACCGCCGGCTACCGCCATGACGCACCGGGAGCGGTGCAGCGCATCGAAGGTCAGTGAGACCCGCTCGGGCGGAGGCTTGGGGGAGGAGTGCACCGCGACGACGTCGCCCCCGGTCAGCAGCGCCGCCGGATGCCCCGGGAAGAGGGAGCAGACGTGAGCGTCCGGCCCGACTCCCAGGTGGACGACGTCGAAGCGCCCTTCGGCAGGACCGGTTGCAGACAGCTCCTCGGCCAGGTGCGCGGCGGCGGCATCGACCCCGGCAACCAGCTCTGGACCGCGCACCCGATGAACGTTGGCGTCCGGTAAGCCCGCATCAACCAATCCCGCCACGAGCAGGTCATTGCGGTCGGGGTCGCCTGCGGCTACGAAGCGCTCGTCGCCGAACCACAGGTGAACATTCTCCAGAAGCGAGCCGCTGATCCCTGCTGCGGCGAAGGTCGCAGGCAGAGAGCGGGCCAGCGCAATGCCGGCCGAGCCACCGGTCAGGGCGAGGTGCCCGGAACCACGAGAAGCCACCGCCTCGACGAGCAGCTCTGCAGTCCGTTCAGCAGCCAGGCTGCAGACCTCGTCGAAGGAGGGGCGGCGCACGAGCTTCGCCGTGGGCAGAGACGCGGTCCTCTTCTCAATCAGGTCGGCGGCGCTCACGAACCTGTCCTGTCGGGAGCATGAGAAGTGCAACATTCGGCGGCGAAAGAGGCTAGAACCTCTTCGAAAACGAGGTCGGGAGTCAGCCTGCGCAATTCCTCGTTCATGGTCGTGATCGGTTCGCGTCGAGGCATGGTGACGACCTGCGGAGCCTCGCCCCCGGGACGGGTGATGGCGGCGCGCTCCTGGTCCATACGGGCTATCACGATATCGCCCGTCAGCGTGCTCACAGTGATTGAGGCGATACCGCTGAAACCGGGGACATCGATCTGCTCAATGGCCACTCCGGTGCGCAGTGCCAGCCATCGGATCATGAGCGCGATGGAGGCGTTCCCCGGCTCTCCGGCGACGACAATGCCTCGGGCCGTTCCGTCGCGCAGCACCGGATCGAGGGTCGAGGCGACCATGGCCCGCCACAGCGTGATCCGGGTCCAGGCCAGGTCGATATCGCCACGGGTGAAGGACGGCGCAAGCGCTTTAAGGGCCATCACTGGATCCGACAGCGCAGGAGTGTTGGTGATCCGAGTAGAGGCCAGTTTCCCCAAGGGGTCCGTGGAGGGCCGATCGGGCGGCGCAGTCGGCCACCATGTCACCACCGGGACGTCGGGCAGCAGGAGGGGAACGACGAGCGTGTCGACATGCTCAGCGGCCTCGCCCCAAGGCCGTAGAACCAGCGTCTCGCCGGCCCCGGCATCATGACCGACCCGGATCTCGGCGTCGAGATGTCCCGGCAGGTCGGATGGGACATGCCCGTCACGCGACCGGGGCCCTGTCGCGGCATCATTCACATCATCATTCTCAGTATCGGGCCGGACCACTGCGATAATGCGGCACGGATGGTCCCGGCTCGCGCCGTGCGCCGCGGCCAGAGCGTCCTCCAGCCCAGCGGTATCAGTGTCGATGATGAGAGTCAGCACATGTGAACCGCCGGAGACGCCTTCCTCCTCGACCAGCGCAGAGACAATGCGCTCGGTAGTCGTGGCTGTCAGGGTGGTGATCATGAGCGCCTCCATGTACGGCCGTCACGGGCAAGGAGCTGGTGAGCAGACTCGGGTCCCCAGGAACCGGGTCGGTAGCCGTCAGGGGCTCCGGAGGCGGCCCAGCGCTCGATAACGGGGTCCAGGATGCGCCAGGACAGATCGACCTCGCGCTGGTGGGGAAAGAGCGGCGCATCGCCGAGCAGCGCATCCAGGATCAGCCGTTCATATGCCTCGGGGGACTCCTCGTTGAAGGTCCCGCCGTAGCCGAAGTCCATGGACACATCACGCAACTCGATATGGGAGCCAGGAACCTTGGAGGCCAGACGCAGAGTGATGCCCTCATCGGGCTGAATCCGCAGGACGATCGTATTGGCGCCTACACCGGCGGTAGCGGCGTCGTCGAATGGCAGGAAAGGCGGTCGTTTGAAAACGACGGCGACTTCGGTCACGCGACGAGTCAGACGCTTTCCCGCTCGCAGGTAGAAGGGCACGCCCGCCCAACGACGGTTGGCGATCTCCAGACGAATCGCAGCGAATGTCTCGGTGCGCGAGTCGGCAGCAACGCCGTCCTCTTCGAGATAACCCTTGACGGGTACGCCTCCCTGGAACCCGGCGTCGTAGCGGCCGCGGGCGGTCGTGGTGTCCAAGTCGAGAACGTCATGGCGCTCCAGGCGCACGGAGGCCAGAACCTTCTCCTTCTCCGCACGCACCGCCGGAGCGGTCATGGCGGTCGGCTCCTCCATGGCCGTCAGCGCCAAGAGCTGGAGGAGGTGATTCTGGATGACATCGCGAGCCGAGCCGATGGTGTCGTAGTAGCCCGCGCGTGTGCCGATACCGATGTCCTCGGCCATGGTGATCTGGATATGGTCTACGTAACGTTGATTCCATAACGGCTCGAACATGGTGTTGGCGAAGCGCAGCGCCAAGATGTTCTGGACGGTTTCCTTACCCAGGTAATGATCGACGCGGAAGACATCATCAGGGCGCACGATCCGTGAGACCAGGGTATCGAGTCTGGCTGCGCTGGCTCGATCGTGGCCGAAAGGCTTCTCAATGATCACCCGCCGCCATGAGCCCGGCGATTCGTCCACGAGGCCCGAGGCGGCAATGCGCTGGGTGACCGCCGGGAACCAGCCCGGCGGAATCGATAGGTAAAAAGCCCGATTGCCGCTGGTGCCGCGCGTGGCATCAAGGCCGACCACGACGTCGGTCAGGCGGGAGTAGGCATCGTCATCCTCGAAGGAGGAGAATTCCACGAAGCGCATGCCGGCGGCCAGCTGATCCCAGATGGCCTGGTGCCACGAAGTGCGGGCGCCCGCACGCACCGCCTGCTCGACATAGGCCCGCAACTCGTCGTCGCTCCAAGAACGGCGCCCCACTCCCACCAGGGAGAAACTCGGAGAGAGCAGGCCGCGGTTGGCCAAGTCGTAGATGGCCGGCAGCAGTTTGTGACGCGCCAGGTCGCCGGTGATGCCGAACATGACGAGTACGCACGGATCCGCGATCCGGGGCATGCGCAGATCGCGGGAATCCAGCAGGGGATTGGAGCCGAGGGCCGGCGAAGAGCGTTCGGATGTCGGAGTGGAATCGTCCACGAGTACCTTTCTGAAGCGGCGTGCAGGGCTTCACATCCTGAGCAGGACGCGAACTTGGCGAGTACTAGTACCACTGTAGTGCGAAGGCTTCGAGAACACCCGAGGACCCGGGACTCGGAATGAAGGCTCTGAGGCGACGCGTGTGGGCGAGCTGCTATCGACCAGTTATCGAACAGTGATCGAACAGCGCGGCCCCAACACGCGTGCCGCACGACGAATGGCAGTCGCGGTAAGGTTTTCTACAAGGCGCATTTGCGCACACCCATGTCGCCCGCCGGTCTTGGCGAGCAGGAAAGGCAGCATATGAGCGACTTCACCCCCGCACCGGCCTCGGCAGACCTCGGCGTGTTCGGATTGGGGGTGATGGGGGCCAACCTGGCGCGCAACCTCGCCCGCCACGGGCACTCGGTGGCGGTGTTCAACCGCACCCTGGCCCGTACCGAGCGGCTCATGGAGCGCTACGGCTCCGAGGGCGACTTCGTACCCGCCAGCGACCTGAAGGACTTCGTCGCCTCCCTGCGCACCCGGCGCGTGGCCATCATCATGGTGCAGGCCGGAGCCGCCACTGAGGCCGTGATCGAGGAGCTCTCCGCCCTCATGGAGCCGGGCGACATCATCGTCGATGCCGGCAACACCCTCTACACCGACACCCGCCGCCGGGAGGAGGCCCTGCGCGAGCGCGGCCTGCACTTCGTGGGCATGGGCGTCTCCGGGGGAGAGGAGGGCGCCCTGCTCGGCCCCTCGATCATGCCCGGGGGGACCGCCGAGTCCTACAACCGTCTGGGTCCCATGCTGGAGTCCATCTCCGCCCACGTCGACGGCGAGCCCTGCTGCACTCATGTGGGCCCCGACGGCGCCGGCCATTTCGTCAAGATGGTGCACAACGGCATCGAGTACGCCGACATGCAGCTCATCGCCGAGGCATACTCCCTGCTGCGGTACGTCGCCGGGCTCAGCGTGCCCGAGATCGCGGAGGTCTTCCGGTCATGGAAGGACTCCGAGCTCGACTCCTACCTCATCGACATCACCACCGAGGTGCTCTCCCGCACCGATCCGGTCACCGGCCGGCCCTTCGTGGATGTCGTGGTCGACGCCGCCGGGCAGAAGGGTACCGGCGTGTGGACCACGCAGACCGCCCTCGAGCTCGGGGTCGCGGTCCCCGCCATCGCCGAGGCCACCTTCGCCCGGGCGGTCTCCTCCGC
>ERZ772957.1253-NODE-1253-length-16964-cov-50.846058_pt1 | contig 16964 bp, 11 predicted proteins | sample MGYA00580682_ERZ772957 | MGnify/ENA primary metagenome ERZ772957 (study PRJEB29015, sample SAMEA2737921) | human oral metagenome | biome: human oral; feature: human-associated habitat; material: dental | place: China | collected 2025 ...
CTACAAAGGATATTGCGGAGGCAACTAATCCTCAAGGATTAGACGAGAATAAACAGGTTGCTCAAGATGGTGGTTCTATTGCTGGTGATGCACGTAAATCGATTGAAGCTAGAACTGGTAAGCCTGTTATTACTTCTAAAAATGCTATAGACTTGGGGCGACTAATTAGTGATGTGGTGAAACATGATAGATGAACGACTTGAACGAATGAAATGAAAATGCAATTATAGGATATCTAAAGATAATTTAAAAATATCTATTCAAAAGGTTTTACATGCTTTAGATTAATATGGTTTCCCGAAATTGTAGAATCCGAAAAGTAGTATTACATTTAATATATAGTGATAGAGTGAATTGTAAAGAAAATTAATACCACATCATATAGGAGTTTTTTGTCCCATATGAGGTGGTATTCTATTTATATATAATTCATGGGAGGTATTATATCATGGAATATTACACCGGATTAGTATTACTGTATTTTATATTCTGGCTAGTAGTTCGTTTATATCGTGGAGCGGTTGACTTTTCGTGGTGGCCAATTAATAGTCATCATGAAGATGCCCTTAAAGAGGAAATGGAAGATTATGTTGAGTCTAATCGATTAAGTGTTCTTGCTAATGTTACACCTGAAGTTAAAAGTATAGTTATATCACTTGTAACATTAGGTATATTTATTTTTAATCTTATTAACGCTGTAGGTTTTTACTTGATAATTCAAGCAATAAGTATGCCATACCTTATGTATTATGCAATTATTGTCGTTATGATTCTCGCCATTATAGACGCAGTAGAAAGCACTTATGATTTCTACTTTTATTTTGCTTCTATGATTACAAAGAATGCTCCAACAAAAATTATATATCGATATCTTGATATGTACCGTATTAAGTTACTACCAGAATATATAGATGAAGTATTATGTGCACTATCTATATTGGGCGCAATTTATGGAATATATTGGTACATTGTAAAATAGTCAATTTAAAGTAAAAAGAGTATAGTAGTTTATAATTTTATGATATTCGATTTTTGCCACATATTTCACTATTACTGTAGTAAAGTGTTTATATGTGGCTATTTTTATAGTAAAATTAACTTAATTAGTATGAATAAATTATGAATATATAGGAGATATCATGGGGGCGGAATTAAATCAAAAATTATTTAGTGCTGCAGATAGTTTGCGTGGCAAAATGAGTGCTGATCAATATAAAGATTATTTATTAGGATTAATATTTTATAAATATTTGTCAGATAAACTACTTGAAGCAACAGTGGTAAAAGCCTATAAATCTCTTGCTGAGTACAATACTTTAGATAAGCAAACAAAATTATATAAATCTTACATTTTAGATGATAAAAGTAAAGAATTTTTTATTGCAACTATGTCAGATACATTAGGTTATCATATTGAGCCTCAATATCTATTTAGTGAATTAGCAAATTCTGTTAAAAATAACTCTTTTGAGTTAGTACATTTAAAAAATGCTTTTGTGCGTCTAGAAACAGCATATACACAGTTTGAAGGGCTGTTTGATGATATAGATTTAGATTCTAAACAATTAGGTGTTGATGCAAATCAACGCAATATTACAATTAGTGATGTTATTAAGAAACTTGATGATATTGATGTATTAGGTCATGATGGTGATGTTATTGGTGATGCTTACGAGTATTTAATAGGTGAATTCGCGGCTGGCTCTGGTAAAAAAGCAGGTGAATTTTATACACCGCAACAAGTATCAGATATGATGGCTCAAATTGTAACAATAGGACAAGAGAGTATACCTGCATTTACTGTATATGATCCTACAATGGGGTCTGGTTCATTAATGTTAAATGTGCGAAAGTATTTGAAGAACCCAGATCGTGTGCAATACCATGGTCAAGAACTTAATGTAACAACTTACAATTTGGCACGTATGAATTTAATTTTGCATGAAGTAAATTCGGATGATCAAAATTTACATAATGGCGATACTTTAAATAAAGACTGGCCGGTTGATGAACCTTACATGTTTGATTCAGTAGTTATGAATCCACCATATTCCGCAAAGTGGTCTGCTGATCCAACATTTATGGATGATGCACGATTTAATCGTTATGGGAAGTTAGCACCTAAGTCCAAAGCAGATTTTGCATTTCTTTTACATGGGTTTTATCACTTAAAAACATCTGGTACTATGGCAATTGTTTTACCACATGGTGTTTTATTTAGAGGCGCTGCAGAAGGTACAATTCGTAAAAAGTTATTAGAAGATGGTAGCATTTATGCTGTTATTGGTATGCCAGCTAATTTATTTTTTGGTACATCTATACCAACCACAGTAATTATTCTAAAAAAGAATCGACCAGGACGTGATGTGTTATTCATTGATGCAAGCAATGATTTTACAAAATTCAAAAATCAGAATAAATTAGAGCCAGAGCACATAAAACGCATTGTTGATACTTATAAAAATCGTGTAAGTATTGAAAAATACTCCTATTTGGCATCATTTGAAGAAATTAAAGAAAATGATTTTAACCTAAATATTCCACGCTATGTTGATACATTCGAAGAAGAAGCTTCTATTGACATGGTTGCACTTGGTAAAGAGATGAAATCTATTAATGAAGAAGAAGCAAAATTAGAAATAGAAATTTATAATATGCTTCTTCAATTAGACTGTGCTGACGAAGATAAAGACTGGTTAAATAGTGTACTTGAGGTATTTAACTATGGAAAATAAACCAAGAATACGATTTAAAGGATTTACTGAAGATTGGGAACAGCGTAAGTTGAACGATTTTGGTATCGCGACAGGTGGAACCTCTATTGAATCAGAGTTTGTTGACGAAGGAGCTTATAAAGTTATTAGTATAGGCAGTTATTCAGAAGAATCAGTTTATAATGATCAAGGGTTAAGGGTTAATAAGACAGGAAAAACCAAGTCAAGGATTCTTAATAAAGATGATTTAACGATGATTTTAAATGATAAGACATCTTCCGGGAATATAATTGGTCGTGTACTATTAATCGATCAAGATAATACATATGTATATAATCAACGAACAGAACGAATTGAGGTCGATACAAAGAATTTTCTTCCCATGTTTTTATACCATATGTTAAATGCACCTGAACAAAGAAAATATATTGTTAAAGCTAGTCAGGGTAATACCCAGATTTATGTGAACTGGTCGACTATTAGTAATATAAATTATATGATACCAACACTTCCCGCAGAGCAAGAGAAAATAGCATATCTTTTTTCTTTGATTAATAAAGATATTACCCTTCATCAGTGTAAGCTTGAAAAGCTAAAATTAACGAAAAAATCTTTATTACAAAAATTATTTCCTAAAAATGGAAAACGTATTCCTGAAATCAGATTCAAAGGTTTTACTGATGCTTGGGAACAGCGTAAGTTGGGAGATTTAGCTGAAATTGTGCGTGGTGCATCTCCAAGACCGATAAGTGATCCAAAATGGTTTAATAATGATTCAGATGTAGGTTGGTTAAGGATTGCGGATGTTACAGCCCAAGATGGTAGAATTCGATATTTAGAACAAAAAATATCTGAATTAGGGCAAGAGAAAACGCGAGTCATAAAAACTCCGCATTTATTACTGAGTATTGCTGCAACTGTAGGGAAACCTGTAATTAATTACGTTTCAACTGGTGTTCATGATGGCTTTTTAATTTTTCTAAATCCTAAATTTAATATTTTATATACATTTTGGTGGTTAGAAATGTTTCGAGAAAAATGGAACAAGTATGGTCAACCAGGTAGCCAAGTGAATTTAAATTCTGATTTAGTGAAAAATCAAGTTATTAATATACCAAATGAAAAAGAACAAGAAAAAATTAGTTTATTTTTAGAGTCGCTTGATAAAATTATTACCCTTCATCAGTGTAAGTTAGAAAGATTAAAAGAAGTGAAAAGAGGCTTGCTTCAAAAAATGTTTGTATAGAATGATAGGAATAGATATATGGGGAAATTTAATAATACAAAAGAAGCACAGCTAGAACAAAATCTTATTGAGTTACTTTGTGCACGACATGGACAATGGACTTTTCGCCCTGATTTAAAAACAGAAGAAGATTTGTGGAATAACTTACGTAATATTATTGAGATTCGGAACAAAAGTGAACTTAATGATAATTCGTTAACTGATAGTGAATTTGAGAGAATTCAATCGGAAATTTTGGCAAATACGAAGACACCTTTTGAAGCAGCAAAATGGTTGCGTGGTGAAAAGGGGAAATGTTCTATTGTTCTTGAAAGAGATAATGGATTAGGTCGTATAGAACTAGTTATTTATTCAAGTAATGAAAAGAATGGTGGCTTTTCTTCCTATGAGGTAGTACACCAAATTGCAAAAAGTAAATCTAAATTGGAAGAACGTAATCGTCGTTTTGATGTTACTTTATTGATAAGTGGATTGCCGATTATTCAAATAGAATTGAAAACAGCTATTGCTAAGGATGGGGTTAAGCAAGCTTATTATCAAATAGAGAAATATATTGATGAAGGGACCTTTTCAAATACTATATTCCAAACGTTACAGTTATATGTTATGTCTAATGAACAAACAACTCGATATATGGCTGCTGCGCCAAAAGGTGAGTTGCAAGAGAAGTATATGTTTGCTTGGAGAACTCGAGATAATACAAGAGTTGAGAACATTAATGAATTTGCAAAGCAAGTATTGAATATTCCAAGAGCTCATGAACTAGTATCTGAATATATGATTCTTAGTGAAGAACAAAGTAGTAAAGTATTAATGGTTTTACATCCATATCAAATTCATGCTATAGAAGCTATTTTTGAGGCTGCAAGTAAACATCAGTCCGGATATATTTGGCATGCAACTGGTTCAGGTAAGACTATAACAAGCTTTGTATCTACGAAACTACTTGCTCAGAGAAGTGGTATAGATAGAACTATTATGTTGTTAGATAGAAAAGATTTAGATAATCAAACAACATCGGAGTTTACTAAGTTTGCATCTGCTTATTCAACAGGGGTAAATACTAATGATAATACACTTATAGTGGGAACAGGGAATACTAAAGCTCTTTCAAGAGCTCTTAAATTGGATTCAAGCTCCAATGTTGTAATTGTGACTACACGTCAAAAATTAAATAAAGCTATTGAGTCTTTAAAAGAAAAAGAACCTGGAAAATTAGCCAACCTTAGAGGAAAACATATCGTATTCATTGTTGATGAATGTCATAGAGCTATTAGTGCTCAAAATATGGATGATATAAAAAAAGTATTTCCCAAGTCGACATGGTTTGGATTTACTGGTACACCTATTTTTGAAGAGAATAAAAAGAGTTCTGATGGACAATATGCACGCACTACACATGATCAGTATGGTGAAGTATTACATCGATATACGATAAAAAATGCATTAGAAGATGGCTCCGTATTAGGCTTTCAGGTAGAGCATGAATCAACTATACATAAGGACGAGTTGGCAAATGTAGTGTATCGAGCAATACGATTAGAAGAAAAAAATCTTAATTATACTGATGAGGAATTAGTGTCTACCGTGGAATCTATGAAGGATATTGATAAAGAAAAATATCTACAAAGTGCACACTATGAGTCTGATGATCATATTCAATCTGTAATTCGTAAAATTTTAAGTCCCAACAATGCATATAGGAAATTTGTCTTTAAAGATGGTAAGCCTACCATGTCTGCTATTTTGACAACTAGTTCCATAGATATGGCAAAACGTTATTATAAGGCTATTAAGAAATTTACAGCTGATAAAAATTGGCTAGAAATACAATTTCCGAATCACCCATTGCGACAAGGGGCAGTTATGAATGACCCGGATTTTCCTCGTGTAGCTATTACTTATTCTTTAGAAGAAAATACAAAAGGTGCAGCATTAAAACAGTCTGAAATGCAAGGGATTATTGATGAATATAATCTAATGTATGGGACGTCTTGGAGTGTAGAAAGTATAGAACGTTATAATGGAGATATTAATAATCGTTTAGCACGTAAGAAAGGGGAGTTCAAAGAGTTTGGCAATCATTTAGATTTAGTTATTGTCGTTGATCGATTACTTACTGGTTTTGATGCCCCTAGATGTCAAACATTATTTGTAGATCGTAATTTACAATATGCTGGTTTAATACAAGCATTTTCTAGAACTAACCGAACCTATAAAGGTAAAGAAAAAGGGCTTATTACAACTTTTAGAAAGCCTGCAACAATGAAAGAACATGTTTTTGCAGCAACACGACTGTATTCACAAGCTAATAATAATGATAGTTTGATTTATCCAACTTATGAAGAATCTAAAAAGAAGTTTAATGCTGCATATAATGCGCTAATAAAGCTGGATGCAATTAATATGAATAATCCAATTACAGAATATGCGCCCAAATCAGATCGTATTAATTTTGTAAAATGCTTTCAAGATTTAAATAAAGCATATAGAGCAATTGCTTCTTATGATGAATTTAATATAGAGTTTGATTCTGATAAATCTGGTAGATTTGCTAAGAAGATAGCTATTATAGAAGATAATATTGGGCTTTATAATACAATAAAAGCATCATTAAGTCCTGATGACAAAAATGAACCAGGTATTGAACTTATAGACTTTTTTGATTCTAGTACCGTACAGACTTATACTGTTGATAAAAGTTATATAGATGCTTTATTGAAGGAGTATGAGCCTAATAGCCAGGATACTCGTGTAAAAATAGAGACTGCATTGACTAAGTTAAATAAGAGTGCGTTAGTTCGGAAGATATATAAACAAATACTTGATGATATAGATGCACAGGTTATTAAAAAGGATAGTAATTTTTTACAGCTTAAACGAGAATATTTTACTGATAAGTATGATTCTGTAGTAGAAGATTTTTCTAAGATGTGGTGTGTTAGTATCGATGAATTAGTTGTTTCTGTTAATCAATCTACCGTTGGGGAGGATATTTATAATAAAAAACGAATAATAGATAGCACAGATTACCCTACATATGTACAACAACATCCAAATGCAGATCCTTTTTCATATCCACAACATATGATTGAAGCATGGGGGAAGTGTTTATTTGAAGATATTATTCCCTTAAGAGATGAGTTGAAATAGTAAGATTAAATTGTTAATTTATAATTCTAAATAATAGAATATCCGAAGTTTTGTCCATATATGGTCAAGAATATTTATATTAAGTCGTATTAGACATTATATGGTGTTTAATACGGCTTTTTGTTTTCTTGGGAACAGCGTAAGTTAGGCGATATAGCTACATTCTCAAAAGGTAATGGTTATTCTAAATCGGATTTAGTACCTTCTGGAAGTCCAATTATCCTGTATGGTCGTCTTTATACAAATTATGAAACTATTATTAAGAATGTAGATACATTTGTTGAATTAAAAGACAAATCAGTTATTAGTCAAGGTGGTGAAGTAATAGTTCCAGCATCAGGTGAAACTGCAGAAGATATTTCTCGTGCTTCAGTTGTTGAAAAGCAAGGAAATGTTATTGGCGGTGATTTGAATGTAATAAAAGTGAAAGAGTTATTGCATCCAACATTTTTAGCACTTACCATCTCAAATGGAGAACAACAAAAAGAGTTGAGCAAACGAGCTCAAGGAAAGTCCGTAGTTCATTTACATAATTCTGATTTACAAGAAGTTAATTTAATATTTCCGCTACTTAATGAACAAAAAGAGATTTCTATTCTTTTTGAGAAGATAGACAATATTATTACCCTTCATCAGCAAGAGCCATTTCTATGTGGGAACAGCGTAAATGGTGGGGTAAAATTATGTTAACAATAGACGAAAAGTCCGAACTATTTTATATTTATTATGAAAAATGGATACATATATATAAAGAAGGTGCTATTCGTGATGTAACAATGCGAAAATATGAGATAACGCTACTATGGCTAAAGCGATTAGTCCCTGAACTTAGGCTTTCACAATTAAATAGGATATCATATCAACAACTATTAAATGATTATGCGGAGTTTCATGAACGACAAACAACGATGGACTTTCATCATCAAATAAAAGCGGCTGTATTAGATGCAGTGGATGAAGGTTTGATTGATAGGGATCCAACCCGAAAGGCTATTATAAAAGGTCGGTCACCGAGAATTAAGAAGATTAAATATCTGAATCAGTTTGAACTACATACCTTGTTAGTAAATTTGAAATTGACGTCAGAAATTAATTGGGATTGGTTGATATTGATAATAGCTAAAACTGGAATGAGATTTTCAGAAGCTTTAGCATTAACTCCAAAAGATTTTGACTTCTCTCACCAATCATTGATTGTTGATAAAACGTGGGATTATAAAGGTGATGGCGGATTCTTACCAACAAAGAATAAATCATCAGTGAGAAAAATACAGCTTGATTGGCAAACTATTATAAAGTTTTCAGAACTGATTAAAGGCTTACCAGATGATAAGCCTATATTTGTAAAAGGTCGTGTATTCAATTCAACAATAAATGGTGTATTAGAACGGCATTGTAAAAAATTAGAAATACCAGTCATATCGATTCATGGGTTACGACATACACATGCATCGTTATTGCTCTTTGCAGGAGTGTCGATTGCAAGTGTTGCAAGACGTTTAGGGCATGCGAGTATGACGACAACACAGAAAACATATATACATATAATTCAGGAAATGGAAAATAGAGATATTGATTTAGTGATGCGGTCGATGGCTGGATTAGCTTGAGATTTATTTTGTAGAAATGGCTTTTACTGATGAAGGGTAATAGATTTATCTATTCCTCTAAAAACTTTACCAATCTGATTAGCTTCTGCTTCATTTGAAGGTATTTGAACTGTAATTTTTCCTAGCTCACTTCCATTAATAGCAGGATAGCTTGTACCCGTACAATTATCTAAAACTACTTTAACAAAATTATCATTCTGAACTAATGTAAGTAAAAAATAGCTGTCTAATTTAGATCGTAACTGCGCATATCCAGTAGAGAACACCATGTCTTTATCAACATTTTCGAATAGGTAATTATTACGTTGATAAGGTCTTACTGTTTGATAAAAAACATCACCATAGGAGGCTAAGCGTTGAGCACGAGAAGGTGCATTTTCCTTTTTAATAACTTGAAATCCTAACAAATTTGTTCCCACAACAGATTCTAAATCAACATACTTAAATTCGTCAGGTAATTCAGTTTTTGGGTTTATCGTAACAACTTCACCTAACTTACGCTGTTCCCAAGAAATATGAAAGGAGGAAACTATGACAAAAACAAAGCGACAACATTATGTACCACAATTTTTACTTAGATATTTTTCAGATTTATCTAATGTAAACTCTAAGAGTATTATTTCTATGTATATTTTAGAACAAAACATTATTAAAGAAAAAATACCTATTAAGAGTGTGTGTTATTGTGAAAACATATATGGCGACGATGATATTGTTGAAAAAATGTTTAGTAAGATGGAGTCGGAATGGGCAAGAGTTTTAAACCAAATTAATAGTTCTAATCGTCATATTATTAAGGTTAAAGATAAATCTAATATTGCCTCTTTTATAGCTTTTCAATATTTACGTACAAAAAAAAGAGAAGCATATCTTGAGAGAATGACGGATGAATGGATTAAATTTATAGATTCTAAAGATGCTGTATTGTTTAAGAATAAGCTTGAAAATAATTCATCGATAGCCATTAATTTATCATTAATTCAATTTCGGAATTTTAGCCAGTATTTAAGTGATTTAGATTATGTTATTCTTGATAATAAAAGCAACATAGACTTTATTATTTCGGATAATCCAGTAATCTTTATAAATATATTTTCACCTAACAATTTTGGAGTTCATTCAATTGGTAATGTATTATGGGTTCCAATATCCCCTAGAAAATTACTGCTATTGTATGATCGCAAAGCTATTAATTTAATAGCTAGTGGTTTTGAACTTAACTCTGATGAAACTATAAAAGCTATTAACTCTTATCAATATATAGTAATGGATAAATTACTTTTTAATATACATAATGATTTAAATAACTATATTTTTTATAAAGATGCTATAGAATCAAAAGCAATATATGAAAATAAGAGCTCTGCACAGACGTTTCACACAGAAAATGATGGATTATTAATTTTTTTATTTCCTGATTTCTTAAATAAATATATTGACTTAAACTTTATAAGATTAGACTCTTTATTAGCGCAGATTCCTTATTTTTGTAGATACAATATTAGTCGATATAAAAATTTAGAACAATTATATCTACATCATAAAATGTTTAGTGATGTATTAGAGTGGGAAAATTTTAAAAAATGTATATTGGAATATTGGGATCGGCGTATTTAGGTCTATAAAAAAGTAATTACAATGATGAATTTATTATTATAAAATTATTTTTCGAATAGAGCTATAAATTTAAATATTGGATATACAATTCTTTTCTTCAATGCTGTACTGTTATAGATGAATTCAAGTATCTTAATTTACTTATATTATTTAAATATAGTATTTATATTATGATAAGATAAATTATTTATCAAAACGAATAGATAAATATTCTCATATGTCTTAATAGCGTATTTTCTAAATTTTTGAATAAATTAAGAGAGGAATATCGTGTATTATTATTAATAATAAAGTCAAATAAAATATAATTTCCTAATAGTCATTAAACTGTCTGTTAGAAGCTTTTTATATCGAATACTAATACCTATACTTATATAAATTCATTAAATATTCATAATTAAAATTGTTTATGATAAAATATTAGTAATATAGCTAGATTATAAGTTTTGGTATACTTCTTTTATTGGAACGATATGGGGGATAATATGGGTTATATTGATACTTTAACAACAGAGGAGAGAGTTTCTTATTTAATAAAACCTATTTTAAAGGTACTTAGTCAATCAAGTAGTCCATTAACGACAGCAGAAATATGCTCTCAAATGATTAAGATAGATCCATATATTGCTGAATACGCTGAAGCTGTATACACTTCAGGAAAAACAGGAAAACCGTATAAGGATTTTACTAAAAGATTTAGTCTTGCAATTAAAGAGTTAGAGTTTTTAGAACTATTAAGTCGTGAGGGTAAAGGCAAAAAAAGCCGTATTTTATTAACACAAAAAGGTCAAGAGTTAGATATATCAACCTTAAATATTGAGAAAGATATTAGGGAAAAAGCGCAGCCTTATTGGAAGGAAAAAAGAAAAAAAGTAAAAGAAAAGAACTCACAACAAATAAAGGCAGCTGATAATAAAAAAACTGAAAATCGGTTGCTATGGAGAGCAACAGCAAACTTTGAGAAATCTGGTTTCTCTTGGTATCAACTTGAAGTTGGTGATATTGTTACATATAACTATGCAATTGAAAAGAATATAGAGATTGGAAGATTTGGTTTAGGCTATAATAAAGATTCTGGAGATAGTCCGAATCAGCCTGCTAGTTCCGTATCTTGTATTTTTCAAATTGTTGATTATTTAAATCTACCTGATTCAGAAACTAATAAAGCTGTGTTACGTTGTGTACATAAATTTGATCACCCAATAAGTCTTTCTGAGATTAATAGTTGGTTTAATGATGGAAGTACATTAAATGTTCAAGGTGGGCTTGCAACAATCGCTGATATTCAAGCGGATATTATTATTAATAAATTTGAAAATATTATACCTAAATTAACTACTTATAAAAAAAACAGTACAAATTTTTTCCCAATAGAGAAAAGAGAATATCCATTACAGATAATGTATTATGGCGCACCAGGGACTGGTAAAAGCTACAGTATAAGCTCTTTAATAAAACAAAGCTATCCTAGTTTTAACGAATATGATGATAACCCTTATGTTTTCCGTACCACTATTTATCGTGATTACTCCTACTTTGATTTTATAGGTAATATTATGCCTGTAACAAAAGATGGGAAAATTTCTTATGAATTTGTACCAGGTATTTTTACAACTGCTCTGTTTACTGCATTAAGGAATCAAGATAGAGGTATAGATGTATATCTTATTATAGAGGAAATGTCTCGCGGTGATATTGCTAGTATTTTTGGTGATGTATTCCAGCTGTTAGATAGGGATGATACTGGTAAAAGCATGTATGGTATTAACAATAAATCCATTTATGAATACCTTATTTCAAATGGAGCTATAAAGCCAGGATATAAGATTGTTATCCCAAAGAATTTACATATTATAGGTACAGTTAATACAAGTGATCAAAATGTTAATGTTATTGATACTGCGTTTAAACGAAGATTTGATTTTAAATATGTCGGTGTTGAACCAATTAAGACAAATAATAATGACTATGTAAATAACTTTAGTATTAAGTTTACCACTACAGATAAATATGAGTGGGTAAAGCTATACCAAGCAATTAATCATGTTATTATAAATGATTTAGGATTAGCCGAAGATAAACAGATAGGTCCTTTCTTCTTAAAGGATAAAGGTAATGATGACCTAAATAGAAAGCAAGTTGCCAATAAACTATTACATTATTTATGGCAGGATGTAGAGCGTGTTTCGTATAGTAGTGGAAGTCTTTTTGCTTACGGTATAACTTCTTTTAGTCAATTATATTATGTATTTGATAAGCAAGAGAATATTTTAAGTAAATCTGTAATCGAGCAATACGGGAAGTTATAATATGATAAATGATGTATTGGACTATCATTTTGAAATCATAAATGATGGTGATAATTTAACAGATTCTTTTTGTGGAGAATGGGATATATATCCATATTGTGATCGCTATAATGAGAGACTGAATTGCTCTTTTGTAGGAATGGTAATAAAAGAAGATAATATTCTGTTTTCGTTTCCAAAGCATTATAATGTTGAAAAAGTAACTTCACGAGATGAGAAATTACGAGTATTACAAGAGATGAAAGATATATTGCATATTATAGAGCAAGATAGAAAATTATATGGTGTTGAACCAGGGCAATTATCTGACACAATTCCTATAGATTCTTATCACTATATCCTTAGGTATTATTTAGAGTTTGGGTTGTATCATCTTCAAATAAGAGATACATCTAAGGGGTATAAATGTCATATAAATTGGCATCAAACGATAAATTCAATTCGTCCATTATTAAGTGATGGAAATTTTATATATACTCCATTTATAGTAAATTGTGAATATGATGAGTCAATTTTTATTACTGAGTGTATGGATTATGTGTTATTTGATTTTTATAACTCCTTTCAATTTTTGTTAGATGATATACATCCTTATAAGCGCCAATTTTATAATCCTATTTTTGATGAATATAATTTTTGCATTGCTAAGTTACAGTCATTAGTTGGACGATTTTTTAAGGATCATGAACGATTGTTATTGAAATCGCTGATAAAATATTTTCAATGGAAGAATAGTCCGAGTAAGTCATCTAAATTTCTTACTCTATATTTTGAGTGGTTTTGGGAGCGTATGGTGAATTCGTATTTATCTACTCATATACGAATCATTGGTGATGACTATAAAATTACAAAAGAGTCACAATCTAGTAAGTTAAACATAAGTAAATCTGGTAATATCGATATAGAGCAACGAAAAACAAGTAACTCTCGTCGATTTTCGATACAGTTCGATCATTACTTAGAGCTTATAACCAGTAAAAGACAGCAACTAATCTTATTATTTGATTCTAAGTATTTTTCTAATGATGTGAATTCATTTAATTATAAGCAAGCATTTTATTATTATTATTTGCGGGGCAAATATAAAAATGCTATTATTAGAAATGCTTTAATTCTACCTACATCAGGCGAAAGGGAGACTATTATACATGTTGATAGACAACACATTGATGGTCTTTATATTCGCGAAGAGTATATAAATCTTAAGGATATAATAAATGATTATAAGAAGTCACTATTAAACTAGTTATCCTTTTAAGTATTTAAGGTATAAGTCTTGTTCAATAAGCGCATCTATTTATTTACAAAATGTAATTGTGGGAACGTAAACAGGGAAAGAAATCACATGATTTCTTTCCCTGTTTAGATATGATATAATTTATATCAAAGTGAGGCATAAATGGTTTGGACGCCAGACTTCGCTTCTAAGTTTTAATATTGAAGAAACGGTCTGACTTCTATGTCGGGCCTTTTTTCATACCGCGATTAGAAAGCTAGCTTTCCGCTAGAGGTCAATCACTTTGCTGCCATGATAATGATTGCCACAAGTATGCCAAAGGAAATCATTAAAGATAACACTTTGTATGTACTCATATTGATCACTGCCAATCATCGAGTTGATTAGCAAAGGCTGGACCCATTTAGAGGACTCAAGTTCAATATAGTGTTTTGGTTTATAAAAGTAAATAGATTAGAGGTTCCTAATAGTCACCTAGGTGACCAATAGGAACCTTTTTCGTTTTGTAATCGTATTCATAATTGTGTTCTTATTATGTTACAATACAGTTAAAATTACTATTTTGTGGAGAGCTGTATATGTTAAAACGATTATTATTAAGTGCTATTGTATTGAGCGCTGTTAGTGTATCTAGTTATGCTGTTGATGTGAATATTCCTGGTGCAGATCCAACTATTGCTAAGGATGCTTATGAGCAGGGATTTTATAGGACTGAGAAAATTAAGAGTGCTTATGATGTAGAAACTCGAAAGATAATAGACTCGATTATTTTAAAAGAGGGAATACCTAAAGAGTTTGGTACTGATGTTAATGATGCTGAAGTTGAAACCTTTAAAACTGAGTTATATTCTATCAAGCGTCGTCAATTTGATGGTAATACAATTGTGGATTTACATAATAATGATGGTGGGCTATCAGTTACACTTCCCTTTAGCGCAATACAGAAAGAGGCTATATCTGATTTTCCTAATTCAAATGCTCATTATTTAGTAGAATCACCTATGATTGCTGCAGGTATTATTGAAAATAAAACACTAAACACTACTGAAAAAACTGATGTGGTTTTTCAATATGACGGCTTAAGTAAAAGCTCTTTGAGAAAGACAACGCTCAGAGGGGCTGTTGAGATGGAGATTATTGGTTTAAAATTTGAACTGAGTAAACAGCCAAATCAGGAGTATAATGTTATCCTTTATCCGCGTGCAACGAAGCTAGTTACATCAAATGATATTAATAGATTAATGGCTAATTATATATTGCCTTCAATTCATTCTCTTCAAGATTTAGATAACTATAGCAAGGTTGAGACATATAAAACGTATTCCTTTAGAGTACCTAAAACAGCTATAAAAGATAAAAAGCTGAATGAGAGCGTAGATGGTGTAACCTTTACAATTGATAAGGATATAAATCAACAGATTCGTATTGAACCTAGTAATGAATCTGAAAAAGGTTTATTTAGTACAGTTGATGAGATTCGTATATTAAATAAGCTTGATAATAAGTCAGCAGAGCTTTTTGGTATTCCTGGAGCAAAAATGATAACAAAGGGATTCCATACTTATGTTTGGAATGATGGAATACCAGGATTATTACTAGATCTCGAATTAGATAATCACCAGGGTATATTGATGTTTATTACTTATGATGAAAACCATAAGTATGTAAACACAATCCAATACCCGTTAGATAATGGTATATATAGTAAAGCGCAATTACGTAGATTAATTACTGATGTAAAATTAACGTCTACTGGTGATATGTATGAAGGTAATGTTTGGATTATTTAGTTAAAACTATCTATAAATGAAATAGGGGCTGTAACAGAATGCGGTTTTACCGCATTCTAGTTGCAGTCCCTTTAAAATATAAGAAACACCAAGACATTTAGATTTGTAAAATCTTATGTTTTCTTGGTGTTTCTTGTTAAAAATTTCTTGGTTTAAGCAGTTTGTTTTGCAGTAAATAATGTTGTATTAACTCGTCCTGCTTGTATTCTGTTATGTAACTTTGCTAGATTGAATCCCATGGCCAACAAGTATAACATCTTATGTACGTTTCCACTACCACGGTGTAAAAATCGTCTAAACCCAAGGTCTTGCTTTAACACACCAAATGCGCCTTCAACTTGAATGGAGCGGTTAATTCGTAATTGAATGCCTGTATCACTAAGTAGTCTATCTTGGTTTTCTGCCAATATAGCATCATATGCAGGTGTAGTTTCAATTCGTTTTACGGGATTTACTGTTGTTGGTTTTACATACCGTTGGCATTCCTTTTTGTATCCGCATCGGTTACAAGACTCACAAATATATACCTTTCTCTCAGATATAAAGCCTGTTTTAGCTTTAGCATTATGAGTGAAAGCATATTTTAATTTACGTCCTTTAGCACATATAAATGCATCTTCTTCAGGTATATACTCCATATTACGAGATTTACTAATATCTTTAGTCCAAGCTCTAGTTTTCGCCTTTTCATAATATTGTGGTTTTATACAAGATAGGTACTGGTTGTTTTTTAACCAAGTTAAGTTCTCATGGCTATCATAACCAGCATCAGCTACCACATATGTGAATCGGCGGCTATGAATCTCTTCTAATTGCTGTACAAATGGAATTAAGGTATTCGTATCGTTGGGCTTAGGAAATACACCAACTCCCATAATATATTCAGAATGAACAGCTAATTGTACATTGTAGGCAGGTTTAAGCTGTCCATTACGCATATGGTCTTCCTTCATACGCATAAACGTGGCATCATGATCTGTCTTAGAATAACTGTTGCATTCACCCATAATATACAATTGCTGTTCATATTCTTTGCGCTTGTCATATAGAGCTTCAGCTCGCTCAAACAATCGTTGTAATGGCGTTTTATGCTTACCTTTTCCTGGTACGAATTCCATATGTTGTACTTCAATTTCTTTGGCCAAGAAAGTATATATACACTCATCATTCATACAATGGGTATCTAGCCCTAATTCATTCCAGATGTCTTGCTTTAATATAGCTAATTTAGATGGTAATGTATCTAGTCTTTTTTGCACTGCTTTTCGCCAGACAAAGGTGTATTTGT
>ERZ772957.1256-NODE-1256-length-16950-cov-4.544481_pt1 | contig 16950 bp, 21 predicted proteins | sample MGYA00580682_ERZ772957 | MGnify/ENA primary metagenome ERZ772957 (study PRJEB29015, sample SAMEA2737921) | human oral metagenome | biome: human oral; feature: human-associated habitat; material: dental | place: China | collected 2025 ...
TGAGCAGCTTATTGATGCTAAGCGGCGGATCGGGCGGCGCAAAGATATCTCGGATATAACGCTATTGCGCTCGCGGCGATCAAAGCGGCGTTTGCAATAGATAACTCCTCGTTTTTCTTCTTCCATAGCACAAGAAAGAAAATAGCCCCCGAAACGGCTCAAGCTGAACTTTCGGACAAAAAGCCCGAGAACGCTTAATGAGAAAGCACTCAATCAGGCTTGATGCCGAGTCGGCGAGCTATTTTCAGAGGCGAGTTAGTCGCTAGCAGCGAAGCGCAGCAACCCTGCTACGGTCATAATAAGAAAAACGACCAAACAAGACTGGAAGAAAGATACTGCTGGTACCCCATCCAGCCCGGACGCGTGAAGCGCGCCCAAGAGGATCATAATGATCCATGCCGGAATGGCGATAACAATTGCCATACAGGCAACAAATGCAATAATGAACAAAACAACAATGAGAGCAGTCTCCATTGCCTTATCCTCTCCAAAGAACGACCTCTCCGCGCGGGATTGCGCGAAAAGCTATTCTATATATATCATGTATGGTGTGATTGGTCAAGCGAAAGCTAAGCGAGCAGTCCTTTGCCGCGCAGCGCTGCATCAATTTTAGCGCGGTCAAAGCCGCGGACGATAACGCCGGCAATGTCGGTAACAGGGACACTGCTGGCGCCTTCGCCAACTTTGGCGAGCAGCTCGTCCATTGCTCCCTCGTCGGTTTCAATATCGCGTACGGTAAATGGTACGCCGAGGTGTTCTAGATATTGCTTTTCAGTTTTGCAAAATGCACACCAGGCGGCGCTATAAATAATGACGTGTGATTGTGCAGCTTTTGACATTGTGACCCCTTTTCGTTAATCATAACCATTATACACACAATATATAGCGTATGCAATAGGCTATCAAGCGCTAGATGTGCTGCTTGGTCAAGTACCAGCCGCCGTCGACAGGCGATTGGTAGCAAGTAAGCTTCAAATCTAAATGGTATTTTTGCAGCTCGCGAATAGCACGCAGGGCATCGCTGCGGCTAGCGAAGCGCTTTTTCTCAGGCGCTCGGGCGGAATTATTGCGGTAGCGCTGGTGCTTAGGAGTGCGATTACGGCGTGGCATGTTTGTAGTATACGAGCTTCGGGCTTTACAGACAATCTGGTTGCCTGATACAATTAACTGCGTATGAGTAAACCCTTTGGCGATAGCGGCAGCCGTGCGGCGGGCGCCACATCCTCTGCAAGCGTGCCGGTGCCGGCGATTATGGCGACGATGGCAGGCACGACGTGGCGTATGTTTACGCCGAGCGTCGGTCTGACGCTGGCTGGCGTGTGGCTAGATGTGCAGTTTGGTACGAAACCATGGCTAATGTTTGGCGGTATCGCGCTAGGGTTTGCTGGCGCGTTTGTGCTCGTAAGGCGGCAAATCATTGGTGATGCGCGACGAAAGGCGGTACGGGCATAATGATATCTAACAGTACAACATTGGTATCTAGTGCAAGTGCGGCGGTGACTGACACTGTTATGGTAACATTTGCGGCGGCTAGTCCGCATATCTCGGTAAAAGCTGATACAGTCGCAACGATTGGCGGATTTACAGTAACGAATTCGCAGGTGCTCGGCGCGTTTGGACTAATCGTGCTCGTGTGGCTGATGTTTCGGATGCGCTTGGCGGTACTGGGGCGTAAAAAACATACATTTGCAACGCGCTTGATGCAGTGGACGTTTGAAGGGCTGTACGGCACAGTTAAGCAGGTGATCCAAGATGAGGTGTGGGCGCGACGAGTTGCACCGTTAACGATTACGATATTCTTTTTTGTGGTGGCACAATATTGGTTAGGCTTGTTGCCTGTTGTTGGCCCGATCACAGTTGGCGAGCACGGCACTCCCCTATTGCGTGGTGGCGTAGCGGACTTAAACATGACGTTTGGATTGGCGATCGTGACTATTGTCGCGGCGCAGGTGTATGCGTTTAAGTATATGGGCTTTCGTGGTAATATGGGGCGTTACTTTGTAAACCCGCTGCGTGATCCGATTATGTCGTTTGTCGGTATCTTGGAACTGGTAGCAGAGTTCTCGCGCATGTTGGGTCTGAGTTTCCGCTTATTCGGCAATGTATTAGCCGGTGAGATTCTACTGATAGTAATTTCATATATGGCACAGTTTGCTTCTCCGGTAGCGCTTCAGCCGTTCTATTTCTTTGAACTGTTCATTGGCGGTATTCAAGCGTATATTTTCTTTATGTTGTCAACAGTATTTATTTCCCTGGGTCTTGTGCCGCATGGCGACCATGATGAGTCTCATAATACACCCGATCATTCTCTTACTGATAATTCAAAATTAGCAGCAGAGGGTGAAGTATAAAACGATAACAGCATAATTTATAAGGAGAATATCAATTATGGAAGCACTAGCATTTACTCTTACCTACATAGTTCCAGCGGCATTTGCAGCAACTGGTGCAGCAATTGTCGCCGCGTCAGCGCTGAAGGCGGCTGGGCGTAATCCAGAAAAGATTAACGATTTGCGCACAATGATGGTGCTCGGTATTTCGTTTATTGATGCGATCGCAATCATCGGTTTCGTTGCAGCGATTGTCGGAAAGGTTATGTAGTAGCAGGGGTACATCGTGATAGAAAGTGTGACACAGTTTGCGGCGGTGCACGCGGAAAAAGCGGATATGTTCACGTCGCTCGGACTTGACTGGAAGGCGCTTGGCTCGCAAACGGTTGCGTTTCTAGTATTGCTCGTTTTACTCCGCAAGTTTGTGTATCCGCCGCTTGTTGAGACGCTGGATAAACGGGATGCCGAAGTTAGAGCGGGCGCCAAAGCAGCACGGCAGGCACAGAAAGCGGCCGACGAAAGCGAAGCGCGCACCGCAGCAATGCTTAAAGATGCACAGCGTAAGTCGCGGGCGATTGTGTCGTCGGCAAAGCAAGAAGCGGCAGATATGATAGCCGATGCTGAGGCAAAAGCGTCATCACAAGCGAAGCAGATTATTGAGAATGGGCGGCGTGATGTGGCGGCAGAATTAGCAGCAGCAAAGAAAAATTTGCGCAGCGAAATGATTGACTTAGTGGTTGAGGCGACTGCGAGCGTAACGCGCCACACTGTTGATGCGCGCAAAGATAAGCAGCTGATTGAGGAAAACCTCAGGGAGCTGCAATAAATGGCGCAGGTGATTTCGCGGCGACGAATTGCGAGCTACGCGGCTGATGTATTGACGGCGGGTGGCGATTGCGGTTTATTGCTGCGCGAAATTGCGGCGTATTTGATCGAAACAAAAGCGACGCGTACGGCGAATTTGGTTGTCGCAGCGATTGAAGAGGAGTTGCAAGCGCGCGGCGTCGTCGTCATTGAAACAATTTCGGCGCACCAGCTAAGCAATGAGCTGCGCGCGCGTATACGTACACTCGCTGGAGGGCACGAGACGCATTTTCGCGAGCGCATCAATCCGGATGTTATTGGCGGCGTGAAAATTACCTTGCCCGATAGCGAGTTTGACGGCACGATTCAACATAAATTAATCGCCCTCAAGGGCGCGAAGTAAAGGAGCAATATGGCTGATAACGCAGTGGCGGAATTGTCTGAGAGCCTGCGGCGGGCGATCGCGGGACTTGAGGCGAAAGAAGGATTAGAAAAAGTCGGTATCGTGACGCGCGTCGGCGACGGCGTAGTTTGGGTACATGGGCTGCGCCAGGCGGGCTATTCGGAAGTGCTGGAAGTGCAAACAGCTAACGGTATTGTCGAAGCGTTCGTGCTGAACCTGATGGAAGACGAAATCGGCGCAGTGCTGCTAGGCAGCGACCAGGGTGTAGCGGCTGGCGATAGAGTCAAGCTGAAGGGCGAAGTGCTTAGCGTGCCGGTTGGCGAAGAATTGCTTGGACGAGTGGTCAATCCGCTTGGACAACCGCTTGATGGTGGCTCGGAGATTAAAGCAAAACATCGTTTGCCGGTAGAGCGCGAAGCTATTGGCGTGATGGGTCGAAAGAGTGTGCACGAGCCGCTGATGACTGGTATTATGTCGATTGATGCTATGTTCCCGATTGGGCGTGGACAGCGCGAGTTAATTATCGGCGACCGCCAGACGGGCAAGACTGCTATTGCGCTTGATACGATGATTAATCAAGCGCGCCAAAAAACCGGCGTTGTTAACGTGTATGTAGCGATTGGTCAGAAATTATCAAAAATTGCCCGACTGGTCGAACGCCTGAAGTCCGAAGGCGTGATGAATCAAACAATTGTTGTGGCAACGAGTCCGAGCGACTCAGCTTCCCTGCTATATTTGGCGCCATACGCCGGCACGTCAATGGGCGAATACTTCCGCGATAGTGGTAAGCATGCACTAATGATCTACGATGACTTAACGAAGCACGCCGTGGCATACCGCCAGATGTCGCTACTGTTACGCCGCCCGCCGGGTCGCGAAGCGTTTCCGGGCGATGTATTCTACCTGCACTCGCGTTTGTTGGAGCGTTCTGCAAAATTATCAGATGAATTAGGCGCCGGGTCGTTAACTGCCCTTCCAATTATCGAAACGCAGGCAGGTGACATCTCTGCTTACATTCCGACCAATGTGATCTCTATTACAGACGGCCAGATTTTTATGGAGACAGATCTGTTTTATCAAGGCATTCGCCCGGCAATTTCTGCAGGCTTGAGCGTGTCGCGTGTCGGTGGTGCTGCACAAACAAAGGCGGTAAAGTCGGTCAGCGGCAACCTAAAGCTTGGCCTCAGCCAGTTCCGCGAGCTTGCGAGTTTTGCGCAGTTTGGTTCGGATTTGGACGACGCGACGAAATCGCAAATTGAGCGCGGCCAGCGCTTAACAGAGCTGCTCAAACAGCCGCAGTATCAGCCAATGAGCGTTTGGGAGCAAGTTGCATCAATCGCGGCAGTGAGCGAAGGGCTATTTGATGATGTGCCGGCAGCAAAGATTAAAGAGGCGCAGCAAGCACTATTGGAGCGCTTGTGGGCTGAACACAAAGATGATATGCGCGCGCTTGCAAAGGGTGATAAAAAATTTGGCGAAGATGAAAAAATTGCAAAAATCGTGAGAGACGCTGCTAAAGCAATTGCGAAAGGGTACGAGGAGTAAATGGCGTCTACCCAGCAACTAAAATCGCGCATTCGCTCGGTGAAAAGCACGAAGCAAATCACTAAGGCGATGCAGATGGTAGCGGCGAGCAAGATGCGCCGAGCGCAAGAGGCGACAAAGAGCTCGCAGGCATATACAGTAGCGGCACGCGAACTGCTGACTTATCTAGCGGCACAAGGTGCGACGAACGGACATAAATGGTTCACGGTGCGTCCAGTGAAGTCTCGCTTGCTTATCGTCGTCGCGAGCGATAAGGGTTTGGCGGGCGCGTATAATGCAAATATTCTGAAGTCTTACGTGCACGAGCTGAAGTCCGACGATGCGGCAAATATTGCAAATAAAACGATTGCAGTAGGGCGTAAAATTGCTCAGGCGGCAACGCGCATCAAAGACACGGAAATAGTCGGTACCTATGAGGATCTGCCGGATCATTTTTCGGGTGCTGAGTTTCACGCGATTCTGAACACTGCGAAAGATATGTTTGAAGCGAATCAGGTTGATGCTGTAGACGTCATTTTTACGCGGTTTGTTAGTAGTTTAACGCAGCGGGCAGACGTAGTGCGCCTGTTCCCCGCTGGCTTCACGCCAACTGATAATGTGCAGCCTGATATTGCCGAAGCAAGATTTGAACCGAGCCCGAAGCAGATTATCGACGATATTGCCTATCGGTTAATTAGTGCGCGCCTGTTCCAGGCATTGATGGATTCGCGCGCCAGCGAGCATAGTATGCGCATGCTCGCTATGAAAAATGCTACCGATAATGCGACCGATCTTGTTGATGCGTTGACACTTGAAATGAACAAGGCGCGCCAAGCGGCAATTACGCAAGAGTTGACAGAGATTAGCGCTGGCGTGGAGGCAATGCGATGACGAGAATAGCACAACTGGTGAACCAGTATAATCCAGATTTGGTTGATGTTACGATTTGCGGGTCAATGGCGCATCAAGAGAAATTCGCGGCAGTCGCTCGAACGCTTGAAGCAGCCGGGCTGCGTGTTCGTGTTCCCGCTATTGAGGAAAATGTCGACTGGCTATCGTTCACTGAGGATCAGGTGCTCGCCAAGAAAAAAGATTATATGGATCGGCATTTTGCGAATATTGCGCGCTCGCGTGCGATATTAGTGTGTAATTATGAAAAGAATAACAAACCTGGCTATATTGGCGTAAATACGCTGATGGAGATGACAGTGGCGTATATAAGCGGCGTACCAACGTATTTACTTGAAGAGCCTGATGGCGGTGTGAGTACGAAAGCGCCTGAAATTGCGGCACTTGGCGGAATTGTGTTGCCTAATGGTGATGTTGCAGAATTGATTGACGTATTGAAACAAGGAGAAGGTCATGAGTAAAAAAGTAGGAAAAATTATCCAAATCATGGGCGTAGTAGTTGACGTCGAGTTTAACGACACAGAATTGCCGGCGATTTACGACGCGCTAACGGTTACCCGTGGCGAGCAAATAGTCACGTTAGAGGTGGCGCAGCATCTAGACAGGCATACGGTGCGAACCATTAGCCTACAAAGCACTGACGGCTTGCGGCGCGGGCAGGACGTAACGGCAACGGGTGCGCCGATTAGCGTGCCGGTTGGTGAAGCGACTCAGGGGCGAATGTTCAATGTGGTTGGTGAACCGATTGACGGTGAAAAAATCGCAAAGGATGTACGTCGCGCGCCGATTCACCGCCAACCGCCTGAGCTGACTGAACAGTCAAACAAGACGGAGATTTTAGAAACAGGCATCAAGGTGATTGATCTTATTGCGCCGCTTACCAAGGGCGGTAAGGCTGGTTTGTTCGCGGGTGCAGGTGTCGGCAAGACGGTGCTGATTCAGGAGCTGATTAATAATATTGCAAAGTTCCATGACGGCAACTCAGTATTTGCCGGTGTCGGCGAGCGTACGCGCGAGGGTAATGACCTCTACTACGAGATGAAAGACGCCGGTGTACTCGACAAAACATCGCTTGTCTTTGGACAGATGAATGAACCGCCAGGAGCGCGTCTACGCGTGGCGTTGAGCGGACTGGCGATTGCTGAAGCGTTTCGTGATGAAGGTAAGGACGTGCTATTGTTTGTTGACAATATTTTTCGCTTTACGCAGGCGGGAGCCGAAGTGTCTGCCCTGCTTGGTCGTTTGCCGAGTGCTGTGGGTTATCAGCCGAACTTGCAGCAAGAAATGGGTGCACTGCAGGAGCGTATTACTAGCACGAAAAAAGGCTCAATTACTTCAGTGCAGGCAGTGTACGTGCCGGCTGATGACCTAACCGACCCGGCGCCAGCGACGACATTCGCCCACCTGGATGCGACGATTGTGATGAACCGCGCATTGACGGAAATTGGTATTTACCCGGCAGTAGACGTGCTTGATTCTAGTTCAAATTCGCTTGACCCGGAGATTGTTGGCGACGAGCACTATGCTGTGGCGCGCGAAGTGCAGCGTGTGTTGCAGCAGTACAAAGAGCTGCAGGATATCATTGCTATTCTCGGTATGGAAGAGTTGTCGGACGATCAAAAACAGACCGTGGCGCGCGCCCGTCGTTTGCAGCGCTTCTTAGCGCAGCCATTCCATGTTGCCGAGCAGTTTACTGGAAACCCGGGTAGCTATTTCAAACTTGAAGATACAATTCGCGACGCTAAAGACATCTTGTCTGGTAAATATGATGACAAACCAGAGAACTGGTTCTACATGTCGCCTGTACCGCTAAGCGAGAAAAAGGACTAGCCAAATGCAGTTTCAGTTGGTGACATTGGCTGGCGTCAAACTTGACGAAGCAGTCTATGAAGTAATTCTGCCGACTACCGAGGGTGTGATTTCGGTCTTTCCAAGCCACGAGGCGCTCGTGACGGTGGCAATACCCGGCGTAGTAACAGTGCGCCGCCGTAAAGAAGATCGCGATGATGAGCTGGAATATTTTGCGATTTCGGGGGGCGTGGTTGAGATTAATCAAGAGCGCGTGCGTATTCTGGTTGACGAAGCGGAACATGGCGACGATATTATCGAGGCGGAAAGCCAGGCGGCGCTAGAACGCGCACTGAAGTTGCAAGAAGAATCAAGCGACCAGGTTGAGCTAGAAAAAGCCCATCAGCTGGTTGATCGTCATGCGGTACGGTTGAAGGTTGCCGAGCTGCATCGGCGCCGGCGCCGGCGTTAGTAGCCAAGGATTTTTTCGCTTTCTCGTAAGCCTCTTTTAGTAATGCGCGCATCCCTTCGGGGCGCTATAATAACTTTGATGGCGACTCGCAAGAACCAAACCGTGCCGTTGTCTGGCAATATACAAGCATTCTCGGATGCAAAGAGATTTTTATTTGACGACTTGCCGTCACTTGGCAATGCGGTGTTTCGTGGCGCAGTGGGGCTTGAGCGAGCGAGAGCATGGCTTGCACTGCTAGGTGATCCGCAGGAATCGTTCCCGATTATTCACATCGCCGGCACGAGCGGTAAAGGTTCGACGAGCTATTTTATTGCCAATCTTTTGAAAGCACATGGCAAAACGAACGGATTACACGTTTCGCCGCACGTATTTGACGTTCGCGAACGTGCGCAGATAAATATAGAGTTGCCAAGTGAAGCTAAGTTTACCAAAGCTACCGCTGACCTCATTCCTTATGTGCGGTCAATGCAATATACGCCATATGGTCGCCCGACATATTTTGAAGTAACGAATGCGCTAGCACTGAGGTTATTTGAAGCTCATCATGTTGACTATGGCGTGATTGAGACGGGACTGGGCGGTCGTTATGATTCTACAAACACGGTGCGTCGGTCAGACAAATTAGCGGTTATTACGCGCCTCGGACTTGATCATACCGAGATTTTAGGCAACACGCTTGAAGAAATCGCTTGGCAAAAGGCTGGTATCATCCCCTACGGCGGCACGGTTGTTGCATTGAGACCGGAACAAGATTCAGTGCGGGCAGTGCTTGAAGAAGTTGCATACGGACGCCAGTCGCAAATTATTTGGAGTGAGCCATTGAAGTATGTATCGTTGCAATCTCGAACAGAGACGGGTGTTGAATTTTTGTATCGCGGCGAACCGATGGAGACACAGACACCGGGTGATTACCAGATGGAAAATGCGGCGGTTGCGCTGGATACGGTACGATTTTTGGCAACGCGCGATGGCTGGGATTTTTCGTTTGATATGGCGCGCCAAGCGCTCTTAGAAGCGGAGTTGCCAGGTCGTGCAAATGTGTGGCATCTTGATGGGCGCAACGTAATGGTGGATAGCGCGCATAATCCGCAGAAGATTGCAGCATTTTTAAGTGAACTTGCACATCGTCCAGAATGGCATCGCCCGTTGGTTATTTTTGCAGCAAAGCATGGCAAGGACTGGAGGGGGTCGCTTGAGACAATCGGTTATTTGGCAGACAGGGTGTATATTACACAGTTCTTCCGTGACATGCCATCACCTCATTTACAGAATTATAGCGTGAAACCGGAAGAGTTCGCGGCGGTTATTAGCGTATGCAACATGAAGAATGTCAGACAATTTGACACCCCGATCGACGCGTTCAACGCTGCGCTCCAGCATGATCGTCCTATTGTTGTTGTCGGGTCAATGTATATGCTCGGTGAGCTGTATGAGCAGCTGTGCGCAGCGGGGCGGTTGGGTGAAACATGCTAGCACACAGAAACTGCCATAAAAACTAATACTTAACCCCCACAAAAAACCGCCAACAACATACCTGTAGTTGGCGGTTTAGTTAGTTAGTTAGTTAACGTTTCGTTAATTGATTAGTTATTCACTTACTTGATTGATTAGTTGCTTGGTTAGCTAATTGTTTGCCTGATTGCTTCCTTAGCTTGATTAATCGCTAATTCTCTTTAGCCTATTAAGCTTATTGGTTACTGGTCGCTTTCTTTAGGATAGCTTTCTAATGAATTAACTCTAGCGTATAAATTATATAAGGCATTATCATCTCGGCATACTGTTACTTCAACACGAGCATCCTCATCGACAGACATACCGTTTGTTTCGCGGTATCTCATATTCTCCGTTGGACGATCATATATCATGACAGGCCAGCCGTATTCTTTACCATCTTTTGCAACACGCTCTGTGAGCTCGTTAGTCGTATCGTGGATTCCAGCAAACGTGGTCTCCTCTGAAACGCAAGCAAGTTCTTGCTGCGGAGCATTATCGGTATTGCCTTCGTGAGACAAACTGCTAACGCCGAATGCTGCTGCTACTGCTAGCATTCCTGCAGCAATTCTGGTACGCAGACGATTCCTTAATGGTACCTCATGCGTATCATTATGGTTGTTATTTGAATATTTCCTCTCTAAACTACTCATGGTTTTCATTGTAACACAGGATGGATATTTTGTCAAGTATATGTCTGCGTTGCGTAATGTCGGTACGATCAACCAGTATGGAAGCGGGCGCAAACCACGATACATTAATAGGATGGGTCTTTGCTGTACCTAATTAATTTAACCTATTAGGGCCAACTCGCTTTCGTCCTTTTGGACTCATCAGCATAGGCACGCACCTATGGAGCGAATATGACAAGCAGATCAGAGAGAAAGGCGGGAATAAACAAACCCGGGCAAAGTCTAAGGCTGCAGGGTCATATTCGCCCCCCCTCCTGGATAACGTGGTTAGGCTTGCGCCACCACGTTATCCAGGTAGTAATCCAACGCCTCCTCAGGCGCTGGGGTGACGAGGAGAGAGCCTCCTCGCCACGAGGGCTGGTGGTTGGAGAGAACCTCCAACCACCAAAAAGCGACGGCATCTACGACGCCAGAATACGTCTCCATCTTACTGACGTGCATATACATGGTGATGACGTTACAGAAATAAGACAGAAGATGTCTCTTAAGGTCTTCTACCTCCCTTCTCGTCTCGCGCGAAGAGGGGGTAAGTCCCCTAAGAACGCAGCACACTGCGTCCTGAGAGAAGAACCGAGCGTCGATGTTGTTGGTGGCCATGGTGGCCACCCCCTCTCTTCAGATTGCTTGTCAATGAACACTTTTGGAGAGTCCTTCGTAATGCAGGATGCATTGAACTCTCAACAAAAGCTGATATATTATATACCATACTTGCCGCCTAAAGTCAATACTTTCGTACCAACCCACCACCTTTGCAACCAAAAAGCAGGCCTCGTAAACTGTAGTTACAACAACTAATTGCAGAAAGGAAGACCTGCTATGGCATATAATACCAATTCTAGTGCTCCTAAAGCTAGAGGCGATGCTATGAAGCTGCTCATTCAGGAGCAGCTGCCAGTTGGAGTAGTTGCACTGCGCTTGGGGGTTAACCGCAGTACTATTTGGCGCTGGCTAAAGAAGTGGCAGCAGCAAAACAGCAACCTCTGTTTCGTTAACAACAACCGCATTAGCCGCCAGATTAAGCCTGCCGGCTACATCCCCGGGATAGGCGCCCGTATCCAAGTTTAAGCTGCAGGCTTGCACCTGGAACATCCCAACCCTCTCCTCGCGTCCGCACAGCAACTCTCGGGCTATACCAAAGCATATAGTTAAAGCAGTCCTAGAAGCTAGAGAAAAACTAAAGCGCTGCGGCTGAAGCTGTCTGGCATCACGTTAACTTCATTTTAAAGATTAAAGTTAGCCTCAGCAGCGTCCGCTACATCCTCCAGCGCCACCACTGCTTCGATGGCGCTAGAAAACCTAGGGTAAAGAAAAGTAATCCCAAGCGCCCGCCAGCCGCTGCTCCAGGCGAACTAGTCCAAACCGATACTATTCACTACGTTGACCCATACAGCGGCAAACGGTTGTATTACTATACTGTTATTGACCTCTACACCAGAATGACTCACGCTGTTCTAGCTACTAAGCTGCGCCCAGGGCTAGCCGCCCAGGCGGTGCTTGAAGCCCGGGAACGGTGGGGTTTTACCATCTCTATGGTGCAGAGCGACAATGGATCAGAATATGGCCGTTACTTTGAGCAGACCCTGAAGAAAGCGGGCATACCTACCAGACACAGCCGCCTCGGCAGACCCAACGACAACGCCCACATCGAAAGATTCAACCGCACCATCCAAACTGAATGCATCGGACACTACTGGCGAAGAAACATTCCGCTCTCTCGCCAACAAGCAAAACTAGCTAGCTACCTGGACTACTACAACAACCATCGTGTACGCTTAGGTGTACAGTTACGCACGCCTAGGGAGATGTTGCAGAGGTTTTGAGGGGTTTACGTACCCTGTATGCGTCGGTACATTAAACTAAAACGAAACACCCCATTAAAATTAGAGTGTGTATGTAAACAGCTAATTAATGAAAGGATGTCCCGTATGTCTACCATATCAAAGTTAACATTGAGCAACATTAGTGGTCAGAGCAGCAAAGACAGGTTCCTTGCTTAGCAGCCCAGCCAAGGAAAAAGCCTCCGGCAACTTGGCGCCCCACTGGGATATTCTCAGGAAGCAGGATGTTACGGTTGGGAGTTTAGGACGGATTGCGACCTTGCATCAAACAATATCGCGTGCGATTGACGGTAAAACTGCTCCACCTCAGACAAAGCGTCCGCCTCATCGCCAATTTCTCGCCAGTTAGCATCTGTCTTTACGAAGAATTTTCTATTCGCCGTATCGCAAAGGAACCGCGTGCCGCCAGGATGCATACATATTTGTACAACTTCCTCATGTACATCAATTTGTAAACACGCAAAAATTATATGTGCACCATTTTTCGCCAATAGAAGCAATTGGTTGCAGTTGATAAGTATCAATCTTTTTTTATCATGAATAACGGTACGGATATCCGGAGCCTCTGAGTCAAACACGTTGTACACTACTACTTTTTTCATACTAAACATCCGCCTTCATTTCCGCTCTATCTCCTCGGCGAAGCGCTCGCGGGTCTATGATTTCTTCCTTACTTTCTACTATTTTTCGATCACTGGCAACAGTAATCACCGTTGCTTTTTCGCCGACATAAAATAGCTGTCCGTCCTTGTAATTCCTCCACATGTTTGACGGCAGCTCAGAACTATAAACGCGAGACGTAGATCCCTCTGGTGCATTGGCGTGCATACGATCCGCAAGAACCTGCGCAGTGGAGCGCCCCGTCTTCGTTTCCTTTGACCCCTGAGAGCACGACTTGAGTATCAGATGACACGATCCGTCAGCATCAGGCTTCATCGTTCTAAATAGCCTGTTGACAACGGCCTCGTCGCTTGGGTTACTCAAGTCAACATACGGATCATCAATGTGGTATTTCTTAAGATCCTCAGTCACATCTCTCATAAATAGCATGCCGTCCCCAATATGAATTCCGCCCGGCTGTCCATGCCCAGCTATTACAACAACGGACGGATGAAGATCTCTCTTCTCAAGAAAATCAATATATCGCCCAATTTCCTCACCGTCTTCCTTAAGAGAAGAAATTTCAAATGGCATATGGTAACCATTATCCCCACCCCGGAAAAGACTTTCCGTAAGAGCAAACGATCCTATATCATCATTCAGTGCATCCTCTAGTGATACTATTATTTCTTTGTCTCTTATTTCACGCAAGGCGTCTTCATCATTGTCAATGATTTTTTCAAGCTTCTCAAGACTATCTATGCTTCGTTTACCAAAATTGACGATTCCTATTTCGTTATGAATTTTCAGTATCCTATCTACGCCAAAGTGCGCTACCATTTTTGTAATTGTCGTCAATTCTTTCATATGATTTTCAGAATATTCTTCTACATCAGTTTCATGCTCAGTTTTCTTCAGACAACGGCCTTTCATACCTCTGTCAATATCTCGCACAAGCTCTGCCGGCAGCCCCATCTGACGCACTAATAAGTCTATTGTAAATTCATCCTGTTCACGCATGAGATTCATCTTATCCGCTATATTTTCCGGACTGCCCGTCGGATATCCTGCCAATACACGAAGTTCAGGATGCGACATCAAGAAACGACCTATATCAGACGTGTCTTCAACGCCTCCTGTTGATTTGTTAAAGAAATCTGAAACATTTTCGTATCCAGTAGCCTTTGCGATTACCTGGGCATTCTCAACCTTAAGATCTTGAGTTCCCTCTAAAACATTGTGTACGAACTGTTGCATTACCCTTGATTCTTCCATATCTTCAGATGAATACATCTCGTGCAACACTCCTGCCGGGATATTTGGTAAGAAGTCGCGAAGAGTATCGTCAAACATATCCGCAACTATAGTCATATTACCTGCGCGAAGCGACGCGGCGGCATCAGAGCAAGCATTAAGTACCTTCGCTACATTTTTCACATCCGCCCAATCATCGCTATCAAGTTTTTTAGCAGCTTCTAGTATACGGCCCCTTCGCTCCGCCAGCTCCCGTGGATTATAGAAAACATACCCAGGCTCCTGCGCTTCTGCTCGTTCGGCCATCTCTAGTAACTCTTTTGTAATGCCTGCAGTATTAATCCCGTCTTCCCTCTCGCGAAGCTCCCGCGCCACCTCATCAGTATCTACGCCAACTTGGTTTGCGGCATCAACAATAGCTTTAAAACCCTCTGGGTCGCCAGTCGCAATAGCATCTAGCTGCGCAGCCGTTCTAGGCTGATCGCCGGAGCGACCAACTTCCACGACAGCCGCAGCGGTTGCTGCTTTTCTCTCCTCCGGCTCAATACTTGCTACACCATCCGTTGCCGCACTCGCCACGATACTATCCACTATTTCGTTTGTTTCTTCTGGCGTAGCGTCTAGCTCTCCAGCTACGCTATCGTATAACTTCTGATTTGCTCCACGCTCAGCCTGGACTGTTTGCTTCAGTTCATCTAACCGCTCTTGAGCTAACTCAACGTCGCCCGTTAAGAGGTTTGAGGAGGTACTAGAGCTTTCTATTTCGTTATTGGTTTTCATTATTCTGAACCATATTTTAGCATAAGTAGGCCGCTCATGTAATTTGCTATTTTCTTGATTTTTTGTTAGAATACCAGGGTTATGAAAAGCAGTATTCACCCACAAGACTATCGCCTGGTCGTATTTAGCGACGAACAAGCAGGCTTCGCGTTTTTGACTCGTTCAACAGCGCAAACAACAGAGACAATCAAGTGGAAAGATGGCAAGACCTATCCGCTTGTTAAAGTTCATATTTCATCAGCTTCACACCCATTCTTTACGGGTGAAGAGAAAATTATTGACACTGAGGGTCGCGTCGATCGATTCAAGGCTCGCCAGGCTGCTGCTGAAGCTCGTCGCTCTCAGCTGGCAAACAAAGCAAAAAAGGCTAACGCAAGAAAAGCTGCCAAAGCTGCCAACGACGAACAATAATAGACCTTAAATAATAGTTTACCCCAGACATTTCTCTGGGGTATTTTATTTAGTTAATCAAGACTTTGTCGGATATTCTTACATACTTCATATCATAAAAGATCAGCTTTTACGGCTAACCCCAGTATAGTGGAGCCAAGCACTGCTTATTTCTGCCTACTCCACTAAACCACAGCAACTACCTTACTTCAGCATGAGCTACTATTATACGAATTACGATACCATGATCCACTCGTTTCTGAATCGCTCCATACACTTCCATAGCAATTCATATTTGTCGCTTCTTGCGAAGTAGGCCTACCCGAAACGTGTCCTTGCGTTTCAAAGGTTTCAGGATTTATCTGAGCAAGCTTCTCAGCAGCTAACCGACGGTTCAAAGCAGCCCACTGCTTACGAATGTAATCTGTCTTAGCTTCTCGGCTCAAGCCAGCGCCTTCCCAACTAGCCAGGTATCTTTTAATGTCGTCGTTCAACACCGTTTCCTCAATATACCTCATGTCAATACCATACTCAGCAGCCTCTTCCGGATGAACCATCACGAACGAACGAGCTTCATCATACGTCATCGGCACAACATCAGGCTTGCGTCGATCGTCCTCTACTTGCTTGCCTGCGATAATTCTTCTTGACTCTTCAGATGTTGCCTCAATTAGCCTCACAGCAACCCCCGCTAGATGCTGCTTGACTTCATCATCTTTTATTCTTCTCCCAACATTTTGATTCTCCGAAAGAGTAATGGGATAGTTCTCTTCTTCTGCACGATGCAGTTTGCGGTGTTTACATGCAACCTCCGCATCTTCTTCAGGACTTGTCATCTTAACTTCACGTTCTATATACATCTCTCATGCTCCTTTGGCATTTAAATTTAACAGCGTTTTACTATATCACTTATAGATCAATGATTCAATGCTTGAGTTTCCGCAAATTTTCATGCGTCCCTAATATCGCCTATATCTAAACAAATAAATCCTTAAAAAACGCCAAAATATATAAGGAATCCTTTTCTTTTTTTTATGTTGAATTACAATATCAACATAAAAATCATTGAATTGATCCTTATAATGAATAGCATTCACACTTTTATTGCAGTTTGCGGAAACTCAAGTTCAATACCATCGTAACAATGATACTTTAATCCAAACACCCAGTAAATTAGATATGTAATCATACTAACTTCTTAACTATAAAAATATCTCTGTATATTTGCTATACCAAAGTTTTAGTAGTAATAAAAAATATCGACTACCAATCATTAGACCATATACTGCATACGCTATACTGCGCTCCTGAACTACCTGCCTCAGTGTCTATACTGTGTAAGAGTATGCCACAATAAGTACAAGAGCTGCAGTTTAGCACAGATTACATTGTGGTTCAGATATCTTCTCAGCAAACACAAACCAACCCCATCAGAACTCATCGTCATAGCGGTAATCGCGGTTGCCATAGCCATCATTATCGCAGCCATAGCCGCTGCGATCATTGCCAGTATCCCTGTCGTCATAGCTATAGTCACTGTTGCTGCTGTCAGTGCCGTCACTGTCAATGCCGCTGGTATCGGTATCGTTATTGCTGCTGTTATCATCCCCGCCAAGGAATGATGAATCAACCACTGAAACTGTCGTATTGCCTTTATCCTCAAATACCGCAATAA
>ERZ772957.1260-NODE-1260-length-16935-cov-4.333353_pt1 | contig 16935 bp, 17 predicted proteins | sample MGYA00580682_ERZ772957 | MGnify/ENA primary metagenome ERZ772957 (study PRJEB29015, sample SAMEA2737921) | human oral metagenome | biome: human oral; feature: human-associated habitat; material: dental | place: China | collected 2025 ...
ATTGAGCTATAGTATTTGTCTGTACTGAGTTGAATGCAATACCATAAGTTATTGATATAACAATTGCAAACAATACCCCCATCCATTTTTGACCAAGACCTTTTTCCATATAATATGCTGGTCCACCACGATAAACACCTTTTCTATCGCGTACTTTATACACTTGAGCAAGCGTAGATTCTGCAAAAGATGAGGCTCCTCCAAAAAGTGCAACCACCCACATCCAAAATACTGAACCAGGGCCACCTAACGCAATCGCAATAGCAACACCAGCAATAGTTCCTGTTCCCACACGTGATGCAGCAGAAATAGTAAAGGCTTGGAATGCTGATACCCCTTTTTGTTCTCCATCTTTTCCTACTTTTGGTTTTTCAGAAATTAATCTGAACATTTCTTTTATGTAAGTAAATTGAACAAATTTCGCACTAAATGTAAAATAAATACCTGTAACAATTACTAATCCGATTAAAAAGTATGACCACATAAAGTCATTCAGACTAGCAAGTAAATCCATTATATTCATAATAACGTCTCCTTAAAATACTAAAGTAAAGTTAATAATTATAAATTATATTTATTAACTTTATTATTATACTTGAATATACTTTATTATATAAATATATGTTATATTTTCTAACATTTCTTAATTTTCTAAAGTAGAGAACCTTTTTAAAATATTATAGATTATCTCATCTTCTATAACAAAGAAATCTTTTTAGATTATAAAGTTTCACTATTACAATCTAAAAAGATTTCTACATAATATATATTTTTTACTTAATTTTATAGAATAGTAGAATTATTCTATATCCTCTTTTTTATCTTCAAACTCCTGATTAGATTGTGAATAATAATCTTTTTCATCATCCACAGGATGAGCTAACATTCTACCTCTTGACTTTAACTCCGCTCTTATTTCATCACAACTTAGTTTTTCATAATCTAATTTCTCATAAAGTACATACTGACCATTTTTTACTTTTTTCCACATATTAACTGCAGAAACAAGATATATAAACATAAAACCTACATTAATTAAACTATATATTGATGAATAAGTATACCCCCCATTTATATAAATACTATTTGCTACTAGGTTTATTATTAACGGAAATAATAAATTTACTACTAACAATGCTTTAAAGAATTTATTTTCTAATATTGGCAAATAGTGAGTTACTAAAAATAAGCTGTTAACTATAAATCTTATTAGAATTAATAATGGCGTAAAGAACACTATTATTGCCATAATAAGATAAACAAACACACCACCAGATAAAATAGTAAGTACTAAAACAACAATCGATAAAGTAATAAAAGCTATAAAAAATATTTTACCCCAATTTTTTAACCAGACACGACCTGTATACTCTTCATATAATCGATAAATATTATAAAAAGGTATTAATGCATAAACTTTTTTCACTCCTAAAATATCAAATAATATAGCTGTAAAAATAACTTCAAAAAGATAACCAAGCAAGCTACCTTTAAAAAATGTATTATATAGTATTTCGTACATAACTAACTCCTTTCTTTTGAAAAATGTTTAATTAATTTGTATTCTTATTTTTTGTATATTATACCTATTTCATATCCTCTTTTTTATCTTCAAACCCCTGATTAGATTGTGAATAATAATTTATTTCATTTTCTACAGGATGAACTAGCATTCTACCTCTCGACTTTAACTCCGCTCTTATTTCATCATAACTTAATTTCTCATAATCTAATTTCTCATAAAGTACATACTGGCCATTTTTTACTTTTTTCCATATATTAACTACAGAACCTAGACATATAATCACAAAAGTCATATTAAATATCCATACACTACGTAATAATAAAGAAGCGTATCCAATATATAGCTCATTCATGTATATAACTGAAGCTGTCAATAATGGCGAAAATAAATTTACCACTAGCATCGCTTTAAAAACTTTATTTTTTAATATAGGCAAGAACTGAGTCACTAAAAGTACACCTCTTACTACGCTCCCTATAAGTATAAACACTGGAAGTAAAAATGCCATCGTCATCATAATAAGAAGATAAATCATATATCCAAATTGAAGTACAATTAATAAATAAACAATTAATGGAATAACAAATATTACAACGTATAGTTTACCCCAATTTTTTAACCAAACACGACCTTTATACTCTTTATATAATCGATAAATATTATAAAAAGGTATTAATGCATAAACTTTTTTCACTCCTAAAATATCAAATAATAAACCTGTAAAAATAACTTCAAAAATATATTTATATAAAATATCTTCTGAAAGTACATCATATGAAAGTACATCATAAAATATTTCGTACATAACCGTCTCCTTTTCTTTTATAACATTTTTAATTAATTTATATTCTTATTTTTTGTATATTAAGAACCTATGTCTAATTTAATTTTTTCAAACATATATTACTAATAAAGTCTCCTGACCTAAATATACTAATTTGATAGTATATTATACTTATTCTACATCCTCTTTTTTTTCAGTTTCTTGATTTAATTGCGGATAATAAATCTTGTTATCTTCCACAGGATGAGCTAGCATTCTACCTCTTGACTTTAATTCTGCTCTTATTTCATCATAAGTTAGTTTTTCATAATCTAATTTTTCATAAAGTACATACTGACCATTCTTTACTTTTTTTCTTATATTGTCTGCCGAACCAATACATACAACCATAAAAACTATATTAACTACGCTATATATTAATAAAGGAGTGTATGTAGTATTTATAGGATCTGGATAAGGTAAAAATATTAATAATGGTGAAAATAAATTTATTACTAGCAATGCTTTAAAGAATTTATTTTCTAATATCGGTAAATAGTAAGTTACTAAAAATAAACCATTAAATATAAGAACTATTATCATAAATATCGGACTTAATAATACTATTATTCCAATAAGTATAAAAAGAAACAATCCTCCAGAAAAAACAGTAAGCAATAAACTAGTACTCATTAAAGTAACAAAAGCTGTAATGAACACTTTACCCCAATTTTTTAACCAAACACGACCTTTATACCCTTCATATAGTCGATAGATATTATAATAAGGTACAAATGCATAACCCTTCTCTACTCCTAAAACATCAAATAATATGACTGTAAAAATAACTTCAAAGATATATCTATATATAATAACTCCTACAAGATTATTATACAAAGTTTCGTGCATAACCGTCTCCTTTTCTTTTATAAAATTTTAGTTGATTTTTATTTTTATCTTTTTCTATATATTACTGAACTTGGCGATTACCCTTCTTAAATTCCTAACTTATTAATTATAACAAATAAGCACTTATTATAAAAGTTTTTTTACTAATAAAAAAGTCTTTCAAGATATATTTGATCTGGAAAGACTTTCTATTTCTATATATAGTTTATTTCATTAACTTGATTTCCTTTTTGAACACCATTAGAATGTATAAATCTTTTATTATCTTTATTCAGAACAGCTAATCTACGACCTCTTTGCTGTAAAATCGTATTTATCTCATCACTACTTAGTAAATTATAATCTAATTTTTCTTGTATGATATATTCTCCACTCTTCACTTTGTGTCGCATATTAGATGCAGCTGTAAGATACGTTACTATAAAAATAATTGATATAATAAAAGCCGTAATATTTAAAATAGCCCCTATTGTATCTACTTGACCATATTCTACTAATGCACTGTCGCTTTCAAATATATCTCTTAACAATTTTATTTCAGTAACTACTATAGTTAATGCTAAGATGATTTTCTGAAACTTTGTTTCAAAAATAGGATAATATAAAGTTATTGGGATAACAACATTTGTCATAATTGAAACTATTCCTAATACTAGCAATGCAGCTACTGATAATAAAAGTGCATAAATATTAATTCCTGATGAATTATCACTTAGGATAATATATATAACTACACTCATTATTATCATTAAAGCGAGTATAAGTGTTCCTGCATAAAGAACTCCCCAATTTTTCTTCCATACACGTCCTTTATATTCTTTATAGATAAGATATGTATTGTAAAAAGGAATAAATGCTAATCTAGTTTTAATCCCTAACATCTCAAACATTATCATTGAAAAATATACGGATATAGTATAAAAAATTAAAATCACTACAATGAAAAATATTACAAATAATCCATTTAACATAATAAACGCCTCCTTTATGATTAACTATCATAAAAGTCATCTAATACATATGTAGTAACAGGTTTAACATATAATTCATATTTAGCTACTAAATCAACAATAATATCCCCATCAATTAAAGTAATCGTCCTAGTTCCTAAGCGAGATGTTTCTATTGCTGCTTTCGAAAATTTTGAAGTTGTTATAAATATCCCAAACTCAGCGTTATATTTATCCATGGCTCCTCTAAACTTATCTATTTCAGGAGAAGGTACATTTCCCTCCCAACGTTTGGCTTGAATAGCTACTCTTGCTGTTCTAAAATCGTCACTTGTTATATAACCATATCCGTCAAGACCACCATCATTAGAAACTTGAACTCCAATTTTTTCATCCATATCTACATTCATCTTCGCCACAAGCTTCCTAGCGAACATCTCAAATTTTGCTGGTGGAAATTTCTTTAATTTCTCAATTAACTCCTCTCTCCAATGGTTTTCTACAATTTCTTTTTCATCTACAGATATTACATCTTCAGAACTAGCTGAGTTCTTTTTTTGTTTTATCTCTTTATTAATCATCTTATAAATAACTGAGAAATCTAGAGATTTCAAATCTGCATCTCTTCCTTTACTAGTAAGCGTATATATTTTATCATCTTTTTTTATAAAATCCGCTCTTTCTAGGTAATTTAGACTAAAGTTAAAGAAAAACTTAAACGGAGAATACTCATTATTAGTTTTCTCAGAAATACGACGGAAATCAATATATTCTTCAGTTACAATTTCAGAATTTTTTCTAAAATACTCTACTATCGCTCTTTTAGTATCGCTCCCACCTTTTTTTCTAAGTGCAATAATTATTTCTTTAGAAATAATATCATCTTTCTGACTATTAGTCATTTTAAATATATCCACAAAATCACCCCTTTTTATTTCACTTTCATTATACTAAAAATCATTTCAATTTAATAGTAAAAAAGAGTAAAGCTTTATCCAAAAAGACGTCCCTACTCTTTTAGTATTATTTATGATAACTAGCTCCTGTTATTATACGATATGCACGGTACACCTGCTCAAGTAAAATTACTCTCATCATCTGATGAGGAAATGTCATCTTACTAAAAGATAGTGCATAATTACTACGTTTTTTCACTTCATCAGATAGGCCGTAGCTCCCACCAATTACAAGAACAACATCACTGTTTCCTGATAACATAAGACTATTAATTTTTTCTGCAAAATCTTCACTTGATAGATTTTTTCCGAGAATCTCTAACGTAATAACATATTGATTATCTTTAATTTTCGAAAGAATATTTTTCCCCTCTTTGTCCATAGCAATAGCAATCTCCGATGGATTTTCCACCTTTACTTTTTCATCGTTTATTTCTATTGTATTTAATTTTATATATGCACCTAATCGCTTTTCATATTCTTTTATCGCATCACGATAAAATTTCTCCTTTACCTTCCCAACACATATTAATGTTACTTTCATTTTTTCCTCTTTCTAAAAGAAAGGGCGATACTTTGTATCGTCCATTAATCTTAATTTTCATTATTTAAAATAAATTTTTCAATTGCATAAGCAAATCCATCTTCATCATTACTCTTTGATATAAAGTCCGCCGCTTCTTTTAAAACTGGGTTAGCATTATCTACTGCAACGCCCATACCAGCAAACTCTATCATACTTAAATCATTAAGTCCATCTCCAAGCGCCATTACATTATCTTTAGTTAAGCCTAGTTTTTTGCATAACGCATCTAGTGAGTCCCCTTTAGAAATACCTTTGTCATTAACTTCTATAAAAAACGGTTTTGAAGTTGCTACTTCATACTCATCACCTAACTCTTTTTGAAGTTTTTCTTTAACAGCTCGTGCTTCGTCAGGGTGTTTTAATATAATTACCTTAGCCGCACCTTCTTTTATGTGCTCTTTCATATTTTCAGCAATTATAAGTTTTGCTCCTACCAACCCTACTTCTACGCGTGCATATTCATTATCACGATTTGTTAACACATCACCATTTTGATAGGTTAGAATATCACAATCGTTTTCCAGTGCTATATCTATTAAAAATTTAATTCTTTCTGGTGATAAGAATTTTTCATAAACAACTTCTCCAGTTTTTAGGTTAGCTATTCTTGCTCCGTTATATGATAGTAGATAATTGTCATAACTATCTAGTTTTAAATCTTCAACTATCTTCATCATACCAAAATCTGGTCTTCCTGAAGCTAAAATAACTTTTATATCTTGCTCTTTACATTTTTCTATTACTTCTCTATTCTTCTCAGAAATTTCGTTTCTACTATTTACTAGCGTATCATCTATATCTGTAACAACTAATTTTATCATACAAAAGCTCCTTTTTTTATCACTAGGGGGGTGCAAAACCCTCTTAGGGGGTGCATCATTTAACGATTTGTTCTATCCTTGATTTAATCGTATTCTACAAATCTGTTTAACCCTCGTTTACTCAATATATTATATCAGATAACCTTAATCTCTCATAGTAAAAAAGAAAAATCATATCAGATTGATATGACTTCTCCGTTTTTCAAATGGATTTCTACTCTTTTTTCTTTATGAATTATTATCGTATCTACCAAATAATTAAATAGCTTAGTATCGTATTCTGTTATTAACTCACCTTGTTTTTCTAATGAGTCTATAAATATTTTCAGTTCTCTAACTCTCTTGTTTTTACTCAGTAAATCTAAGTTTTTCTGTTCTAATTCTTTCTCTAAAAATTTATATTCTTCTATCAGTTTATTATATTTTCTAGTGTACTCTTCTTGATCTTGTGCTATTTTGGAATTCGTTATTATAAGTTTTTCTATATCAGTTCTGATGTCTTCTAATTTTCCTTCGAGTTGAATGATTTCATCATCCAATACTCTGTCTTCTTTTACCATCTTCATCTATATTTATATATAAACATTCTATTGAATTTTTACAAATTTATTAAATCATATATTTTAACTGAATTTATATATCTACTCATATATTTCTATAATAAATATATTTTTATTACTTAAATATATATATTAACTATAGTTTGAAAATGAAAATATATTTAAAAATCTCTTTAAAAATAGTTTGTTCTTTTCTAGATTATTTCTTTTATTAGTTTCATTTCTAAAATTTATCATAAATTAAAAAGTCTAAGCAGCTAACTACTGCTTAGACTTCTACATTTCCCGCAACACCTCTAACTTGATAAAGAACTCCAAAGCGAAGTAAACATGATAAAAAGAGTGAAAAGAATTAGGCACTCTGAAAAAAGCTATTTCGCCGGCATTAAAGTATATAACAAATTATAAAAATATATCAAGAGACGCTTACGCTACTACTCTTAACATATTTTAAATAATTTGTTTTAGGAAACCTGGGCCGACGAAAAACTTTTTAGTCATAATATCATTTATTATAGGTTCGCGTCACAAATGTTTGACAACTCTAAATTTATTTTATCACTTTTGTACATTTTTATATTGACATTTACAATTTATCCAAATTTTTGGTGCTATTACCTTTCTCGTTACTTCTTTTTTTTTACTGGTCTTTTGGATCAGCCCCATATGTATTATATTGACCAAATGCTATCAGCGACTAATAAAATTTTTTAACCCTTCCAATATAGTCGCAATATTCCCCGCCAATCCTGTATATTCTGATAAAATAGTAATTAAACTTTTGTGTTCTTTTTGAGTATATGTTTTATCGACTAATTTATTCAAAATTATGCGTAATTCTCTTTTATCTTCCTGATTAACTTGATTATGATAAATCAAGTACTCTATAATCTGCTTTACTTCCGTATTATCATTTTCATTATACTGAACATATGTCCCTCTATTATATATTTTATCGCGACCTATCTTATCTCCATAAACAGTATCTCCATAGTTTGTGACGTTATTTTTAGGTATATATTCAGCATATACTCTAAATTCCCTTTTATACCGAGTATTTCTTTTCCCAGATGAAAAAATTTTATCAACTACTTTATCAAATGAGTGTGTATTTTTTACAATTTTTCCATCACTTAATTCTACACCGGGGTAATAAGTATTAGACAAATACTTTAGTTTATTCTTTTGCCAACACCAATAATCCACTCCATAGTAATACTCATTTCTATAGGTATCTTCTCTTGAGTTCAATCTAAAATTTTTATTTCTGTAATCTTTTTTGCTATCTCTACTCTCTAAAAATTTTAATATTAATCTTTCTACCGCAAACACTATTATCATAATCCCAATAATACCTAGCACTAAATAAATAGCAGCTTCGGCAGGTTTTCCGCTTAAAAATGACCAAATTTTTTTCAAAAAAATCCCTACATTCTCTATCATGTATCTTCAACTCCTTTTAGTTTAACAAATTTTATAAAATTTCCACGTATATTATATCACAAAAAAGGATTAAAAACTATCAAACTCACTCTGACCTGCCATACGTTGATACTTATATTAATTTCCAAAGTAAATTCCAATTTTTTATCTGAACTGGAATTTACTTTGAAAATTAACAAAAATGTGGTAGTTCCACATTTTACAGTTAAAATAATTGACAATGATACAAATATATCGTATAATAATAAAAGGTTTGGGAATGACATTCGCCAATCCGACCCTCGCGGATGATATCTGGCGAGTTTTTTTTATTTCTAATAATTTAAGAAATTTATAGTCCTATACAATAACTTATTCATTACAGTATCATAGAACTCTATAGTCTCCCCGTCTTCAAATTTAATATTAATAAATCGTCCTTTTTCCAGTTCTTTCAACCCCTCATTATCTTTTTTATATTCTTCTAGACGGGTTTCTCCTGAAATCATCGAGCAAAGAAAATCCACAATTTCTAAACCACAGTGACTTGGAACATAAGCATTTCCTACCTCTTCTTTTCTAATAAATCTTATCTCATCCAATATTTCTACAGCAACACTTTGTTTAACATTGTCACTTCCTATAGCTACAACATGATTGTAAGCCTTTTTCAAGTCCGGTCTGGCATCAAACTCTTTACCATCCGCATCAAATCTTAGTTTAGTATAAAGTTTTTTGGGTAATTCTTCATCAAAATAATACCCATCCTCAACAATATTATTGTCTTCCACTCTTCTCTTTAAAAAAGTCATTAATAGCGAATCTAAATGTTTTTTCATCGCTACATATGGAACAGCGTTTAATGTATTCGGCGCTATAATTCTATTCTCAGAATTTTTAAACTGCAATCTTTCAAAATTGTTTCTTTTAATTAAATAATTCTTTTTCTCCCAATAATAATCTGTATGTACTATAAAATAATCATTTTCTTCTAAAATTTTCTTTAAATCTTTAAAGAAATTCTTTAACATATCCTCAGAAAATAAACCGTTTTGCAAAAAGTATGAATACATTGGATTTTTTTCTGTTCTTTCTTTTGCCGATATTAATTTTTTAAATTCAACAAAGTGTAACGCATGTCTTGAATTTAAATTATATTTTTCTCTAAAACTTTTCCACTCAGGCTCTAATTTATCTTCATAACTATTTTTAAAAAATGTTAAACTTGTAATAGAATATTCTTGAAAAACGTAATTACAGGTATCTTTCATAACTTGAGTTAAATAATTTCTTTTACATTCATCAATAATAGGTATAATATAATTTCTCTTTATTCACGTACTTATCCTCGCTAAATTTATTAACTACATTATATCATATTATATCAAAGTTTACATTAAATAAAATATTACAATTACTAACTTCGATTAGATATTCAAAAATCCTTATATATTATATAATAAGCTTCCTACTTTCTAACGATTACTAAACTTTTAAACGATTAATATTTTCTATGAAGAATATTTAAATCCTATAATACATCAAAAATATTTCTGCCTACTCTTTTCAACAACAAATTCCATTCGAATCCCTTAATAGAGAAGCTTTTATTACGTTTAATTGTATTCTACTTTACGTTGTTATTTCTGTAACAACTAATTTTATCATACAAAAGCTCCTTTAGTAGATTTCAATAAATCTATAATCTTATCAATTTATATATTTCACTTCTATACATTATATCAGATTACACTGCTCTCTCATAGTAAAAAAGAAAAAGTCATATCAATCTGATATGACTTCTCCATTATTCATTTGTATATTTAGTTCTCTCTTTTTATTTAATATACAGCTGTTTACCTTTTTTAAAAAATTTATTCTCTAAATAATTTTCAAGACTCATAGTTATTTACACCATCATTCTCATGTAATAAATATAATTGGACCTTCATATAGATTAAAGGATAAAACATTTCCTAAATCCACTAATTAATTTTGACTGATTGTATAATTTTATTTTATCTTTTTTGTATATTTTTACGTTGACATTAACACCTACAAATCGCAAGAAAAAGAAATTAGCTGATTTTTAAACCCGTAAAACAAAAAAAGACCTACCGTAGACTAAAAAATCTACGATAGGTTTAAACTTCACTTTTCAATATGTTGTAAGTTTTTATTTTTTCTTTAATACAATTAAATACAATGTTTTCAAACTTTTTATATTAGTATTTTATAATTATAACTTACTTTATTCTATCTCTGTATACCCAGTTGAAAATCCACTGCAAATTAATAAATGGATTATTTTCTTCTGATTCTTTTAATATAGGTTTAAAATCCTCATATATTTCTTCTTTTATTTTATTTTCATCTACTGTTGATATATCTTCATAATAACGAACTTCTTTAGAATTATATATACCTTTCAATTTTAAAAAATTATCAAAATAATAACCTAGTCCATCCTCATACATATATGCATATTCATAGTTAGCGTCATTTACACTGTATCCATATGATAGATATACATTTTTTGAAGTATTTTGTATAGTTTTATCTCCGTCAACTTCATAACTAAACCCTTCACGATCAGCACTTGCCTGTATATTTTCTACCAACATCATTATTTCTAAATCCCTAGTATTACTACTTGGTGAATGTTTCGCATAATACACTGAACTACCTTTTAAATTTGTATCCCCTATAAAATAAATTGTTGCTAACGCCAATATCACTATTATAATTTTTTTTATCATTTTGCTAGTTTCCTTTCTTAAAACCATTTTTTTAACCAACTTTTCGCTTTATTATATTTATCTGATATCCAATTACCTGCTGGCTTAATAACTTTATTATAAATAGGCTCTACAAAAGGTTTTACTACATTATTGTAAATTGGTTCGATTATATTATTATAAATAGGCTTTACTACATTATTATATCCCCAGCTTACAACTGGTTTAATAACTTTATTATAAACTGGTTTTACTATATTATTATATCCCCATTTTACAACTGGTTTAATGACTTTATTATAAACTGGTTTTACTATATTACTATATCCCCATTTTACAACTGGTTTAATGACCTTATTATAAACGGGCTTTACTACATTATTGTAAATTGGTTTAGCTACTTTATTGTACACAAATGAAGAAATTGGACGAATAACCGCATTATAAATTGGCTTAACTACTCTATTAACAATAGGTTTTATAATCTTATTGTTAATCTTATTTGCAGTAAATGTTACTACTGACTTAGTAGTTACTATAGTATCTGCAACAAAATTACCTAAAGGGGCAGATATTTTGTTTCCTATTATATGCTAAAGGATCTTTCTTCAATTCTGCAGAATTATTAATTAAACTTGGAATTATTTTTTCTTACTGTATTTTCTTACTTATTTATTATCTTACGCTAATACTTTCTAACGATTACTAAACTTTTAAACGATTTATATTTTCTATAAAGAATATTTAAATCCTATAATATATCAAAAATATTTTTACCTATTCTTTTATATATCTAATTCGTTGAAACTACTTAATAGCAAGCCTTTTATATCGTTCAATTGTATCCTACTTTACGTTGTTATTTCTGTAACAACTAATTTTATCGTACAAAAGCTCCTTTTTTATCACTATGCATTGTACGTTTGCAAAAGCAACTTTAATCTTAACGAACAAAGTGAGGAAAAGATTATTAGTTGCCACTGCCAAATCATTTATTCTATCCTTGATTTAATCATATTCTACAAATCTGTTTAACCCTAGTTTACTCAATATATTATATCAGATAACCTTAATCTCTCATAGTAAAAAAGAAAAAGTCATATCAATCTGATATGACTTCTCCGTTTTTGAAATGAATTTCTACTCTTTTTTCTTTATAAATTATTATCTTTTCTACTAAAATAAATAACTTAAACCTAGAAATAAAGCTACTATCCCTCCAATAAAAATTATATATCCTATTATTTTTAAACCTTTATCATACTTCATCTTAACTTATATATTTTCTTGGATACGTTCCAACTCTTCTTCAGTCATTCCTGCTAATAAATTATAGCTTTTTTTAAATAGCAAAAGATACGATGTATATATATAGAATATACCTAATAAAATACAAGTTACCATCGTCCAAATATTATTGATATCCCCTATAAAAAAATATGATACAAAATTAAACACTCCTACCATTGCCATTAAATAAATATATTTTTTTTAGTCATTAGTTATCACCTACTCAATTATATCTTAAGAATATATATGTAAAGGCCTTAAATTATACTTCTGAGAAACTAACTCTTTTTTCATTTTTTCAGCAGATTCTTCTAGTATAAAGGCCCTTTGTTAAATGCAAGGCATGAGAAGATAGTACTGAAAAATGCTAAGCAGCCTAAAGCTACTTAGCATTTTTTTCTCGTTCTCCACATTTGATGTAGAATCTTTATTTTTCTCGACGATACTTAACTATTAGAGTCATCAATAATAGAGCCACTCCTCCAAGAATAGCATAATTATTATTTAGTATACCTGTATTTGATAATTTTTTAGAGTCTCTTATGTCTTTCGTATCTTTCGTGTCTTTTGATTTATCTTTGTCTCCTGGATTTGAAGAACCGACTACCGTTATTTTTGCAGTTTTTGTTATAGTTTGGCTATTATCACCTTTAATATTATAGGCATATTTTACCATATATTCCCCTGGTTTTGTTGTATCAACATTATGTGTAACCATTATTTCGTCTTTAGGAATATCACGTTCATTTTTAGGTGAATCTGCAATTGTTTTACTATAAATTAAATTATCAAATTTTGACCAACTATCTCCTACATTTAATTTTAGGTCTTTTGTATCTAATACTTTATGTAATTCTACATAATATTTTGATAGTAGTACTCCTGATTTAGGATCAACTTTACCTGGTATAACCTTTGTTCCATCAACAGTGTAAATATCTTGTTTACCATGCATAGCATAATGATATTCTAGTTTTACTCCTAACTCATCAGTGGCCATTATTGAGAATCCTTCATCTTTTATAGCATTAAATACTCTGTTTAATTTGATACTATATTGACTTCCACTATAAACAACCCCATTTTTTTCTTCTTGTTCTAGTTTTGATTTATCAGAACCTACTGGAATATGTCTAAACATTTCATAGTATAAATCACTTTCAGAAACATCAGGTAACATTTTTTGAACTTTTTCTTCAACTTGAATATATTTTTTGGTTCCATCTGGTTCTACAGTATGATATGTCCCAATGTACTTACCAAAGGTATTTTCTTTTACAGTATACATAAAATTCTGGAACACTAATGTTGCACTACTAGTTACTTTTTTATTATTTATAATTATCTCATTGATTGTTTCTATAATATTATTTTTATTATTTTCAGCAACAGAAAAGTCCCTTACTGTTGTCAATGGTGCATTAATTATTATTGATTTTGAAGGGGCTAAGTTTCCTTTAAATGATACGGCTGTAACATCAGACCAACTAAAACCTGATAATGCATTTAATTCTTGGAATGTATAGAAAGTATTATTATATTTATATTTAACTTCCATTTTCGTATCATCGAAATCACCCGAAATAATATTTCCTGATACGCGACTAGCATCTATTTGAACATCTCCACTTTTGGCAAATGTAATTTCTTGATCAATTTGTTTAACTTCACTACTTGTATTTGTTGTCTTACTTATTGATGTTAATTCTGAATATAATTTTGTATCAACAACATCTCCATTAGCATAAGTTAGAGGGATAGCTTTATATAGTACGTCCCAAGGTTTTTCATAAGAAAGCCCTGATGACTCAACTTGATTAGTTTCTTTATTAATAACTGTATATTTTGATGAGAATTGTATACCATCATTTAACATTGGAGCATTTGGATTTGTATTATTAAAATTATTGGCATAAATTGCATGTCTAACACTTTTATCTAACTGGGCATTATTTTCAGTAGTTATTGAACTACTATTAGAATAATTTGCAATAGCTTTTTCTGTATACACATTGTTTGACACTAAAGGTAGTAATATTACTCCTGCTGTCAAAAAAGCTCCCATTGTCAGTTTTTTGTGCGAAAATTTATATGACTCTCTTAATACTCTTTTTTTCATTTTTATCCTCCTAAGTTAACTATAAAATTTAATTACTAGTATCCATTAAGATAAGAAATATGCAAATAGTCATATTTATATTATTAAATATCTATTAGTTACTATTTATTTTCTTGTAAAATATAATAACACTAAATCATATATTTATCAAATTAATCTAATATATTTTTTAGTAATAAACTACACTAATATTATATATACTTACACTATATATTTCAAATACCACCTTTAAATCATATATATTTTTTGTTAATTTTTTTAATACTGTTAGTTTATCTCATTTATTTCATTACATTGTACTTATAAATAAGATAAATTAAAAACAGAGAACTTACTAAAATAGTAACACCAATCACTTGAGTTATTCTCTCATATTTTTTTAACTTTTCTGGATCTCTTCGTATCTCTATAGCTTGCTCTTCTGTCATACCAGCTAAAAGATTTATACTCTTTTTCACTATCGTAAGATAAGTAGCATGCAATAAACTAATCAATACTATTAACATACTGATCATCATCCATAATTTACTATCCAACATAGATCCCATAACCATTGCCCCAATCCACAATATACTTTCTATTATACTAAGTATCATAAAATTTTTTCTACTCATATATTACACCTCTCATTTCATAATTTTTTTGTACATACTAGTAATCAAAAGTATTTATATGAGAATAAATTGAATAGGTTAGTATCCTACTGGTAAATCTAACCACATATGTGTAAAACTCTTTTTACTGATATTCTCTATTTCCTCTTTATTAATTTCAAATACGTAGATTATTTAAAGATATTTTATAACTAGTTTTAAATTATCTTGCCACTTTTATTAGTATTATAGTACACCTAAAAACCACCATCAAGGTATATTAACAGGGTTTTTTAGTTCATTTTGAAACTTGCCTGACTGCTTCAGGTTAGATTGTAACACTACACAGATTGACTATTTTTTGGGTGATTCTTATTCATTTTTATCTTTCTTTGCTACACCTATACACTTTATAAATTATCTTAATATTTAAAAGTTATTGACTATCTTATATTTTTTCAAAATAAATTGAAGTTGTTCCCTCGTAACTTCTTTATTTTTATAATCAATATTCTCTAAGTTAAAATAGTTTAAAATCTTCCTTATACTAACATAGCCTTCTTTAGCCACTACAATATGATCTAGCATTTCTATTCCTACTACATCCCCAACTCCCAGCAAATTAATTGTAGTAAGCAAATCTTCTATTGAAGGTGTAGGATCTCCACTTGGGTGATTATGTACACAAACGATACTTGCTGCACTATTTTTTATTGCATTTTTGAAAACTTCTCGAGGATGTACTACCGACATTGCCAAGCTTCCTTTAAATACCTCTCTTTTTTCTAAGATTTTCCCTTTAGTATCTATATCTAAAACAATAAAAAATTCTTGTGTTAAATTTTCTAAGGATGATTTTAAAAAACTTGCTATGACTTCCGGATTATTGCACTTTATATCCGGTATATCAGTTGAATAAATGCGCCGTGCAAACTCAATATTTGCCAAAATATGAATCGCCTTTTCCTCACCTATTCCTTTGTGTTTTGCAAGTTCATTAAACGTTGTTTCTCGTAATTTTGTTATACCCCCAACATCTTCTAATATTGATGAAGCTAGCTCAATAACATTTTTATTTTTTGTTCCTGTTCTAAGTAAAATAGCTAAAACTTCCTTATCACTTAAAGAAAATGCGCCATATTTTTTCAACTTTTCGCGTGGTCTATCTTCTTTACAAAATTCTTTTATCGTATATCCTTTTACCATAGTATTCCCTCCCTTATTAAAAGTACGCTAAAATAACCCACTGCTATAAATGGTACTAATGGAATTTTTGTCCCTCGTTTTACTTTCTTAAAAACAAGTATCCCTAATGCAAAAAATCCTGCATACAAAAATGTAAAAGCAAATAAATATATCCCTTCAAAAAAATTTAGATTAAGTACTAAAACGCAAAAAACTTTTATGTCTCCATAACCTAGACTTCCTCGTGCAATAAAATATAAAATATGATAGATTACAACTAATAGTGACCATTCAAAAATATCAAAAAAATGAAAATTAAAGATTAATAATCCTATATTCAATAACAAAAAAATATAAAATAACTCATCTACTACTTCCAAGTACTTAACATCTTCTATCGCTATAAATATTAGATATATTAGAATACTAATATAAAATAAATTTAGAAAAATAAAATACTTATTAAAAGTAAAATAAAAAATTAAGCCTTAAAACTTTCGGGAAATTTTTTGAATTTA
>ERZ772957.1263-NODE-1263-length-16925-cov-10.919443_pt1 | contig 16925 bp, 26 predicted proteins | sample MGYA00580682_ERZ772957 | MGnify/ENA primary metagenome ERZ772957 (study PRJEB29015, sample SAMEA2737921) | human oral metagenome | biome: human oral; feature: human-associated habitat; material: dental | place: China | collected 2025 ...
TTTGATTAGGTCTGCTTTTTCTCAACCCACCTTTTTTCTTTTCCCAAGGTGGGTCCACATAAACTATTTCATATTTTTTAGTTTCAGATAAGTTATTAATAATCATCCAATCTCTCCTTTGATTTTCTTAATTCTAACTTTCAAACTCTCAACAAGTGCATCTTGTACATTTCCTTTATTTTGTAAAGCTTCCATTACGTCTTCATCTCTAGTCTCTTTACAAACCAAATGATGTATTATTACTTTCTCTGTTTGCCCTTGTCTGTGTAGTCTTTTGTTAGCCTGTTGATATAATTCCAAGCTCCAATTAAGCCCAAACCATATTACATGATTACCTCCAGCTTGTAAGTTAAGCCCATAGGCTGCACTAGCTGGGTGGGCTAATAGAATATCAATTTCTCCTTTGTTCCAGTCAAGTTGGTCTTGTGGAGTTTTCAAAAGCCTTATTCTTAGTTTAGAATCTTTTAAAGCTTCAATTATTCTGTCTTTATCATGTTGAAAGTTATAGAATACTAAAGCAGGTTTCCCATTTAATTGTTCTATCAACTCTAAAAATCTTTCAATTTTACAATCATGCACCTTAAAGACTTCTCTGTTCTCATTGTAAATAGCTCCATTTGCTAACTGTAGTAACTTGTTAGATAGGGCTGCTGCATTTGCAACTGTTATCTCAGTGTCTTCAAGTTCAAGTATTGCTTTCTTTTCAAGTTCATCATAAGACTTCTTAGCTTTACTGTCTAAAACCACTGGAACTTGCTCATAAATTATGTCGGGTAGTTCCAGGTAATCTTCTGCTTTCATAGATATACAGATATCAGCTATTTTCTCATGTATAGCTTCATTTGAACCCTCTTTAGCATCATAGTTGAAAATTACTGTTCTGTTTCTTTGCCCAGGTTCAAAATATCTTTCTCTAAATTTTCCAATAGTCTTTTCTAGTCTTTCACCTTGATCCAGTAAATACAATTGAGCCCATAAGTCTATAAGCCCATTTGGCGCAGGTGTTCCAGTAAGTCCAACTATTCTGTTTATTTTATTCCTAATGACTTTTAAGCTTTTGAATCTTTTTGATTGATGATTTTTAAAACTAGACCATTCATCAAGTACCACCATATCGAATGGCCATGCATTTTTATAATAATCAACTAACCAAGTTACATTCTCACGATTTATGACATAAATATCTGCTGTTTTTGCAAGTGCCTTTATACGCTTCTGTAGACCCCCTAAAACAAGAGATGTTTTTAGTAGGGATAAATGGTCCCACTTTACTATCTCATCAGTCCAGGTAACCTCTGCAACTTTTTTTGGGGCTATTATTAATACTTTTCCAACTTCAAATCTATTAAATTTTAAATCTGCTATTGCTGATAAAGTTATTATAGTTTTTCCTAACCTAAGCCCATATCCAGCATTAAACCTAACTTATCATCAGATATCATTCTGTCAATACAGTATTTTTGGTATTCATGGGGTACAAACTTCATCATGCATCACCTCCTCTATAAACTTATCCACTTCTTTGAAAGATGCTATAACTCTTGCATCGCAATTTAAGTTTTTAAGTTTATTTATAAAATTTCTCTGTAAAGGAGATAAATCCTCTCTTTTACCTTCTGCTTTCAGCTCTACAAAATAGACATCTCCACCAGGAACGATAATAATCCTATCTGGAACTCCTGCATTTCCTGGAGAGGTCCACTTCATGCATAAGCCATTTTTACTTTTTACACTTTTGACTAAATATGCTTCAATCTCTCTTTCACTTTTTTTCATAAAAATTTTCTCCAATCTTAAGGACAACAAACTAAACATTATTTCCTATATATATATATGAAATATAGAATTTATAGATTTTATAGGGTGTATTTCCCCTTTAATTCTTTATTTCTTTATATTTATATATAAAAGAATGTTGATATGTTGAATGTATGTGATAAATATAATAATACCAATGCTTTTTCGGTCAACATTCTCTTCAACATTCTATGCAACAACAAAAAAGAATGTTGACCCTTAATTTTTTAGAATGTTGACTTTTTCAAGAATGTTGACCTTAGAATGTTGACTTTTTTTTAGTAAGGATTCTTCCTCTTATATCCCCTTTGAACTCCATATTTTCCAAATTTAGATGAGGTTTTCATTTTTTCCCACCCATTTAGAGATGCTAAGACTTTATTAATCTCAATGCTGTCACTTTTTTTCATAAATCTAATACTGTTTTTCAATGCTTCTTCCCATATTTCAGCAGCACAGATTTTATCCCTTTGTATTAAGTCATCATGAAGTAATACTTGTTCTTCGTATTCATCTAAAAAGGTCCTTTTTGCAAAAGCATCTAAAGAATTCCAATTCTTTGGAATTTTCTTATCTAAGTAGTCTAAAATTATCCCCTTAAATACATTATCTTCAGAGTGAGCCTCTTGCTCTTCCTTAGCGATTTTCTCAGCTTCTTTTGATAAAACCAAACTATAAAATTCATTCTTTGCAAGCTCACAAGCCTCCGCCCATATCTGTTCTAATTCATCTTTCAAATCATTAAAGATAGATTTTATAGGCTCATGTATAAAACAATCTATTGGCCAGAATCTTCTATTTCCAGTTTCATCTCTTAAGAAGTTAGTATCATTTGCTGTTCCGAAGAATGCACATCTTCTTGGATATTTTTGGGCCCTACGTCCATACGATGCTCTAAAGATATCATCTGTTCTACTTAAAAAGTTTTTTACCAGGTTCAACTCTGACTTTCTTAATGAACTAAGTTCACCCATTTCAAGTATCCAACTTCCTTGAATTAACTCACAAGCATCTTTACCTTCTACATTAACTAAACTATCGTTATACCATTCCATACCTAATATCTTTAAAAAGGTACTCTTACCTACTCCTTGTGGTCCTATTAAAATAGGCATATTATCCCATTTAATTCCGCCGAATATAGCTCTTCTTACCGCTGCAACTAGAGATTTCTCAGAAACTTCTCTAGTATATACATTATCTTCACAACCTAAGTAGTCTATAAATAAAGTTTCTAATCGCTTTACTCCGTCCCACTGTGTAGATTGAAGTCTTGTTGCTACTTTATTTTCTGCATTTTCTTCTGCAATTAGATTAACTCCATCTATGATTTTATTTGTAGAAGTGATTCCATAATTGCTTTCTAAATACCATCTAAGACCTGCATCATCAGTATCAGTCCAAATTCTGTCAGGGATTTCAAATTTTCTATCCCAAGGTACTCCGTCTCTCACTAATATTCTTGATGAAAAGATATCTTTGAAAATTTTAAACTTTAATTCTTTATCATTTCTTAGAATTAAAATTATGTTGGCCAGAGTGCTAAGAGCTTTCATACCATCTGCACTGTACTGGATATTATCTTTCCAGTTGTCATCATCTTCAACTATTTCACCTTCCAGAACTTCTTCATTCTTATCATTTACTATTGAAAATTCTGCTATAGCTTTTTGTTGTCTTTCTTTTAATAAATCTTTTCTGACATCTGTCTTTGCCATCACCCATTCTTTCATAGCTATCCAAGATGGTAGTTTGGGCACAGGAGTTTTAATATCAGCTTGAGTATCTAAATGCCCGAATTTATGTAATCTTACTAAGTCAAAAGCATTTACTAATTTTTGACTGCAAGGGTCAGTAGCATGGTGAGAATATAAGAAAAGTCCATCTTGATATACAATAGCTCCAGCTGTAGTACTTCCACCTATAAATGTCAATCTATCAGCTACGTCACAAGTTTCATAAGTTCCCGGCAAAAACTCTTCTATAGCTTGGTATATATTAAATCTTCTGCAAAATGCTCCTACCATTCCTTCTTTTTCTAAAGGGTTTTCTTGCTTCTTCAGCATATTCTGATGTAGCTTTTGAACATCTGGAACTTCTGGCCAGGTTGATATATCTTTCCAGTTGTCATACATATTAAGTATGGCCGCACCATCTAACATAGGTTTATCGGCATAAGTAAAGACATAATCACTATCAATAGAATGACTTGGCCAATACATTAATCTAACTGCTTGAAAGGTAGTAGGGTCACAATATCGTAACCCTATAAACGATGCTACCTTTCTTGCAATAGGCTCATATTCTTCTGCACTAATATCTTCGGCTAATGGAAATATGACCCTTATTCTAGGTTTAGTAGTTTGGTGCTTACGAGTGCTATACACAACATAAGCACACCCTAAACCATTTAGAGTTTTAATAATCTTAGTATCATCTTCATAAGCCAAGTTATCTAAGTCAAGAGTTATTAAACTTCTGCTTTCAACTGCTTCACTTCTTCTTAGATTCCCTTTTAACTTTCCACCAACAAAGCCTCCAACATCCTTAATATCATCTTGCTTAGACTTAGAATAAGATAAGAACTCATCTAATGTTTCAGCTGTTATTTTTGGTTTTCCTAATCTTTCAACAAATTCAGACCAGGTAATTTCAGTTGTTACCCACTGCTTGGATAATCTGTTATTTGCTTCTGATATTATTAATTTTCTTGAGTTCTCCATCTGTTATCTCCTTTTATTCTTTAAGCAATTTATCTATCAAATCTGAAGCTTCTTCATATTTAGCACTGAATAATTGATTAAAAATTTCATTTAAGATTAAAACCTTCTTAGCTTTCATATCTTGTGTTATTCCACCCATAATATTAAGCCAATTAGATTGACATCTTTTAGCTATTTCTTCTTTCTCATTTAAAGCTAGTTCATGAGGTATTATTTTTTTCATATCTATTAACCAGCTTAAATATTTTTTAGCTTTTTGATAGTCCTCCTTACCATTTTTCTTCTCTGCTCTAATAAGATATTTAGTTACATTTCCTTCTAAAAAGAACATAAAACCTATATCTCCTAATCTTCCTCTGATAATATCTATACTTTCAAAATTACAGCCTGATATTTTATAATGGCTTGGGCTATTTACATTATCCACTTTCTTTTCCAAAGTTCCCATTAACTTATCTACCTTTTTTTCTGTATTTTCTTCTCCAATAATATCTATTACTTTTTTTAGCATTGTGGAAGTTTCTATATCTACACTTCCATTTTCTACAAGGGATAAAAATGATTGAGTTGCACCTATCTTTTGAGCAAAATCCTTTTGTGTTATTTTGTTCTTTTCTCTATATTCCTTAATTCTTTTTCCTATTTCCATAATTTCCTCCTTTAAATTTCCTTGAATTTCTTTAAATATAAATTATATTTTCCATTTCTTTTAATGGATCTCATTTTTTCCATACATACGCCAGGAGTTCTTCCCAGCATTAAGGCTATATCTTCCCATTTCATTGTTTGTCTATAACCTACTAAATCTATTTCATCTTCTTTGCTCCATTTAGTTTTGTGATTAGGAAATAGTTCTGGGTTATACATTAATCTCTTAGAATTTTTATATCTTTTAAATCCACTAGAATCTACATAAAAATCTGCCATAATTTCCTCCTAATCTTTCATATAATAACTACCATTAAACCCAGCAGCATTTAATATTAATCCTTTAGCCCAACTTATTTCCTCAGTCATAGTTTGTATAACTTCTTCTAATTTAACTGTTGTTGGAACATCAAGTATTACCTCATCATGAACATGGAATACTATTGGCCACCCTTTTGCTTTTATTCTTAAAAGTGTTTCAGTTAAGCAATCTCTCGCTATGGCCTGTACAATATTTTCTGTTAATTTTCCTCCATAAGTTGGAATTACTTCCCACTTTTTAGTGGTTTGATTAATCCCCATATAATGCATCTGCATTTGTCCAAACTGATTTTCTTTTAAAAATGGTTTTGGATAGAAAAGTTTTCTACCACTAGGTAATTCAACAGTGAAAAAGTCTTGGCCATAAATAAAGTCATACTCTCTTGCTAACTTTACACACTTAACCATTTGAGGTTCTCCAGTTTCTAAAACTTCAACTGCAGCATTTTCTAATGCATACCACAGCTCCACAATTCTTTTTGATGATTTTCTCCATCTATCAACAATGTCTTTCATTTCTTCATCAGTCAGCCCCATATCTGCTGCACCCATAGCAGTTAAAGCTCCAACACTACCTTGGTATCCTAGTGCTAGCTCTGCAACTTTACCTTTAGCTCTAAGATGATAATTTTCTTCTCCTTTTGCTATGGTGTTAATAGGTACTCCAAACATTTGAGAGGCTGAGGCTTCATAAATTTTTCCATGAGTTTTGAATACTTCCATTCTCCACTCTTCACCAGCAAGCCATGCTATCACTCTTGCCTCTATTGCTGAGAAATCTGACACAACAAAGTGATTACCTTCAGATGGTATAAATGCAGTTCTAATAAGTTGTGATAATGTATCTGGAATATTTCCATAGATTAGCTCTAATAGTTCCCCATCACCTTTTTTTATGATATCTCTAGCAACATCTAAAGTTTCTATATAATTACGAGGTAAGTTCTGTACTTGAACTAATCTTCCAGCATATCTTCCAGTCCTGTTGGCTCCGTAGAACTGCAAGAGCCCCCTCACTCTCTCATCTTTGCACATAGCTTCGTCCATAGCTTTATACTTCTTAACAGATGTCTTAGAAAGTTCTTGTCTTATTTCTAAAACTCTTCTAGCTTTTCCTTCTTCCATGGTGCTTACTAATTTTTCAACAGTAGCTTTCTGTAAATTTTCAACTTCCTCTCCTGCTTCTTCTAACCATTCTAATAGTTGCTTAGCAGAGTTAGGATTATCAAGTTTAGTTATATCTCTTGCTTCTTCTAGTAAATTAGCCCTTGATAATGCATCTATATATAAAGCTCCATTAACTAAATCACTGTCTACTCTAACTCCATATGCATTCATAAAGGTATCTAGTTGCCAAAGTTTCCACTCTCTGTCAGGAACAGGAAAAGAACTTAATCTTCTACCTATCTCCATTTCTGTAACTACGTCTTGGATACAGTATTCCTTAAATAGCTCCCATTTTTCAGGAGCATGTTGAGGTAAGTTTCTAGTTCTATTCCCATTACTTTTAGTAGCTTTGCAAGGTATACAGAAATATCTAATTAAAGCACTACCAGTTGTTAGTTTCTTCTTGTCTTGTGGTAAACCCATAGCATTACCAATTGCCGCAAGTCCTGCGGTATACCCACAATATAACCCATGTACCATAGTGCATTGCCATTGTTCTAATGGAGTTTCTATTCCTGCCATATTTAAACACTGCCACTCAAAGACAGCATTGTATGCATACTTAACACAATCCTTGTCTTTCAAAAGTTCTAATACTTCTTGTGGTATAGCTTCACCTTGTGCAAGGTCAACTATTTTTACATCTTGCCCATCAATAGAATATGCAAATAAAAGTATCTGAAAATCAGCACTCATTGCGTATTTGTATGAGCCAGATTTGGTAATATCAACAGAGCTAAATGTTTCTATATCTATATTTAAGGTTCTCATAATCGCTCCTTTTTGAAAGTGAAAGGCAGTTTTCACTGCCCCTCTATTAATTTTTTTAACTATAAATTTTATAGTATTGGCTCACCAGTTACTGGATCTATTTCCACTTCTCCAAATTCTTTTTCTGCTTTAATTCCTGCTGCTGATAAAGGTTCTCCGTCCATTAGCTTTTGCACATTACCTAATCCACAACCTATTCCTTTTTTTCCACTTACTGCATAAGGGAAAAAGTTTACTGATACTCTTGCATATATTCCTGAGTAAATCTCAGATTGATTAAGAATTGGCTGAGCTCTCACATCTACTATTCCAGGTTGATAATCAATTTTTGCACTTGCTGTAAACACCCAATGCCCTTTACATTCTGGTCCAAATTCTTCTCCATCAGATGGTCTTGTTCCATCACCATCGTAAATAGGGATAGTTGGTTTTGGAGGTTTTACTCCATTCCATACACTGTTAATTCCTTTTTCTATTGCTGCATTTATTGCGGCATCTAATTTTGCCTTTGTTTGTACATCAGTTTTTGGAACTAAAATTGTACAACTGTATTTTTCTTCTTGCCCTTTTTCTGCTGCATAAGGTTTAAATAAATGTACAAAACTTAATCTTACTTTTCCTGTCATTACTCTTGTTTCATTAGCCATTAATATCACTTCTCCTTTATAAACTATTAATATCTTCTACTACACTAAATTCATCTTCTGCCTTTATCTTGTTTGTTATAGCTTCTCTTTTATCAGAAGCTTCTACAAGAGTTGGCTTTCCTACATTCATAGCTATTAAATCTCCAACTAAATTATTAAATTCTTTTTTACCTACTGTCTTTTCCATTTGTGCTAAGGTTAAGTATTTTCTTTCAAATAGCAACTCCTCAGCTATTCCATTATCAACAAGTACCTTTATAGCCTCATCAGTATTTGTGAAGCTTCTACTGCCTCTACCTTTAACTGCCTTCCAGCCAGGTACTTCATTCCCTTTTAAACTTTCAGATAGTGCATAATCTTTTAAATCATCAGCCCATTTAGCTAAGTCTTTTGCCTTTTCTAATATCTGTCCTATTTCTTCCAGGGTTAATTGGTCAGCGGCTTTAAACTCATATTTTGCAAGTTCAAGGTTTGCATTAGCTCTTTCTCTACAAACAGCTTTTGCTTTACAAAATTTGCAATGTTCTCCACAGTTAAAATCTCCTTCGCCTTTTAAAGCCATAGCAGCCTTTTCTTGTGCTATCTTTGAAAAGTCTAACAAATAATCCAAACTACATTCCCAAGTGTCTATAATTGCCAAGCGAGGCTGTACAATAGACATTTTTATATGGGTTATTGGAAATATCATTTCATAAGCAAGATAAGCTCCAAGTGCATAAAGTAATAGTTGTTTATTATTTTTTACACTTACAGGGACTCCTTTTCCATATTTAAAATCTATAATGTGTAAGGTATCATTTGCTATTAAAATACAATCAGCAGTACCAAAGCCATCAGGAACATATTCTGAAAAATCCACTTTCTGTTCCACAGCTACATGAGGAGTAGTTGAGTAAAAGTACATTTGTTCTTGAATGAACTCTACATACTCATCTGTGTACCCTTGCATTTCTTCCTGATATAATTCTTTTTCTTTAAGTTTCTTCATAGCAGCTGTAAACTTCCTAGAGGTCAAACCAGGGTCTATTAATTTTCTTACCTTCAATTCTGCTATTTCATGTGCCAGGCTTCCTTCTTCTGCATATTCACTTTCTACATCTTCAAACTGTTCACAGAGTCTGACAGAAGGTGGACAAGCTATCCACCTTGCAGCACTAGAAGGTCCTAAAAGTGCATGTGCCATTAAACATCAGCTCCTAAGTTTTTAAGTTCTTGAACAAAAGCTCCATAGTTTTCTTTTGGTAAAACTGTTATAGCCTTAACTCCAAAACTAGATAATAGATTTACCAAAGCTACTCTGTTATTATCTATGTCTTTATTTACCCAAGCTGCTGCTATTTTTTGTAAATCCTGAGCAGTATATTCAGCTGTCTTAGTTGGTAAAGGAGTTACAACCTCTGCAGGTGCTTCTTCCTTTTTGGCAGGAGCTGTTGGTAACTTTTGAGTAGCTACTTCTTCTACTTTTTTAACTGGTTCTTTCTTTTCTTCAACTTTGACAGTTGCTTTTTCCTCTACTTTTGCTTCTGCTCCTAAATTTTCTTTCATAGAGGTTGTTAAGCCCTCAGTAGTTACACCAGAACTCGCTTCTATAAACTCTCTTATTTCCTTTTTAACTTCTTCAACACTTCCTGTAAATTCTACTTTTACCATTTATTTATCCTCCTATTTGCAATTTTTTAAAATTTGTGGTACTTTATATTTAAAAGTTGTATGTTTGTCTGTTGTTGATGTGGTAGTCACAACAGACTTTTTATTTTCCAGCATACTGAACACCTCCTTTATTCCATGTATTTCCATAAATCTTTAACTGGAATAGTTAAAGTACAACCATACATATCTTGTAAAACTGCTATACCATTATCTTCTAACACCAATTCATACCAAATTCCATTTATTAAAAATTTTGTCATTTAGTCCTCCTACAATTTATCTACAAGTCTTATAATAAGTTCCCCAACTCTAATCTTTTCATTGATTACCTTAATTTCTCTAAAATCATCCATTTAAGATTCCAACATTTCTTTAATTATTTCTTGTTTATAACTAGATTTATTAACAGGCATTTCTTTTAAAACTTTATATTCAGAACCTACTTTTTCTAAATATCCTTTATTTTTTAATCTATTTAAATATGTTTTAACAACTCCCTCTCCCATTTTTAAATCTTCAGCTATTTCTTTATTCGTTGCATAAGTATTACATCTTAAGTATTCCAGTACTTCTTCTATTTTAGTCATTTCTATCAACTCCTTAACTTCTTAATGCCAGTGGCATAACTATGTAATCTGTATTTTCATTGCTAAACTTAATAGCACTTCTGTTATTTTTTCCTAAAGCAATATTAAATTTACAGTCCTTAATGCATTTAAACCACAGATCCACATATTTAAAATCTAAAGAAGTTTTTAAACTTGCAGACTTATTATCTAATTCCATAATCTCTAAAAATAATTTGGATTCATCATTTGGGTAAGCTTCAACAGTTACTTTTCCATTTTCAAAATTAAAAAATCTAGTAAAATACTCCATCCCACCTACAGTCTTTAACATCTTCCAAACTGTGTTTTCAGTAAAATTAATGAGAGGATATGCTTCAGAATAGCTTTCATATTCTAAATCTTCAACCACTTTAGATATGTCTGGAACTTTTATATCCTTCATAGGTTCATACTCAGTAACTTCCATTTCTACTTGAACTGCGATTTTTCCATCTTTAAGTACAGCTATAGATGTTGCCTTTTTTAAGTCATCTAGTATGTCATATATACAGATAGTATCCAACCCTGGTAACTCTTCGTGAGAGTCTTTTACTGTTGCTAGTCTATATGTATCAGTAAATCCAGCATACTTTCCAGCAACTATCAAGCCTTTAAGTTCTCCAGATTTTGCAATACTAGCGAAGTGATTTAAAGTTTTTATGCCATCTTTTTTCAAAACTAGAACTTGTTTTCCCATATTTTTAGAATTGTATTCAGTTATATTCATTTCTTCTCCTTCCTTAATTCTGCTAACTTAATTCTTATTTTTGCTATATTCAAACCTGTTTTTGTGAGCTCTGGAACAGAGCTAATTAATCTATACTTATTCAGCACCTTTAATTCGTTTCTAGTTACACAAATCAGATTATCAATATCTAAATTACTTTTATCTCTCCAATACTGTTTTTCACAAGCAGCAGAGCAGTATTTTACTCTTTTATCTTTTGGATCTATAACATAGACATGAGCTCCACAATGAGCACAGACAAATTCACGAGGACAATCAACATTCTTATAAAACTGATTAACTCTTATTTTCATTATTTTTCACCTTATCTTTCTTTAAATCTTCTAAAATCATCGTCCAGATTCTTGTTACTCCATATTTTCCAAAACCTCTTAAACATACAAACTTAGTTCCTTTATGAATTTCTACATTTTTAAACTCGTAATCTATTCTTATTCTGTACTCTCCCGCAACCTTATTAAGCTGTAGAGTATAGATATGTTTAAGTATTTCTGCATTACCATCTACATCTTTGCTATCTTTAAAATAAACAGTAACTTCTTTGTTATCTATCCAAATTTTATGAGCTTCTTCTTGCATAACTTCCAGTATTTTATCTATAAATTTGGCTTTTAACATAAAATTCCTCCTTGATATTTTTTAATATTTGTAGTAAAATCAAGGGTAAGTAAGGGTTTACCTACCCTATTTGTTTTGAACATCTGTTTTAGTTTGGTCGCTGTCAACAGATGTTTTTCTTTTTTCTAAACCATATCTTTCTCTCAAATAATTTTCATTCACCTTCCCTTGTATAGTTAAAAAACCTTTTTCTTTAAGTTCTCCATTGAGTGTTCTAATGGCTTTATATGCCATTGCTTGACTACAACCTAACAACTCAATTACTCTATTTACATCTGCAAACTCAGTCATATACATCACATCCATTTCAATAGTGTATCCAACGGTTTATTTATACAGTACCAAAAAACTTTCAGTAACCACTTAACTTTAAATTTAACAACCTTCATTACACTAGCTTTTTTAAAATCATCACTTTTATTTTCCATTTTTAGTCTCCATTTCTATATATTTTTTGATAACTTCAACAGCATCTACTAATTTAATTCCTGCTGGAAAAGGTATTACGTTTACCCATTTTTTAAAAGTTTTACAGTTCATTTTTCACTCCTTATTTCCCGTAATAATTAGTTTGTCCTTGAAAACCTTTTATAATTTCCGCTCCTATAAAATCAAAACCATTTGAGCCTCTGCTGCACCATCTTTTTTCATATTCATTAACTTCTCTGCTAGTTCCAACAAAATCCCAAGATGAATATGAGCTATCTCTACCAAATGCACTAAGTTGATTAATTCCGTAGATTTCTCTATACACCACTGGTCTACTTACCTTATGTTCAAATATTTTAAATTTATCTTGTATAGTTTCTATTTTTCTCATTTTTACACCTCTTCTATCTCATCCCTTTATAAAGTTTTTCCAAGTTTACTAAGGCTATTTCTAACCTTGGATGACTGCTATTAACTATTTTTCTCTTTGTTTCTGAGTACCAACTCTTAGCCAATTCCTTATTAGAATAGTGTTCCAAATCTATCCCTAGTAAATCTAGTTGAGCCTTACCCTCAAGTTCTGCAAGCCCAAATATTAATCTTGCTTCATGATTTTTGAAATATAAATCTTCCATATTCTCTCCTTTTAATTTACATATCCTAAGCTTTTCACATTCCCATTAACAATTTCTATAAATTGACTACCTTGATTTTTGCAGATCTTATAAATTTCTTTATAATGTATTTTATTTTCCATAGAACTTGTTATTAGTTTTGTAAACATATCTTCTAATTGTCTTATTACCATCAATATTCCAAAATCGACCTTATCCCTTGAATTTGCTTTTATCCCTATCAAAGAATTAACTAACTTACTATAAGTCATATATAGTTTTTCTGAATGTTGACTTCCTTGTTTCTTTGCATATTCTATTAATACTTGAATAGCATCTGTTTCTTCTCTTCTTACTAACTTTCCCTGTTGTCTTGTTAGCAACCATTCACTTTTTGCTTTATCTATTATTGCTTGTTCTAAAACTTCTATATAAGATATAATCGCTCTTCTAACAAATTTACTTTCTCTCAATAAAACTTGTTTAGCTTGATTAAGAGTTAAGATGAACATTGGTTGTTCCTTATTTTGAGAGTTCTTGTAAGAGGACAGCAAAATTTTTTGCTCTCTTATTTCTACTGAAAATTCATCTCTTATTATTTCTAATAATGTTTTATGTTCTAATTTAACAAACTTTCCTCTATTCTTTTCAGCTTGCGTAAGAGTATTATTTTTTAACTTTTCCTTATACTCTTCTTTTCTAAAAAGATTTACTTGATCCAGTAATTCCAAACTTGTTATTTGATTTTTTAATTTTAATTCACCCATTCAACCACTCCTTTTTAAGCTTCTTTAAGTCCAAGAAATTTAACCATTCTCTTCTTAGTATCGCCTCCATTTCTATTTCCTCTAATAATGTCAGAGCAGTAAGCAGATTTTATTCCAAGCAGTCTTGCTAAATCCGCTTGCGTCATTCCTTTTTCTCTTAATACTCTTTTTACCTCCATTTCAAAATCTAATCTTGTCATATTTACCTCCTTTTATAATTTAATCATAGAATTTTATTGACTTTTCGTAGAGTTTGTGCTAATATATACGCATAATAAAAACAACATATCTAAAAATGCTTATCAGGACATTAATTATGATGTTTTATAAAATTATAGCGTATATATTAGCTTACACTCTAATTATATTAGATTGTATTCTAAATGTCAAGAAAAATTTTTTTTAATTTTTTAATACGCTTAAATCACTCAAAATAGGAGGTTTTAAGATGAATATGCTAGAAATTATTCAAAAACTTTGCCAAGAAAAAGGAATAAGCATAGCAGAAGTAGAGAGAAGAGCAAATTTAGGAAATGGATCTATTAGAAGATGGGGTGCTGCTTATCCTTCGATAGATAAAGTAGCAAGAGTTGCTGCTATTCTGAATACGACTATTGAGTATTTATACACTGGTGAAATTAAAAATGTTCCTAATGCAGCAGCTAGAAAAATGGGGGCGTTAGATGATTCTGAAGTAAAAGCAGTAAATGATTTAATTGATTTTTATTTATCAAAAAAAAGATAAGGAGGGACTTAATTGTTTAAATATCCTGATGCATACAGACTAGCATCTGAGTTCTTAGAAAATTTAGATGTAAAACGTTATTGGAGGGAGCCAGAAAAATTATTTAAGGCTATGGGCTGGGAACTGATTCCCTATGGAGTTTTTGATTATCCTGAATTACCGGCTGATGCTTATAGCTCATATAAGTATGGAAAATTTTTTATCCTCTATTTTGAAGGGCAAGTAAAAACCAGAACTAATTACAATTTCCACCATGAAGCAGGTCATATTATTGCAGGTCATCCTATTCTTTATGGAGATAGTTTATGTAAAAGTTCTGTAGATACTGAAAAAAGATATCTGGAAGTTGAAGCTACTGTAATTGGAAGAAATGTATTTTTAAATGCTTATATTATAAATTATATTTTGGAGCAAAATAAAGATATAGAGAAAGTAAAAAGTTACTTTTGTGAGAAATATACATTAAGTAAAGAGTATATAGAGGCTAGATTTGGACTGTTGAATATAGATTTAAAAAGTATGGAATACCCTGAATGGGTGGAGAATGAAGCTAAAGTAGAATATGCTAGATTCTCTATGTGGTGTCTTAAAAAATTTCCAACTTTTTCATTTATTGAAAAATACATTAATAAGTATAAATATACTCCTACGAGATTATTTGGAAGGCACTCTCTTAAAATTCCTTTAAAAAAATTTTATTTTGAACATACAGGACAATTTAATTATGCTGATGTATATGGTAATTATGGTATTAATGAAATTGAATATGAGTATACTGGGGTATGTGAAGATTTAGAATCCTATGGCGACTATTTCAAAAATAAAAAAGCAATAATTAAAGTGTATGAATATCCTGAGGGCGAGGTAAATCAGGTAACAGATGTAGAATTGATAGATAAATAGTTAGAGGAGGTTTAACAATGTTTGATAAAACTTTAAATAATTTAAAATATTCTTCAAAAGAAGAAATAAATAAAAAATTAAATGAAGGAGATACAATCGAAGAACTTGACTTTATCGCAGATATTGGCGAAATACTTAAATATTCAAAAGATGATATAGAAGAAGCTTATAAAATTGTGGTAAGTAAAAACCAAATGATAATGGTTATGTCCGTTTTTTATGATCAAAATAAAGTTGAGCCGTTTATTGTGAATGGGTGTAATGTAAATTATTCGTCTAAAAATTTAGATGATTTTTCATTTGAAGTTTGGGTTGTTTTAAAAGAAAACTTGAATATAGAAAGTATAAAACTTTTTGTGAAAGGTTTTGTAAAAAGTATTTTTGATAATATGTAATATGTAACAAAAAAAAGCCTCTCAGTTGTTGACAGCAACTAAAAGGCTCAAGAGTGTGGTACTCTTCTATATCATCTGTTTAGATTATATCACACTCAATTTTATTATGCAAATGAAAGGAGTGTGATTTTATGCCAGCCTACAAAGAAGACAATAATACTTGGACAAGTAGATTTTATATTACAGACTATAAAGGTGTTAAAATCCAAAAGAAAAAAAGAGGATTCACAACAAAAAGAGAAGCTTTAGAATTTGAAAGAGAAGCTATTGCAAAAGCTGAATTTAATACAGAAATGACATTTCAAACGCTATATGACTTATATATTGATGACATAAAACCAAGGATCAAAGAATATAGTTTTCATACAAAAAAACATATAGTAGAATCTAAAATTCTTCCATTTTTTAAAGATTTAAAGCTAGAGAAAATAACTCCTGCTGTCATTAGAAAATGGCAAAATAAAATGATACAGATGGTAAACCCTGCCACAAATAAACCCTATAAACCAACATATTTGAAAGCTTTGAATAATCACTTGAGTGCAATTATGAATTACGCTGTCTCTTTTCAAAATCTCAAAGAAAATCCTTGTAAGAAAGCTGGAGTAATTGGAAAAAGTAATGCTGATGAAATGAGAATATGGAATACAAAGGAATTTAATCTTTTTGTAAGTCAATTAAAGCATAAACCTATTGACTATGTTGGATTTCATGTGTTGTTTCATTGTGGATTAAGAATTGGGGAATTATTGGCATTGACTGTGAGAGACCTTGATCTTACTCAAAAAACTATAAATATTAACAAAAGTTATCAAAGATTAAAAGGTAAAGACCTCATAACACCACCTAAAACTGAAAAGTCAAACAGAATTATAGATTTGTCGGATGAATTAACGGAAATGCTAAAGGAATATCTGAATAAAATCTACGACCCTACTCCAAATACAAGAATATTTCCTACAACAGCACATAGATTTCAACATGATATTAAGAGATATTCTGAAAAAATAGGACTAGATCCTATTAGAATACATGACTTGCGACATAGCCATGCAAGCTTTTTAATCAACAATAATGTTAATATCTTAGCTATATCTAAAAGATTAGGGCATGAGAAAATAGAAACAACCTTAAACATATATTCACATTTATACTCAGAATCACACGAATATATGATATCTGTGTTGAACAAAAAAGACGGCATATAAAACCGTCTTTTACATTTAAATTTTTTAAGTCCATTTTAAGCCCAACACTTTTAAAAGTCATTGGTATTATTAGTTTAAACATAGATTAGTAATTATACTAATTCAATTATAGCCATTTCTGCTGAGTCACCTTTTCTAACAGATGTCTTAATTATTCTAGTGTATC
>ERZ772957.1264-NODE-1264-length-16925-cov-8.415471_pt1 | contig 16925 bp, 15 predicted proteins | sample MGYA00580682_ERZ772957 | MGnify/ENA primary metagenome ERZ772957 (study PRJEB29015, sample SAMEA2737921) | human oral metagenome | biome: human oral; feature: human-associated habitat; material: dental | place: China | collected 2025 ...
AAACGCAAGGTAAAATGGTGCAAAACGCAGTGCAAAATGCTGCTAAAAGCAAGACGAAAAGCATAAAAATACACAGAAATGGTATGAACAAAACCTTTCTGAACCATTGAATATATGACTGAAAAGGGCAAGATATCTGTTAAAAAGCAGGTTTTTGGGGGTTAAAAAGGGGTATTTAAGTTGCAATTAAACAGATGAGCAATGCGAGATAACGGCACAAAAAAGAGGTTGGTGCAGGATGCTACCAACCTCGGAATGTGATTTTGACAATCTCAAAATCGAATTAAGTGTTCGCAAATTTAGGCCTTATAATCGAATAAACCAAACTTTTCGGATATTTTTTTCGTATTTTAACGTAATAAATCGTAAAGACAAACGTTTGCAAAAGAATTTTCGTGTGACTGCGGTTCACGCCACCACTCCGTACACACTACCAACATTCACCCATATTATGTCCCTCCCTCCTTGTCTATCTCACTCTTTTTTAGTTACTTTGCATACTGCAAGCAGTACTAGCAACAACTTTAAAATACAACAGAACGATGAAGAAACAAACTTTATGCGTACAGGCAGGATGGGAACCCAAGAACGGCGAACCTCGCGTACTGCCCATTATTCAAAGCACGACTTTCAAGTACGACAACACAGAAGAGATGGCCATGCTTTTCGATTTGAAGAAAGAAGGCTACTTCTACACGCGCTTACAAAACCCAACCAACGATGCTGTGGCGAAGAAAATAGCCGCATTAGAAGGTGGCGTAGCGGCAGTTCTCACATCGAGCGGACAAGCCGCCAACTTCTATGCCGTGTTTAACATCTGCGAGGCGGGCGACCACCTTGTTTCTTCAAGCGAGATATACGGCGGAACGTTCAACCTCTTTGCAGTAACGCTTAAAAAGCTTGGCATCGACTGCACGTTTGTTCATCCCGACGCCTCGGACGATGAGATACAGGCTGCTTTCCGCCCCAACACCAAGCTGCTCTTCGGCGAAACCATTTCAAATCCCAGCTGCGCAGTGCTAGATATTGAGAAGTTCGCACGCATTGCCCACCGCAATGGCGTACCCTTAATTGTGGACAACACCTTTGCCACGCCCATCAATTGCAACCCCTTTGAGTGGGGATGCGACATCGTTACCCACTCTACAACGAAATATATGGACGGACATGCCACCTCTGTTGGCGGCGTTGTGGTGGATAGCGGCAACTTCGACTGGGAAACGAACGCCGAAAAGTTCGCAGGATTGTGCACGCCCGACAGCTCATACCACGGCCTGACTTACACCACGGCCTTCGGAAAGATGGCTTATATCACGAAAATGGTGGTTCAACTGATGCGCGACCTCGGCTCGATACCTAGCCCACAGAACGCTTTTCTGCTAAACATCGGACTTGAAACGCTGCACCTACGCATGCGACAGCATTGTCAAAACGCACAGAAAGTGGCCGAATATCTACATAATGACCCACATGTGGCATGGGTACATTACTGCGGTTTGGAAGACGATGCCAACCACGAGAAGGCGAAAAAGTACCTACCCAACGGCTCGTGTGGCGTGCTTTCGTTCGGTTTGAAGGGCAACAGGGCCACTGCCGTGAAGTGGATGGACGCGTTAAAGATGATTGCTATCGTTACGCATGTGGCCGATGCACGCACCTGCGTGCTGCATCCAGCCAGCCATACGCACCGACAACTGTCTGATGAGCAACTTCGCGAGGCTGGTGTTACACCCGATCTCATCCGCCTTTCGGTGGGCATCGAAGATGTGGAAGACATCTTAGCCGACATCAAACAGGCGCTGGAAAAGCTGTAATGCCCTTGCAACACTACATTAAGTGTGCGTTGAAAAAAAATATGGAAGGTGCGGTTAACCCATACTGTGAACAGGGTTTGCGCACTTTCCCTATCTGCCAACAAAACGAAAAAGCAGGTATAGTTGGTAATTAGTGAGCAGGTAATCTTCTCCACCCACTTCACTTATCAGCAGACCTCTATAAATAAGAAAAGAAATTGATTAGAAACCTCTCCCTATCGATTAACAAAACATTTAGGGTGAGTGTATTTCGAAGTTTTTCAAACGCCTAGACATGAACATCAAACTTGAAAAGGGAATAAACAAAGACAATGCCTCGCTTTTATGTAAGTGGTCTAATGAACAAGGAAAAGCGTTTCAGGAGCAATGGATGGGTCCAAAAATCTCTTATCCGTTGAGTTATGGTAAAATAAAGGGCCTCGAAAATGTATTTTCCATATTCAATAATGGGGAATTTGTCGGAATGATACAAGAAATACAAATTGGCAAAGACAACATACACATAGGCAGATTTGTAATAAATCCTCAAAAAACAGGATTGGGTTTAGGCACAGAGGCACTAAAAAGGTTTGTAGATTTCATTTTTAAGGATGACAATATTGAAAGTATTTCTTTGACAGTCTTCGACTTCAACCAAAATGCAAAGAAACTCTATGAGAAACTTGGCTTTGAAATCAACGAGATAATTGAGGTCCCAAAGCTGAAATACATTATGAGACGGCACAGATAGGTTATGTCGGTTCGGTACAAAAGCCATAAAGAACAAACCCATAAAAAGAGGAAGTGTCAAGACTGCCACATCCTCTTTTTGTACAAGCATTTTTTAATGCGAGGTGTGGATAAACAAGTTTGTTCGTCTACTATCTTGCAGATAATGATAGAGCCAAATTTGCAAAAAGCAAATACAAGATCTATACATTGAACAGTGTTATAGGCCTATTGTTCTATACTGTTGCTTATCTTTTCTTCTTCGAAATGAAATACCATTTATCGGATAGCCAAGCGGTATGGCGATCTACACCTTCACCACATGGCACCAACACGCCTGTATCAGTCACCTTTGCATGTCCCTCTTTAAAAGGATAAGCAAATTTAAAGCGTGGTGAGATGACGATATTCCCCAGCGTATCGGCAAATCCTACAAGTGCGTTATCATCTACAATTCTAAACAACCCATCGGCAGGATAGTCGGGTCCGTTATCGTAATTAAAGACCTTAAAAAGAAACTCACCCTTGTTGTTAAAACATTTAATTGCGCCCGCACTATCTGCAACGAAACCAATGCGCGAAATAGTATCTGTATAAGCGAAGGGGAATGTGCAATCAACAATAGTATCGCCTTGGGCGTTTATATACCCATAAAGCCCATTTCGTTCAGCAACAAAAAGTCGGTTATCTGCATCCTTGCAGTTTGCAAATAATACCACTGCAAGAAAAGAGATGACGATACACCAGCCAGAAGTTCTCATATTGCTGTTATTTAAGTTCATATAATAAAGTCATTCCGCACTCATCAAAGTACCCGTTACCTTCGACTTCTTTCCCATCAAACAAATCAATGTGCCCAGCAGCATCGTCCCATTCACAGTCGGAAAAGATAATAACACCTTTCTTCCCTCGAAAATCTTTTGCTGCATGCCCCTTTATTGGGGACCCTCCTATATGTTTCTTAACAAACTTTTTCATGTCTGTGACTCGATACAAGTACCATTTTTTATCTTTCCCCGAAGAGACACTCCCATCATACCGGCTTATAGGCATGCCTGAATAATTAAAAGCATACGACATTCTAATAGCACAAGCATTTTAAAAAATGTTGGCTTTGAAGTTCGTTTCGACTTTACCACCAATCAACTTCCCCACTTTCGAGGGTGCAAGAGACTTTACTCGTGCAAAGTTAGAGCTAAGTGTTGAATAAGAAATTGCCGTCATATTAAATTACTTTTTAATCACAAAGATACTTATTATCCTCGAATACTCAAAAGAAATAGAAATAAAGCGAAAAAGAGAAGAAACAAAAAGAGGAAATGTTTTTATTGACACTTCCACTTTAAGCGGTGCGTACGAGATTCGAACTCGTGACCTCCTGCGTGACAGGCAGGCATTCTAACCTACTGAACTAACGCACCTTGTTAAGCTACTGTTCTTAATTGCGGTGCAAAGGTAGACATAATTATTGAAACCGCAAAATGTTTATCATATTTTTTAAGCGCACATTTAAAAATTTAGAGCGGCAGAGGTTGCGCTGTTACCGCCATAGCAGCACACTTATCGTTTCCGTTTCTTCGTTGTTCTAAGAGAAAGTATTATATTTGCAAAGGCAACGACACAAACAACTGATGTCTGCAATTGCCTCTCAATGAGGAACCAAGAGTCCCAAACATAAACACCACCATTTCAACTTATACTACCGATATAATATGCCATTAACAATAAGCAAGCGACATTTCGTTTCACTCATACTCCTGTTCGGCGTGTTTGTCCACGCCTGGTGTTTACACGCAACTCCCATCGACTTCATGGAAAGTAAGCACAAAACATCGCCGTTTGCACTAACAGACGGCGAGGAAACAATGCTGCCCTACTTCACAGGAGAAACGTCCACATACCTATACACTGTTTATTTTCTTGGTCGCACCGCCAAGGAACGAAGTTTTTGGGACGTATATAATAAGGTGGGTTTTTGGAAAGACAAAGACAATGAACGCCCACACCTATACGCCAAAGACATAGAACGGCATATAACAACAGCAATAAAACAGTATAACATTTTCGCCATCGCCATTGATAAGGGCATGATAAAAGACATCCAAAAGGGCGATTTCACACCTAACGACGATGCACAATACACAACTTTCCTATTAAAAGAAGGGAAATGGACGGTGGTGGACAGCTTTAACGTGATTCAATCTCCCACAAATACGGCGGAGTATCTTATGAAGGTGCTAGACAAAACAAGCCGAAACAACGCACAATTGTTAGGAGACAGCTTGGTGTCTTCTCCAAACTTCGCCCACAATGTAAATGCCACATGCGCAGAAAATGCAAGTGGATGTATTCTCGAAAAGTTGAAATGCAATTATTATCAGCTGCATTCCAACACTCCGACTACGGCCTGCCGCTTGGATGAAAGCCATAAAATGAAGTTTAAATCATACAAGACGAGAACCGACACAGAAGAACATATCAAGACCTACGCCCTGCTGTTGACGAACAATGTGGTTTCAGACTCTATTCTTTGCTATGAATACTACAACAATGTCGGCACGCTTTCTTGTTACGAACAGCTATATTATGTCGACATCAGTAAAGGCAGAATATGGACTGTTAGCCTGACTTACGATGTTGAGAGCGTAGAGGCCGCCGATGCAGACACATACATAATAGACCAAAAACGCGGTTGTTTTAGGAGAGAAGATAACACTACAAAGCCCCTTGTACGGACACCACAAGACGAAACCGTCTTGACTTTTAATCTTTCTATAGATTAAGAGGAGGTTATGTCTTTGTGCTGCAAAACCAAGATAAACGCCCCGTTCATCTATGACGTGCCAAACAAAGATATGATGAAATCTGAAATTCTGCCCCATTCGCCTGTGGCAAAACATGGCTATGTCCCCCCAAAGGTAACCTGGCGGGAGTTTTTTCAATACAATCTTTACAAGTTGAAAGCATCTTTCCTGTGGCACATAATGAGGAAAAAGTAAAGCGCATTTCTTTATGTTCCATCTGTTCTTATGTAGAAATGGACGTATTTATGTTAAGACACGAGAAAAGAACGTTTTCGTTAAGCCAAATGAACAATGTCGAGCTTGCTCGAACATTGCCATGGCGAGAAAACGCACTTTTAAGAGGAACGAAAAAGAACCTTTAATACGAAGTAGTCTTCACTTTTAGCCCCAATTGGTTTATCAGTGCCTGTGCAGATTTTGTGTGTTGTTGAGCATATTGCCTGCCTTATTTTTGAGGGCATAGTGGGCAACGTCAAGCGAAATTGATAGATTACTTCTTCATTTCCATGCTCTGTCTCCGTTGCCCATGAGCAGCCTGTGGCACGATCGCTCGTGTTGTAAGCGTACGTGCTTCGCATGCTGTTTACCGTATTCGCGTAAACAATACAATCATTTCTGTCTAGTTTTCGGTATGAAATTTAACATTATGAGTGCCCTTTCTGGCAACCAATCGCTCACCTTGCCGCAAAAAATCGATTCTCGCGAGGGTTGGTTTTGGTGCTAAAAAAGGGGTAGCAAGTGAATGTGGGAAATGAATTTTTATTTAAAGAAACCGCCATTTGCACCAGTTTTCGGGCTATTTGTTGCTAAATTTAGTGCAATATGCTGCTAAACGCACTGCGTTTTGGTGCTAAATGCCTTGCGTTTTGCCGCTAAATGCAGTGCGTTTTGGTGCTAAATGCAAGGCAAAATGCCGCTAAATGCGGTGAAAAATGGTGCTAAATGGCAGACGAAAAGCATAAAAACACGCTGCAATGGTATAAATATAACCTTTCTGAACCATGAAATTCATGGCCCGAAAGGGCAAAATGACCATTAAAAAGTGGGATTTTAGGGGCAAAAAGCGTGTTTTTGGGCGTTAATAATAATGAGTTGGCAACCAAACTAGAAGGGCAAAATGGTGCTAAATGCAGGTTGTGTTCTTAAAAACAGACAAACTGAAAGACGTGAAAGGTTAGAAATAGTAGTTATTTACCTACTTTTTGACTCATATTTTCGCTAGAACGGAGAGAATAATAGTGCGGTTTTGTAAAATAAATAATAACATTTTAAGTTTTTGAGTTGATGAGTTTGTGAGTTGATGAGTTTGTGAGTTTGTAAGTTCATACGTTGATGAGTTTGTAGGTTCATACGTTGATGAGTTTGTAAGTTGATGAGTTTATAAGTTTTTGAGTTTTTTGAGTTTGTAAGTTTGTGCGTTGTGTGTTGCTAAGTTATTGGCTTTTCGTGCGTTCATAACCCAATGAGCTTGTTTGTGCTGCACTTCGTATATGAAGAAGGGTGTTTGTCTTGTGTTGGCATTAAGAAGATAATAAACCCTCTACATTTGTAGAAATATTCAAAGTCAACACGCCCTCTATTTGCGAATGTCAGCTTAAACGCGTAATTTTGCAGCTAAATAACAGAAATATGACAAACAGTGAACATACACTTTGGCAGGTGGTGAAAGGCTATTTCAACGCTCTGCCCGACAAGGAGAATGAGAAAGAAACCATCAAACAGATAAGCAGCGGTGTTACTTTCCACGGTGCAAACCTTTGGGTGCTAATCTTTGCCATCCTTATTGCATCGTTGGGACTGAACGTTAACTCCACGGCCGTGATAATCGGTGCCATGCTTATCTCGCCATTGATGGGTCCTATCATTGGCATGGGGTTGGCAGTGGGCATTACCGACTTGGAGTTGCTTAAACGTTCGGCCACGCATTACCTTGTGGCAACGGTTATCAGTGTGATTACGGCCACGCTTTATTTCATCATTACACCGCTAACCGAGGCACAATCTGAACTTCTTGCCCGTACGTCGCCCACGCTTTACGATGTGCTCATCGCCCTCTTCGGTGGTGCGGCAGGTGTTTTGGCGCTTTGTACAAAGGGTAAAGGCAACGTACTGCCGGGTGTTGCCATCGCCACAGCCTTGATGCCGCCGCTGTGTACGGCAGGTTATGGACTGGCCGTTGGCAACCTTTCGTATTTCTTCGGGGCGTTTTACCTGTACTTCATCAACACGGTTTTCATCGCCCTAGCCACGTTTTTGGGGGTGCGGATGTTGCGGTTTAAACGTAAGGACAGTGTGGATGCAGCGCGCTTGGCCGTTGTTAACCGCTATATGATAGGCGCAGTGGTGCTTACAATGCTGCCCGCCGCCTACATGACCGTACAAATTGTGCGCGAGAGTGTGCAGGAAAACGCCATCTTGAAATTCGTTAAGAATGAGTTTGAGACGAAGGGTGCCCAGATTATCTCGCACAAGATAGACGACAAGAGTAGTTCGCTGAACATCGTAACCGTGGGAAAACGCCTTACTGAGGCGGAAATAACTGATGCCCGAAGGCGTATGGAGGAGTACAAGCTGGGGCAGTTTAAGCTGAACGTGATACAGGGAATGCAGGCTGATAGCCTGATGTTGAGCCAGATGCTCAACGTAAACGGCGGTGCATCGCAGGCAAGGAACACGAAACTTTTGGAGCAGGCAGACCAAATTGAGGCCCTGAAAGCCAAGAACCAAAAGTACGAACGCCTGCCACGCTTGGCCAGCGACATGCGTACGGAGATACAAGCCGTTTGTCCGCAAACCACAAGTATCAGTCTGGGCAACGTTGCCGAGGCCCGCGTTGACACAACGGCCACAACGCAATATGTATTGGCCGTTGTTGACTGCAAGGGGAAACTGTCGCCAACGGACAAGAAACGATTGCACCAATGGATGCGTGCAAGGCTTAAAGTGGATAGCCTTCGGTTGGTAGTAGAATAAGAAAAGGCGTTGCCTATGCCACGTATTGCGCGTGGAAGGCAACGCCTTAATGTTTTGTTTTAACAGCCGTTCGGCGGCCTACACCATTATATGCTGATGGTGAAACCTGCCGAGAAAGCGAACTTTTCGGGGTAAACGCCTAAGTTGCTGCCTATGGTTATGGTCTCGAAGAAGTTGTATTGCACTGAGCCGTATACGCCGAACACCTCGCCGAAGTTATAGCGCACGCCCGTTTGCAAGGACATGGTTTTGGTACTAAGTATCGGGCCTACGTAAATGTCGAAGTTGTCGGGTAGCTTTAACACTTCCATGAAATGGTAGTTTAGATAAATGCCGAGGTCGGAAAAGTCGTAAAACCTAGACTCTTTCTCGCCTTCGTCGTCCTTATAGCGTAGCGTGGTGAACTTTGCGCCATACGAAAGAAAGTCGTTGATGCCTTCTTCGTAGCCTATTTCAAGTCCGTGTCTGCCGCCTACATTGGTGTAGCCGAGGTATATTTTACTGTCGTCGCTGCCGTCGAATGCTTGTGCAAAGAGGGGTGTTGCCGAGCAAAAGGCAAGGAGTAGGGCTGCAAACAGGCGTGCAAGCCCTTGTGTTTTGTGTGTAGTTTTCATCTGTTATTGCTTATTTAATGGTGTATTTGGTAATGGAGAACACCTTGCGGCGTTCGCCAGTGTTATGGTTTTTGATGATTTGCCTGCCGTAGACGATGAAGTTTTTGCCGTACCAGTGCAGCGTTCCAGAGTATCTCATCTTCTTAACATCCTCGTCTTCGTTGTCTGTTTCAATCATTTCCGACTTGCGTTCTTGTGTCACTTCGCCCGTTTTGTTGTTGAAGAGCTTAGACACGAGCATCTTATCGTCGGCATAAACAAGGTCTACATCGTTTTTCTTAATGCCTGCCGAGATAAAGCGCTTAACGTACATGGGCTTTTGTCGGGGACGCATTTCAAAGCAATTGTCCCAAAGTAGGTTGCAGTCGGCATCGAACTTGGCCAACACGGCGTGGGTGTAGGCGTAGCCGTTAAACTGGGTTACCATTACCGTTCCGGCCCAATAGGTTACGTAAGTGGGATAGAAGGCCTCGCCAAGATAAAAGTAATCTTTGCCGTCGGTCATGATGCCGTGCGAGGCGATGTTGTATTTCAGGCTGTATTCCTTACCAGCCTTTTCGGCTTTTTCTTTCTTTCGTTCTATTCTGGCCTTGCGCCTGTTGCTCATATAATCGGTGAAATTCTTCAAATCGAGGAAGTTAACGAACCGCTGTTTCTTAATTTGCCAGTTTTCCAGCTGTGCAAAATAGATGCCTTGCGCGCCGCCTTTCTTGCTCTTGGTGTAGGTTCCAGTCATGAAATACTTGTTGTTGGCCTTAGAAAGCGATGCCGAAAGCAGGTCTTGGTCGATGTCGGTGGTGAGGTTGGTAATGCCCAACTGCGTACCGTTGAAGTCTACGCGCGCCAAGTAAAGTTCGCGTTCGCCCTTTACAACGGCGTAGATGATGTTGTCGAGAATGGTGTTTTGCAGTATAAACACCTTTCTATCTCTTACGCCGGGTATGTGTATGTCGGCAAAACGGCTTTCACCTGTGTTGAGATCTACAATGCCAATGCGCTCCAAACGTTTCTGGGTGGAGCTGAAAACCAACTTGCCATCGTGTATAACAAGGTCGCGCATGCTGGCTTTGCGTGTGTATTCGCTGTCGGTAACTTTCGTCTTGTGGTCCTTCGTGTTGAAGGCGTACACAGAGAAAGCCCCACTTCGGGCGCGCAAAACGGTGTAGTTGACATCGTTGTTGAAGGTGCAACTGTAGAAATACAAGTCGTCGTCTATCAGCGTTGAGTCGGTAAACAGGGGTTTGAGGTCGGTAGAGAGGTACTCGGTTTTGAAGTATCGCTTGCCTTTATCGGCCTTTTTGGCAAACGAATAGACAATGAGTCCACGTTCGCCAACGGGTGCAACCACTTGGTCTTCATAGTCTCCGCGGTGCGGATACTCAATTCTTGCTGTTACTTGTGCCATTGCCGAAAGCAGATTTAGGCACATGGCCAAAGCCATTAAGGTAATTTGTTTTCATATCGTTATCGTTTTGTTGGTTTGTTTTCTTAGTGCCTTCGCGTGGTGGGCGAAGTGTGTTTGTTCGGTATCCGTTTGCTCAAAACGGCGTGTCATGGCGTGTTGGGCTGTTTCTTTAACTTTTTGTTAGCGAAAAAGCAAAGGCAAGAGAGAGCCTGCGCGCTGCCTTTTGGGGGCTTGGAGCTAGTTTCTTTCTTGCCTTTCCATCTGTATGCGGATTGGTTTATCCCTTTTGCAACGGCGTTGTTAGAACTCTGCCGACTTCGGCGTGCGTGGGAAGGGGATGACGTCGCGAATGTTTTGCATGCCGGTAACGAAGAGGATGAGCCTTTCGAAGCCCAAACCGAAACCTCCGTGGGGGCATGAACCAAAGCGACGTGTGTCTAGATACCACCACATGTCCTTCATGGGGATGTGGCGTTCTTCGATTTGAGCCACCAGCTTGTCGTAGTTTTCTTCGCGAACACTACCGCCAATGATTTCGCCAATTTGCGGGAACAGCACGTCGGTGCCTTGAACGGTGCGGCCATCTTCGTCTAACTTCATGTAGAAAGCCTTGATACCCTTGGGGTAGTGGGTCATGATGACAGGCTTTTTGAAGTGTTCTTCAACCAAGAAACGTTCGTGTTCGCTAGCCAAGTCCATGCCCCAGCTAACGGGGAACTCGAACTTTTTGCCGGCTTTCACGGCCTCTTCGAGGATGTTAATGCCCTCGGTGTAGTCTAGTCGAACGAACTCTTCGCTCACAACACCCTGCAAACGTTCAATCAGTGTGTTGTCTATCATCTTGTTGAGGAACGCAAGGTCGTCCTTGCAATTGTCTAATGCCCAGCGTACACAATACTTAATGAAGTCTTCTTCGGTGTCCATCAGGTCGTCAAGGTCGATGAAAGCCATTTCGGGTTCAATCATCCAGAACTCTGCAAGGTGGCGTGGCGTGTTGCTGTTTTCGGCTCGGAAGGTTGGACCGAAGGTGTAAATCTGTCCCAAGGCCGTTGCTCCAAGCTCGCCTTCAAGCTGTCCGCTCACGGTAAGGCTAGTCATCTTGCCGAAGAAGTCGTCGTTGTAGTTCACCTTTCCGTCTTCGTCTTTCTTCAAGTCGTCCAGTTTTTTCGTTGTAACCTGGAACATTTCGCCCGCTCCTTCGGCATCGCTAGCGGTGATGATGGGCGTGTGGAAATAGAAGTAGCCGTGCTCGTGAAAGTATTGGTGAATGGCAATGGCCATGTTGTGGCGTATGCGCATAACGGCTCCGAAGGTGTTGGTGCGCAAGCGGAGGTGTGCATGCTGGCGCATATACTCGAAGGTTTGGCCCTTCTTCTGCATGGGATAGTCGCTGCCGCAGCCGCCCAAGAGTTGCAACTCGGTGCATTGAATTTCCGAGTTTTGGCCTTGTCCTTGGCTTTCTACCAGCTTACCCGTTGCGCTTACGCATGCGCCGGTGGTTATTTGTTTAAGTAATTCGGTGTCGAACTTCGTTGGGTCGACAACTACTTGCACGTTGTTGATGGTAGAACCGTCGTTTAAGGCGATGAAATCTACCACCTTACTGCTGCGGTGAGTTCGTACCCAGCCCTTCACGTTGACCTCTGAACCGAAGTCAGTACGTTGAAGAACGTCTACAATCTTTGTTCTACGAGTTTTTTCCATTGATGTTATTTATTAGGAGTTAAGTTGAGGAGTTAAAGGAGTTAAGGAGTTAAGGAGTTAAGCCAAATGCTTTGACGGCGTTAGCCCTTTTTCACCTTTTCACCTTTTAAAGGCGTTAGCCGTTTTTCACTCCGTCTTATTCTCAACTTTTCATTTCTTACTCCTTGTATCTGTCTATAATCCTTTTATTAACTAAGATATTGAGTTTGGCCTTACACATATTACCATGGAAAAGGCGTACTAAATAAAGCTTTTACAGTTCATTGCTATGGGAGTTATTCAGTATTCCTCGACAATAACCATTAAGTACTTTGCTTACTTCCTCTATCTGTATAGCCATTGTTTCGTACGTGTTGCAGTCGATGTAGCCCAAGTCTTTTGACAAAAGAACGTAGTACCTGCATTCTTCCAAACTGCCTTGCGCAATATTCAAGAACCGCAATTTATCGGCTATTCCCAATTTCCTATACCCCTCAGCTATATTAGCGGGTATGGAAACCGCTGCCCGTTGAAACTGCGAGCAAAGTCCGAAGCGTTCATGGGCAGGGAAAAGGCTACTCAGTTGATAGACGGCAAGTACAAACGCATGTGCCTTCTGCCAAGCAACAAGATCTTGGAAGCGTTTTGTTTGCATACGACTTAACGCCTTAATATCATAAGCTACGTTGTTAAGAAGCCAGGCGATAAAGAGTTTAGCCAGCACAACAAAGGCATTTGGCTTAACTCCTTAACTCCTTAACTCCTTAACTCCTCCGCTCCTATTGTTTATTATTCAAAAGCCCCCATTCTCAGCATGTCTACTTCCTTCTCGGTAAGGAAACGCCAGTCGCCGCGTTTGAGGTTCTTCTTGGTGAGTCCGGCGAATTGAACGCGGTCAAGGCGCACCACGCGATAGCCTAAGCTTTCGAATATACGGCGCACAATGCGGTTCTTTCCGCTGTGGATTTCAATTCCCACTTGTGTCTTGTCCTTGTCGTTGGCATATTCGATGGCATCTGCATGCACTTCGCCGTCGTCGAGCGTAACGCCTGTTGCAATCTGTTGCAAGTCGTGCTCGGTAACTTCCTTGTCGAGGAACACATGGTACACCTTCTTCTTCAAGAACTTGGGATGAGCCAGCTTACTGGCCAAGTCGCCGTCGTTGGTGAGCAGCAGCACACCCGTTGTGTTGCGGTCGAGTCGGCCAACGGGGTAGATACGCTCAGGACAAACGCCCTTAACGAGGTCCATCACCGTTTTGCGTTGTTGTGGGTCGTCGCTGGTTGTAACGTAATCCTTGGGCTTGTTAATCAGCACGTACACTTTCTTTTCGAGCGTTACGGGCTGTTCGTGGAAGATAATCTCGTCTGAACGGAGTACCTTCGTGCCCAATTCTGTAACCACATTGCCGTTAACCTTCACCATACCCGACTGTATGAACTGGTCGGCCTCGCGCCTGCTGCACACGCCAGCGTTGGCCAAGAACTTGTTCAAGCGCAGTGGCTCGTTGGGGTCGATGTTCTCTTCCTTATATTCTATACGCTTTTTCAAGCTGTATTTTGCATTTGGATCGTAGTCGGGCGTGCGTTGGCGATAGTTGCCTTGTTGGTAACCGCCGCGTTGCTGATAGCCGCCGCGTTGTTGATAACCGCCTTGTTGGTAGCCACCGCGTTGTTGGTAGCCACCGCGTTGCTGATAGCCACCACGATTGTTATTGTTGTTGTACGAGCGTTGCTGGTAGCCGCCGCGTTGCTGATAGCCGCCTTCCTCGTTGTTATAACGTGGACGATAGCCTCCTTCTTGACGTGGCTGGTAGTTGGAACGCTGCTGGTAACCACCTTCTTGGTTGGCTTGGTAGCCGCCTTCTTGGCGTGGACGGTAGCCGCCCTCTTGCCTAGGTTGGTAGTTGGCGCGCTGTTGGTAGCCGCCCTCGCCCTCTTGTGCGTTGTTGTAACGCGAACGGTATCCGCCTTCTTGACGTTGTTGGTATCCGCCGCGGTTGTTGTTGTAACCGCTGCGTTGCTGATAGCCGCCACCTTCGTTGTTGTAATTGTTGTAACGAGGGCGGTATTGCCTTTGTTGGGGTGCTGCGCCGGTTTGCAAGTTGGCTCCAAATCCTTCGGGACGGAACGCTCCTTCGTCTTCTCCGCCGCTACTTCTGCGGTCGGTGCTGTAAGCGCGTTGGGTGTGAATTCGTGGCCTTTGCGTTCTTGCACCAGCATTTCCATAGGTTCGGGAATAGCTTCCACCTGCGTTGTAGCCTTCACGGCTTTCCTCTTGCTGTCCTTTCGACGTGTCTTGAGGGGTCTTTTCCATTTCTGATTCCATAATTTTAATTCTTTTTTAACCTCACGGTTGCGTTAATACTTTACTTTTAATTCCTTAATTTATAGTTTAGTTAGTTTATGTTACTTAGTTAACGAGTTGACAAGTTGGCAAGTTAACGAATTGACCAATTAACCAGTTTACGAGTTAACGAGATTACAAGTTAACCAGTTTTCTTTTATATTTCTCTTGTTCTCTTGTTTCCTATCAGCCCCTGCTTATACCCCGGTATAGTTCCAGGGATTAATCGCGAGCAGTTCTTTCTTCACGTCCTCGTTTACGTTCAGTTGATTAACAAAGTCGTGGATAGTGCGCTCCGTCATCTTCTCGTTCGTGCGTGTTAGGGCTTTCAACGCCTCGTAGGGGTTGGGATATGCCTCTCTACGCAAAATGGTTTGTATGGCCTCGGCCACCACCGCCCAAGTATTCTCCAAGTCTTCGGCTAGTTTCTCCTCGTTAAGAATGAGCTTTCCAAGCCCTTTAAGTGTGCTTTGGAAGGCGATGAGTGCATGTCCCATAGGCACGCCCACGTTGCGTAGCACGGTAGAATCGGTGAGATCGCGTTGCAAACGACTAACGGGTAGTTTCTGTGCCAAGAACTGTAACACGGCGTTTGCCAGCCCTAGGTTGCCCTCACTGTTCTCAAAGTCGATGGGATTAACCTTGTGCGGCATAGCGCTCGAACCCACTTCGCCCGCCTTTATCTTCTGTTTGAAGTAGTCCATAGATATGTACATCCAGAAGTCGCGGTCCAAATCGAGCACGATTGTGTTGATGCGGCGCATGGCATCGAATGCTGCGCCCATGTTGTCGTAATTGCTTATCTGCGTGGTTAGTTGCTCGCGCACCAGTCCTAGCTTGTCGCTGACGAAACGGTTGCCAAACTCGCGCCAGTCTATTTGTGGGTAAGCCACGTGGTGGGCGTTGTAGTTGCCCGTGGCTCCGCCAAACTTAGCCGACATCTTGCAGGCTTTAAGTTGCGCCAACTGCTCTTCCAAGCGATAGGCAAACACGCCAACCTCTTTGCCCAGACGTGTTGGCGATGCCGGTTGCCCGTGCGTTTTGGCCAGCATGGGCACGTCTTTCCACGCTTCGGCATATTTGTTTAGCTGCCCAATCAGTTCTTCCAGCAGCGGGTAATAACATTCTTCGAGTGCCTCTTTTAGCGAAAGTGGCACGCTGGTGTTATTGATGTCTTGCGAAGTTAGCCCGAAGTGGATGAACTCCTTGTAAGGTTCCAAGCCACCAATGGCATCGAATTCTTCCTTAATGAAATACTCCACGGCCTTCACGTCGTGGTTCGTAACCTTCTCGATGTCTTTAACACGCTGTGCCTTAGCCTCGTCGAAAGTGCGGTATATGTCGCGTAGTTGGTCGAAACGCTCGCTGCCCACACCGGCCAATTGTGGCAATGGCAGTTCGCAAAGGGCGATAAAATATTCTATTTCAACCCTTACACGATAGCGAATAAGGGCATATTCCGAAAAGTAGTTGGCTAACGGTTCGGTTTTACCGCGATAACGGCCATCGATAGGCGTGATGGCTGTAAGCATGTTAAGACTCATATAACTTTATAGTACTAATTGATTTGCAAATTTACCACAATAAATTGACACTTCCATGTTTTATATATTAAAATGTGTCTTGCTGTGAACTTTTTTGGTAAAAAAGTGCCTTGTGCCCCTTGTTGGCAAGCAGTTGGCCTGTGCTTAGCCACTATCTTTTTACAGTAAAGGCTTTGTTGAAAGTGGATTTTTTGCTATCTTTGCGTGCCGCAGGTCGAGAAGGCCGTACCAACAATCACCAATTAACACTATGCTGACATCAAAAAACAGTTCAACTCTACATGTAAGCGAACATAGCCGAACACAGGAAAACAAGCAAGCAGAGCCTTTTTCTGCTTGGCATTGGCGCATTTTCCAATGCGTTTTGGTTGCCCTCTTTTTGTTGTTCGCCATCCGCGTTGCCGCCGAAGACGGCGAGGTGGAACGAGTTGCCATGTCCGAAGATAGCGTAAGCGTAAAGAGCGAGGTGACGGACTCGGCTCTTTTGGCACAGCCCTTGCCCACCATGCAACCCGAAACAAGCCCCACAGACACGGCCTTGCATCGCCAAGACTACCCTCGGTTCGACCGAAGTTTAACCTATGTGGGCCTTCCGCTCATCCTTGCAGGCGTGTTGGGCAGGGGCGAACGCCACCGCGTGTACTACTTGCACAAAGAGTTCGTCCCCGAATTCAAGTCCTCGGTCGACGATTATGTGCAGTTCGCACCCTTTGCCTTAGCCACGGGCTTGCAGGTAATGGGTGTTCGGGGCAAAAGTTCCGCCGTTCGTTATTTGGCTAGTAGTGCCATGTCGTTTGCCATCATGGCTGCCATCGTGAACACCATTAAGTTCACCGTCAACCAAATGCGCCCCGACAACAGCACGCGAAACTCGTTCCCCTCGGGACATACTGCAACGGCTTTCGTGGCTGCAACTATCCTTCACAAGGAGTATGGACTCACGGTAAGCCCGTGGTACAGCTTTGCGGGATATGGCCTGGCCACTGCCACGGGGGTGATGCGCATGCTTAACAACCGCCATTGGATGAGCGACG
>ERZ772957.1265-NODE-1265-length-16917-cov-3.707093_pt1 | contig 16917 bp, 9 predicted proteins | sample MGYA00580682_ERZ772957 | MGnify/ENA primary metagenome ERZ772957 (study PRJEB29015, sample SAMEA2737921) | human oral metagenome | biome: human oral; feature: human-associated habitat; material: dental | place: China | collected 2025 ...
AAAAGCCCTGCGCTCCTTGCCATGGCTGACTCAAAGCCCTCGGAGCTTCTCATTGGCGATAGGCCCCGACTAATTGATGAGTGGCAGATGGCTCCACAGCTTTGGGATGCCGTCCGCTTTGCCGTGGACCGCGAGAAGGTGAGAGGAGGATACGTTCTCACTGGTTCGTCAACCCCCAAGATTCGACCGGCCCATACTGGCGTTGGTAGGATTGCTCCCCTTGAGATGTCTACGATGTCGCTGCTTGAGACCGGTGAGTCGACGGGAGCGGTCTCACTTCTCTCGCTCTTTGAGGGAACTCTCGATATTGCTCAGGTGGCAGGCCTGGATGTGGATGACTATGCTCGCGTCATCTGTCGTGGGGGTTGGCCAGAGGCGGTGGTCTCTGAAAGTCGTGGCGATGCGGGAGGGATGGCAAGGGACTACGTCTGTGAGCTTCTGGATTCCAACATCAACGAGATGGACGGGATTCGGAGGAACCGTACCTGGATGAGGCAGATTATGAGGTCGTATGCCAGGAATGTGTCGGGACAGGCATCATTGTCCACTATTGCGGCAGACATGCAGGGCGAGCCTCCGAGCGCGCCAACTCTCTCTGAGTACGTTGATGCCCTCTCTCGGGCATTCGTCCTTAATGACCTTTCTGCATGGAATCCTCGTCTTAGGTCAAAGACGGCCGTTCGAACGAGTCCCACGAGGCACTTTAGCGACCCCTCCATCGCTGCGGCGGTGTTGGCCGCCACACCTAGAGGGCTTCTGGATGACTTCGAGACCTTTGGGCTACTCTTTGAGTCCCTCTGCATTCATGATCTGCGAGTGTACGCATCTGCGCTTGGAGGGTCGCTTTACCACTACCGAGACAAGACCGGTCTTGAGGCGGACGCCGTGGTGGTTCTTGATGATGGGCGCTGGGCGCTTGTGGAGGTCAAGATGGGACAAAGCCGCATCGATGAGGGGGCGTCGCACCTGCTGAAGCTTGCAGAGAGGATTGACCAGACAAGGGAGGGGCGCCCGTCGTTTCTCATGGTGCTCACGTCGACGGCGTGCGCCTATCGGAGAAAGGACGGGGTGGTCGTCGTTCCACTTGCCTGCCTTGGTGTTTAGCATGGCGTTCTTGTGGTGGCTTGACCATTAGGTAGGATGTCAGGGAGGCGTCTGTAGCGGGTGTCCTTTTTGACAGGGAGCGGGACATGATGGGGGTCGTCCGATGCAGATCTTTGCGAACGTCAAGTCACTCAGGCGCGAGCGTGGTTTTCTCGAGCCGAAGTCCTACGAGCTTCCCCATGACGTGCGCACGCTTCGTGACCTCATCATCGCGCTGGTGGACGTGGAGCTTAGCGCGTACAACCGGCGTGAGCCCGGTGAGATGCTCAAGGCGCTTCTGAGTCAGGACGAGATCGATCGTATGGCTGAGGTGGGCAAGGTGGGCTTTGGGCGCATCCATGCGCAGGCGAAGGCGGACCGCATCAAGGCCGAGGAAAACGCCTTGCAGTGCTTCGAGGACGGCATCATCCGTGTGGTCGCAGGCAACGATGAGCTCACCAGCCTCGATGAGCTCGTCCCCGCCCAAGACGGGGTTACGTACACCTTCGTTCGTCTCACCTTCCTGGCTGGTAGCATGTGGTGAGAGCTGCGAAGGCACCGTACCCTGCGGCGCACGCCCCGCACATACACCCCGAATACGCTGTACGCGCCATGGCTGTGAGGAGAAGACGATGGCACGAAGCCGCCCGAGTCGCCCAAAGATAGAGATTCCAGCAGAGGAGGTCGAGCGCCTGCACGCGCTTGCTCGCGGAAGGATCGGGCTTGCGTCTGCGATCGCAGCTGTCGTCTTGGGCAACCGACGTCTTGCCACGATCCCGGAATCGCTGGCTGGGCTATGGATGCCTGACGGCGTTCATGATGCGCGTGACGAGTTTCTCATGGCGTTTGAGGAGGCCTTGGGCAGGCCTGTGTGCGAGGTGCACACTGTGGACGATTTCTGGACGCCCGCCGTCGCGTGGGCGTTTGGCGAGGTGGTAGGGCCTGAGGTCTGCATGTTCTTGCGCCAGATTCTCGACCTTGTCGCGGAAGGCGCCTTTGGCTTTGGCTGGCTGAGGCGCAGTTGCCACGCACGGGACTTTGCGCTGTATGCGTACAGCGCCATGTTCATTCTTGCGGACAATGTGGGGGCGATCTGTTGCGGACGCCCTGTGGCCGAGCTGCTATACAGGGACTACTCCGACATATTCACGCACTTCGAGTTTCTTATTGCCATCGCCATTCGCAACGGTGACGCGGACGTGATTGTCTACCTCAAGGACGCGATCTATGGCGACAACGCGGCCAGTGCGCTCGACCATCACCTGGTGCGGGGCATCGTCCGCAGCGGCAACGAGGAACTGGTGGGCGACCTGCTCAGACTGCTTGACGCGGCGCAAGAGCAGGAGGGCGTGCGTCAGGCCATCCTGGAGCAAGCGGATTGCGGGACGAGGCGCACGTTGGGGCGTATCCTGTCGCATTGCGTCGAGAGGGACCTGTTCCGCTTCAGCGCCGCCCTGCGCGCATTTGGTACCTGGTGCGGGCTGCCCCTGCCCGCGATGAAAGGAAGACGGCTTGCGCGTTTCGCAGGGCTGGCGTTGCGTGCCCTCGACGACAAGGCATACTGCCTGCAGCTGCTTGAGAGCGACAACATCATCGAGGTGTACCTGGGGCTGTGGGCCTTAGGCGTTGATGACCTGGCGCTGGTCACGCCCCAGCTAGAGCGTCTTGTCACTGACCCTGTGCATGTGAGGCGCGTCCTGGGCTGGTACTTCATACGCAACATAACGGACGACGCGTATCGGATGTCCCTCGCGATGCGCCATCTGGACGAGCGCGATCCCGAGACCCTCGCATGGGTCATAAGCAACCTCGCGGTCCTGGACCAGGCCCTGCGCGGTCGCTACAGAAGCGTGGACGCGCATATTGAGCCCCTGCGCCCCTGTCCTGACGAGGCGCTCCCCAGTGATGCCGCCGAGCGTGCGCGGCTGTTCTTTCAACTCAAGGGCATCGCCCAAGAGGTCGGCCGCAAGAAGCGCACGTTTTCCGACAGCCCTTACGCCGAGATTACCATCACTCTCTCTGTGGACAGGGTCATCAAGTGCATGATGAGCGTAGCTCTCTACGATCTGAACCCCGCGCTCGTACAGGAGCTTTACGGCATGATTGACCTGATGAACGTGGACCTCAGGTGGATCTTGGTCTACACCTTCCTCTCGCCCGACACCGTTCCTGCCGACCATCAGCTGCTGCTCGACCTGCTGGGCGACCGTACCGTCGCCACGCGCCAGCTGGCTGTTGACCGGCTGTCGCGGATGAGGGTTGGCGAGCGGGACTTGGACGCCCTCGGCAACGTACTCTCCTCGAAGAGCTCATCGCTGCGCGAGGGCGTCATGGGCATCCTCACTGCACAGTCGTGGGATAAGCTTAAGGGTGTGACGGTGCGGCTGCTGCAGGCCAACAACGCCTATCAGAACCAGGCTGGCATCGAGCTCGTGCTGCGGGCGCGCAAGGAGAGGGACGCCTCGGCGGATGCCGCCGCGTTTGCAGACGATGAGGCCCTGTCCCTCGCTCTCGGTGAGCTTTCCTCCCGCGACGTTCCCGCCCAGACGAGGGTCCTGCTCGATGGCCTCGGCCTCGGAGAGTCCGAGGCCGAGGCATACACGCCCGAGAACGGCTATGGCCTGTACGACCCCGAAGAGGCTCTGCCCTTCGAGGAACGCTACGTGGATCTATTCGAGGCCGCACCCCTTTTCCAGGGTGGTTCAGAGAAGGCGTATGCAGGTGAGCGGCAGGCTGTGGTGCCGCCTGGTGTCCAGGATGTCGGTGCTCCAGACCCCGGTGCCCAAGGCCTTGACGCCCACGATCCCGCTCGGCGTAGTGGCTTCCTCTTTCGCGCGCTCAGGGCGCTGTTCGGCGACGGGGACTCAGTTGCTGATGGAGAACCAAAGGCAAAGGGCCCGGCCGGCGCAGCGCGAGAGCTCGTCACCCAAGACGGCACCCACTTGCTCACACCCACCAAGCTCAAGGACTACGCCGACTATGAGGGTGCGGCCGACGCGCTTTTGCGTATCGCGGGCGTCATCGAGCGACACGAGGACTATGAGTACGAGGTCGAGGGCTGGAACGGCGCACGCGAGACGCAGCTGCTTGGCTCGACTGGCAACTATGTTTTTCTGCCCGTGGGCTGCGGGGCACGATGTGCGGCGGATAGGGACGCCCGTCTTGGCATGCTGCCCTTTGCCGACGAGTTCAGGGAGGCAATCGCTCCTGTCACCACGGGCGCGGCGCAGGCACTGCGCGTCGTGAGTGCCACGCTGGATCGCGATGAGCCTCCCAGCACGCGCTATCAGTTCATTGGGCGGATGCTCTCGCTGAGGGAGACGTACGACAAGACGATCTGGCCGTGGGAGATCGATCAGTTGGGAAAAGGCCGCGCACTTCAGGCCGAGCAGGTCCTGTGGCTCTCGCTTTTCGAGGTTGACCAGGACGAGCTCGTGGGGGAGGCCCTGCGTCTGTACCGAAGCTTCCTGCGCATGTATGGTCGCTGCGCCTTCGAGAACTGTCTGCGACGGGTCTCTCAGATGTCGTGCTATGACTATGGCAGCTCGGACTTCTATCCCATCAACGCGCGATGGCTGCGGTTCTGGCGTATGGTCATACGTCGGCTGGAGCTTACAGACGAGCAGTATAGACGCTGGTTCGAGCTGGAGTATTGCGTGGAGAGGGCAAACGGGAGCGCATGTGACATCGAGCTTGGCCTTGATCTCGAGGACTATGCGCGTGCCCTGGGGCGGTCGATGATCGGCGAGGGTGCCTTCTATCGCTTTGTCTTCACTGCTCCCGCCGTTGCATGGAAGCATGTGGCCCCGAGGACCAGTCAGGCCCGTCGCGAGTGGGCACGCATGGTAGAGCGCTATCCCTTCGTCCAGGACCTGTGCGATCGCGCCATATCGCGTATCGTCGACGTTGAGGAGCGGCGCGGGGAGCTGGAAACGCCCGTCTCGAAGTTGGCCTTCCGTATCGTGCGGGTACAGCATGACGGGGCACGTCATTTCTGCAACCTGCTCAAGGCGCTGGGCAACGACACACTTACCCGTGACTGCAGTCGCTCAAAGCGGGACATGCTTATCGACCTGCTCGAGGCCTGTCAGCCTGCCCCAGAGGATACGGCAACGAGCCTCTCTGCGCTGCTGAGATCCGCCGGCATCAGTGATGAGCGCCTCGTGCAGGCGACGATGCTCGCGCCCCAGTGGGCCGGGCTCGCGGAGCAGGTCAGCGGCTGGGACGCACTGAAATCGGGCATCTGGTTCTTTCATGCGCATGTCAGCAAGAGCTTCTCGGCCGCAAAGGAGACCGAGGTCGCACGCTACTCGTCCATCTTGCCCCAGCAGTTCAATGAAGGCCAGTTCGACCGCGAGTGGTTTTTGGACGTGCACCAGCGTTTGGGAGATGCGCGCTTCAAGGTGCTCTATCGTGCGGCCAAGTACCTCTCGATTGGCAATAGCCTCCATCGACGCTCGCGGCTGTTCGTCGATGCGGCACTGGGAAGGGTCGACGAGAAGGCGCTGGAGGAGGAGATCGAGCAGAAGCGCAACCAGGACAAGCTGCGCAGCTATCCGCTCATCCCGTACGAGGGTACCCCGCAGGAGACGCTCCATCGCTACCAGTTCATCCGTCATTTCGAGGCGGGAAGCGTGCGGTTCGGGGCGATGCGCAAAAGCAGCGAGAAGCGCGCGGTCGAAGCCGCCCTTGCCAATCTGGCGCGCTGTGCTGGGTTCTCGGATGTCGACCGCCTCGTCTGGCGCATGGAAGGCACCCAGATCGAGGACATGCGCGAGAGCTTCGAGCCCCATGTCGTGGAAGACTATGAGGTCTGGATCGCGTTCGATGATACGGGGTGTGCCTCACTTGCGGTGCGCAAGGGCAAGCGCCTCCTGAGGAGCGTGCCCAGGGCCATTGCCAGGGATCCCTATGTCGTGGGTCTCAAGAGTCAGGTGAAGGATCTGCGTGCCCAGCAGAAGCGCGGCCGTGCCATCCTGGAGAGGGCGATGGTCGAGCAGAGCGGCTTCACTGCCGATGAGCTTCCTGGCATCCTTGCGAATCCCGTTATTGGAGCCATGATGGAGAGGCTCGTGCTTACCGACGGCACGCACTGTGTCTGGGCACGGGACTTCGGGGATCTGGACGCCGGTGTCCTGCGCATCGCCCATCCCTTTGACCTCAAGCAGCAGGGCGCCTGGTCCCGCCTTATGGGCGAGGTCTTCGAGCGCGCGGTGGTGCAGCCGTTCAAGCAGGTATTTCGTGAGCTCTATCTTCTCACTGCCGACGAGCGACAGGAGCGCACCATCTCGCGGCGCTACGCTGGCAACCAGATCCAGCCGCAGAAGGCCGCCACCCTGCTCAAGTCGCGCGGGTGGACCGTTGACTACGAGACGGGCCTGCAGAAGGTCTGGTACGACCAAGACCTCGTGGCATGCATGGTGTCCTACGCCGACTGGTTCTCTCCCGCTGACATCGAGCCACCTGTGATCGAGGAGGTCAACTTCTTCAGACGCGGCACGTGGAAGGCCGTGCCGCTCGAGGAGATCGCTCCCATCGTGTTCTCCGAGACGATGCGTGATGTTGATTTGGTGGTGAGTGTCGCCCATGCGGGCGCCGTCGACCCCGAGACCAGCTCCTCGACGCTCGAGATGCGCCGTGCGATTCTCGGGCAGCTGCTCGATCTTTTGAAGGTGAGGAACGTGGACGTGGACGGCTCGCATGCAAAGGTCCACGGCACCCTGGGCAACTACTCAATCCACCTGGGGTCGGGCGTGGTGCACAAGATGGGTACGGGCATGATCTGCATGCTTCCCGTACACTCCCAGACGCGCGGTCGCCTATTCTTGCCCTTTGCGGATGAGGATCCCAAGACCGCCGAGGTGCTCTCGAAGGTTCTGCTGCTCGCTCGTGACCAGAAGGTCAAGGACCCAGAGATCCTGAGGCAGATCACGGAGTGACTGGGGAGTGACGATGTCGAGATCCCAAGAGCTTGAGCGGTTTCTCGGGTGTTTGAACGGCTGGACCTGCGAGTCCGCACTGCCACTCGACCCTGAACGTGACGTGCGGTACGTTCACCATCGAGCGGCAGTGAACATCACACTGCCACTCGGCCCCGAGCGTACCCAGACCCCATCCCTTCACTGCCACTCGGCCCCGAGCGTACCGATCGCACTGCCACTCGGCCCCGGGCGTACCCAGACCCCATCCCTTCACTGCCACTCGGCCCCGATCGTACCGATTGCACTGCCACTCGGCCTTGAACGTGACGTGCAGTACGTTCACCGGCGAGTGGCAGTGTCGACGCGCCGCCGGTTGCCCCGATTGTCTCTCGCAACGCATCCATGTGGGCAGGCGAATTGAGGTTCGTGCCCACACACAGCTATGTGGGTCGGGCGGTATCGCCGACGAGGGCAAGGTGCCGTCCACGAGGGCAAAGCTGTATACTGTCCCCGTCGGGCGCACACGTCCTTCCGTTGTGTACATGTCTCTCATCTGCGGCGACCCTGTGGCTGCGGCCGAGGTGATCGGCGTGGGATGCGTGCGGACGCGAGAAGAGAAAGGTCAGCTGGTATGAGATGCCCTAACTGCGGCTGTGAGGTTGCCGGCGACAGGCTCTACTGCCCTTTCTGTGGAGTCTCCATGGGAGGCCCCATAGACTTTGCCCAAGGTGAGTCAAACAGCTGGGATGGGGCGGGCGAGGCCGCAGGCAGTGGAACTGCGGTGGGCAACGCTGCGGCTGCGGGATCCTTCCCGCAAGTAGATCAAGATGGAACTACCCGAGCGTATGGCACCGACCAGGCGCACGTCGCGGCGGAGCAGAGCGCGTTCACGGCCGAGGTCCTCGGGGCGCCGCCGTCACCCCAAGACATGGGTGCTGGCCCGCAGTGGGCGGCTGACGTCACAGGTCCCGTGACTGGTCCCACCTTCGGCCCTGCGGCCCAACGACGTTCTGGTGCGAGCCTTCCGGTAGCGTGGGTAGTTGGCATCGCCATGACATGCCTCTTGCTTGGCGGTGCCATCGGTTTTGCGCTCGACGAGGGTCGCATCAGGGACCTGTCCGAGGATGAGCTCAGGTCGGGGTACGGCTTGGTACGCACCGTGGACCTGGAGGGTATGAGCGCGGAGGACCTGCTCGAGAACTACGACCTCGTTCGCCTTGAGGATCTCAAGGACATGATGGGAGGCCTGCCCTCTGGTGGCGGCGATTCGAGTGGTACGCCCGGCCAGCCCGGCTCCCCCTCGGGCACGGACGGCGCGCTTGCCGGTGACGTCTCTTCCAACTGGGAGGACATGGAGTTCGCGTTCGAGGGCAAGAAGTTCAGGCTCAACACCAGCACGCTCAGGGACATGGAGGACACGGCGGGATGGAAGGTCGACCTCTCTGGGTACCCGAGCGGCTTTATCGTCAACGCCGGCCAGACCATAGCGAGCATCAGGCTCTCTAAGGCTAAGGCTGGCGCAGGTGCTGCGGGCAGCTCCCCCTACTACCTTACCGTGGACGTCACAAACCCGGGGTCTGACGTCCGTGGCGTGGAGGACTGCACGCTCGTGGGTATCTCCTTGAGCGGGACCCCAGAAGGCGCGCCTTCCCTCGTTGTTGCCGGCGGAATCAGCTTTGGCATGGCAGATGCCGACGCTGCGATCAAGTCGATAGGGTCGAAGCCCAACAACCAGTCGAGCGGCGAGGGCTACCGCTCGCTCACCTGGACGTCAGGGGACTACAAGAAGTCGCTTGGCCTGAGCTTCAACAAGAACTTCGACTGGAAGCTGAGCAGCATCAGGCTCTCTATTCACCGGTAAGGGAGCGGGCGGATCGAAAGCTGCGATGGGACGAGAGGACGTACGGGAAAGGCCTGATGCCAGTGCCACGCACGAGTTCAAAGATCGTCGATCGTACGGGCCGCCGCCTGCTCCCCATAGGCAGCGAGGACTTCGCGGAGGTCGTGACCGAGCACGTGTACGTGGACAAGACGTCACTCATCTGTGATCTGCTCGATAGCTCCTACAAGGTGACGCTCCTCTGTCGTCCGCGTCGCTTCGGCAAGTCACTTGCCATGCGTATGCTGCAGTGCTTCTTCGAGACGCCGGTCGAGGGGGCAAAGCCGCCGATTCCCTCCCGTAAGGCTATCTTTGAGTCCCTGTCAATCTGGCGTGCGGGTGAGCGCTATCGCGCTCAGCAGGGAGAACACCCGGTCATCTTCCTATCGCTTGGGTCGGCGGACGGAAGGACCTGGGACAGCTGTAGGGTGGGCATCATGGGTCAGATGTCTGACGAGTATGCCCGCCATGCCTATCTGCTCGACGGGAGCCTCCTTCCCGAGGAGAAGGCGCGGTTTCGCCGCGTGATCGCAGGTACGCTGGCCCCTGGGGAGGCCGAGAGCTCCCTTTCTTGGCTCTCCCTGTTGCTTCTCAGGCACCATGGGTCTGGCACCGTCATCCTCATTGACGAGTACGACCATCCCGTGAGCGCGGGTCACCTCAGCGGCTATCGTGACGAGGCGATAGGTTTCATGCGCTCTTGGCTTACTGCGGCGCTCAAGGCGACGACGTCACTGTACCGTGCCTATCTCACGGGCGTTCAGCGTGTGGGTAGGGAGTCTGTCTTCTCGGGACTTAACAACGTAGTGGTGAACACTGCCATGGACACCAGGTTTACTGAGGGCTTTGGCTTCACACGTGAGGAGGCAGGAGCGCTTGCTCGCTACATGGGCCTTTCCCAGGGCAAGCTCTCTGAGATGCACGACTGGTACGACGGCTACTGCTTCGGTGGCACCGCAGTCTATAATCCCTGGAGCATCCTTAACTACCTTGACCTGGGAGGGGTGGCCCAGCCCTACTGGGGAAACACCAGTGACAACGCAATCGTCCATCGGCTGTTCCAGCAGGCGGACGCACGACTCGCTGATGACCTGCGCACCCTCGCCTCAGGCCGAAGGCTTGAGAGGCCGCTTAACCTCGCCACCGTGTTCTCGGAGCTCGATCTTTTGGGTGGTGGCGCGTCGCCGTCAGCACTCTGGAGCCAGCTGTACCTGGCAGGCTACGTGACAACCGATGACATCGCGTTTCCCAATGATGACATGATGCCACGTCGCCTGCGCCTGCCCAACCGCGAGGTCGCGTGGCTCTATCGCCGTGAGTTCACGGAACGCACCCAGAGCGTCATCGGGGATCTTGACTTGCTTTTGCGGCTTAGGCAGGCGCTGGTATCGGGAGACGAGGCCGCACTCGCCCGGTCGCTCGATGAGCTGCTCACGAAGTCACCGAGCTATTTCGACCTCGTGAGCGAGAACAGCTACCACATGCTGCTTCTGGGACTTGTCTGCGATCTGCCAGGCTACAGGTTTCCGCTCTCGAACCGCGAGAGCGGGGACGGCAGGCCCGACATAGCCCTCATTCCCGAGCTCGAGCACCAGGACAGCCTCGCTGCCATAGTCATCGAGGTCAAGGACGCGCGCGGTACCCTCCCAGGTCCTGAGGGCCTCGCTACGGTCGAGGGGGGCCTTGACCTTCTGGCCAAAAGGGCACTGGCTCAGGTGCGGGGCAGACACTACGGGGCCGACCTTCCCGGAAGGGGTCTTTTGCTTTGGGGCGTCGCTTTCAGGGGCAAGGTTGCGTCTTGCAAATGTCGGCGCATGTCGTAGGGGACAGTCGTCCGTCGCCCGGCCACCGTGCCTTGCGGCAGATGGCCTCGGGTTGACGCCCCAACTTCCAGCTCCAGCACTCCGCCTGCCCCGTCAGCGCCTCGCCTGCCCCAGCCTCTGGCGAATCGGTAAACGCTCGCGATTTTTGCGCAGACGGTAGGCGGGGCGTGCTATGATGCGATCTTGAGGCTGTGATGGGGAGAGTACGTCGGGCAAGTCGTCCCACAGAGAGCGGGGAGGCTGAGAAACCGCGGGCGCGCACGGCGGAAGATCACCCCGGAGCTGCGGCCCCAAAGTGGGGAGGTTCGCCTTTGGGCGGGCTTTTCCATGAGTAGGCGTCGCCGGAGTGGCCGCCGAGACAGGCCAGCCGAGTCATGGCGGTTGCGGCCGCTTGCTGGGTGGTCAAAGCGGAGCTCGACCTACGATGGCGCTTCGTCCCAGCAGAGAGGGACGGGCGCCTTTTTGGTGCCCATGGAGAAGGGACACGACAGGGTGGCAAACAGGTACAAGGACACGACGAACCTCCCCAAGACGGGGTTTCCCATGCGCGCTGGTCTCGCTCAAAACGAGCCTAAACGCCTCGCGAAGTGGGAGGAGGACCACGTCTACGAGCGGATGCTTGCCAAGAATGAGGGCCACGACAAGTTCGTGCTGCATGACGGTCCCCCCTACGCCAACGGCCCCATCCACCTGGGGCACGCACAGAACAAGATCTCCAAGGACATCATCAACCGCTACTGGGCCATGCGCGGCTACCAGACGCCCTACGTGCCGGGTTGGGACTGCCACGGGCAGCCCATCGAGCACAAGGTCGAAGAGACCCTCGGTAGCGATCGCTTCAACCAGCTCTCCACCGAGAAGATCCGCGCGCTGTGCCGCAAGCTCGCCGTCGAGCAGGTCGACACCCAGCGCCAGGGCTTCAAGCGCCTCGGCGTCCTTGGCGAGTGGGACAACCCCTACCTCACTTATACCAACGACTATGACGCCACCGACATAGAGATCTTCAAGGCCATCTTCGACAGGGGCGCCATCTACCGGGGCCGCAAGCCCGTTCACTGGTGCAGCCACTGCCACACCGCCCTGGCCGAGGCCGAGATCGAGTACTCCGACGAGGTCTCGCCAGCCATCTTCGTGCGCTTCGAGATGACGACGGTGCCTGCGGGACTGGAGGCCTACGAGGGCAGGCTCTGGGTGGACATCTGGACGACGACGCCTTGGACGCTTCCGGCCGATGACGCCGTCATCCTGCATCCCGAGGCCGACTACGTGGCGGTCGTCGTGGACGGCCGCGCCGAGATCATGGCAGAGGCCCTCGTCGAGCGCTGCTGCGCGAGGTTTGGCTACGAGAGCTGGGAGCTTGCCAGGCAGGAGGATGGCGACGTCTGGCGCCGCACGGGTAAGGACCTCGCCCGCAACAGGTATAAGCAGCCCATTTTTGCCGACCAGGGCGAAGAGGGCGAGTTCATCTATGCCGACTACGTCACGCTCGACGACGGCACGGGCATCGTCCACACGGCTCCGGGCCACGGCGTCGATGACTACCTCGCCGCCATGAACTTCGACATCCCCGTGGTCATGCCTGTGGACGACGACGGACGCTTCTACAGGGGTGACGGTCTGGGCACCGGCGGCCCCTGGGGTGGCATGGGCGTGGTCGAGGCCAACCCCAGGATCATCGAGTGGCTCCGCGAGCACAACACGCTCATCCTGCACGAGGACATCACGCACTCCTACCCGCACTGCTGGAGGTGCAAGAACCCCGTCATCTTTCGCGCCACGAGCCAGTGGTTCGTCTCGATGGACGAGACCGGCCTTCGCGAGCAGGCGCTGGACGCACTTAGGCAGGTGGCCTTCTTTCCCGCGCACGCCGTAAGGCGCATCGGCTCGATGGTCGAGGGCAGGCCGGACTGGTGCATCTCGCGCCAACGTAATTGGGGCGTGCCCATCCCAGCCTTCACCTGCGAGGACTGCGGTGAGACCGTCATGAGCGACAAGACCCTAGACAGGGTGATCGAGCTCTTCAAGGCAAAGGGCTCCGATGCGTGGTTCACCGATGACCCGCAGAGCTACCTGGGTGATGCCTGCGTCTGCCCTGCCTGCGGCGGGAGCCGTCTGAGGGCGAACAGGGATATCCTCGACGTGTGGTGGGACTCGGGTGTCTCGCACACCGCCGTCTGCAGGCACCGTGGCTACCTCGGCTTTCCCGCCGACATGTACCTTGAGGGCTCAGACCAGCACCGCGGCTGGTTCATGAGCTCGCTCATGACCTCCGTGGGCGCCTACGGCGTCGCACCCTACCGGTCTGTGGTCTCGCAGGGGTTCACCCTCGACGGCCAGGGCCGCAAGATGTCCAAGTCGCTCGGCAACGTCATCGACCCCAACAGGGAGTGCGAGACTAGGGGCGCCGACATCCTGCGCCTGTGGGTGGCCTCGGTTGACACCTCAAGCGACGTTCCCTGCGACGACGAGATCCTCTCCCACGTGGGTGATGCCTACCGCAAGATAAGAAACACCTTCCGCTTCCTTCTCGGGGAGCTGGAGGGCCAGTTTGACCTCGAGAAAGACGGCGTCTCCACAGCCGAGCTTCTGCCCTATGACAGGCTGGCGCTCGCCCGCATGTGCCAGGTGCACGACGAGGTCTCGGCGGCCTACGAGGGGTACCGCTTCAACGCCGTCTACCGCACGCTCTACGACTACATCATCACCGAGCTCTCCAACGACTACCTGAACGCCACCAAGGATCGCACCTACTGTGACGCCAGGGACGGCTTTGGGAGAAGGAGTGCCCAGACCGTCTGGTCCCACATCCTCTCGATGCTCGTCCGCGACCTCCAGCCCATCTTGGCATACACGACCGACGAGGTCATGGGCTACCTGCCCGAGTCGCTCAAGGACGGGCAGGCCTACGCGGCTTTGCTCGACTGGTTCGAGGCGCCGATGCCGGCAGGCGAGTGGGAGAAGCTGCTGCCAAGCTACCAGGCGCTCGTGGCCGCCCGCTCGGCCTTCACCAAGGCCTACGACGCTGCACTCGAGTCGGGCGTCGTGACGGAGAAGACCACCCAGGCCACCAGGGCCAAGCTCACGCTTCCCGCCGAGGCGTACGCCCTGCTCACGGGCGAGGGCGCACCCGATCTGGCGGAGGCCTTCGTCTGCTCTGAGGTCTGCGTCCGTGAAGGGGACGAGCTGGCCTGCGAGGTGCTTCCCGCGAGCGGCGAGAAGTGCTTGCGCTGCTGGAACTGGCGCGAGCTTGGTGAGGACGACCTCTGCGAGAGGTGCCACGACGTCATCGAGGGGCTCTAGCGCCACGACGCTCGTCGTTCACGATCGCTGTCTGGGAAGGGGTGGGGGAGCATGGGATACGATCCGGCGTCCGCGCGAGGCCTCAGGTACACCGTCTTCTGGCTCGTTGCCGTCATCGTGGTCATAGTCGACCAAGCGACGAAGGCGGCGGTGCGTATGCTCGTCTCTGCGGGCAGCGTCTCGACCCTCATACCGGGCATCCTCAACCTCACGCGCGTGCAGAACACGGGTGCGGCCTTCGGCGTAGGCAAAGGGGGTTCCGTCTTTTTCGTCGTCTTCGCTGTGGTGGCCATCATCGCATGCTGCATCATCGTCTGGCGAAGCGAGTTTCCCGTCCTGCTTGCCATACCCTTCGGCTTCGTCGCGGGCGGTGGCGTGGGCAACATGATAGACAGGCTGTCGGCGGGTTCGGTTACGGACTTTCTGTCCTTCGGCTTCGTGAGCTTCCCGGTCTTCAATGTGGCGGACGTCTGCGTGACGATGGGCGTGATTGTCGGCTTTATCGGCTGGGCCGTGTGGGACGCCAGGCGTGAGCGCAGGGAGGGCGGCGACACCGAGACGGCGTGAGGTGGAGCCTCAGATGACGTGTCCATGGAGCTCGGTCCTGCCGAGCTCGTCCTTGGACGCGAACTGCTCTCGCGTGATACGGTAGATGACCACGGAGTCGTCCTTCTTCTTCACCACCTCGCGTAGCTCCCTCTCAAGCTGTGCGAGCTGTGCTTCGGTTATCGGCCCCTCGAACACGGAGCGGTGGATATGCGTCAGGTACTTCCTGCAGACGCGCAGTGCCTTCTTCACGCGCTTCTTGCCAACGTCGTATGAGAGGACAACGAACACGTTCGCCTCGCTGCCGATTCAGTAGTACTTGTAGGGCCGGTAGCGCTCTCCCGTGAGTACGAGGCGCTGGAAGGCCTGCACCTCGTCGGCGATGATGCGTCGGTAGGTCCTCTTGTGCCCGTCCACGGCTATTGGTGTCTCGAGCTTCTCCTCTAGCTTTCCTAGGAAGATCCTCTTGCCGTCTACGTTCAGGACGATGCCTCCGTCGCAGGGGCGGAAGTGGTCAGCCGCACTGATCTCATGCCTGTTCACCAGCGAGAATATCACCCTGTCAACGATGATGGGCTTGAACACGTCGGCCACGTCCAAATTCAGGCTGAAGCTACGCCTGTTGGTGGCGTGCACGACCCCTATCTTTGGGTCGAGCTGCGTCTTCCATATGCACTGCAGCACGTAGTTGTAGAGGACGGTGTTGCCAAAGCTCACAAGAGCGTTGCCGGGATCGGTCGGCGGACGGCGCGTGCGCTTCTCGAAGTCGAAGCTCGTGCCCTCGAGTATGCCCGCGAAGGTGGAGTAGTAGCGCTTGCGCGCACGGGCCTCCACCAGGCGCAGCTCTCCCACGCACAGGCACTCGTTTGCCTCGACTATACACTCGCTTAGGTAGGCGATGGACTCATCCAGCTCGCAGCGTCCGCGCTTGTCGTAGTAGCGCAGGTTCGCCCGCATGTTGTGCATACCCGCTATCTCGAGCGAGCGGGCCACAGAGAGGCGTGCCGCCCCGTCGCTGTACAACTCGCACTGCTTGAGGAAGGCCTCTGCGGGCCTGCGATGGTCAGTGGGCGTGAACGTGCCCATGAGGTCGCCGTAGCGGTTCACGTAGCACAGACGAATGTTGTGCCTACATAGCGTCGCCAGGGCGGCGGACGAGACCGTCACATCGCCGTAGACGTTTATCTGCTCGGTCACCTCGACCGGTATGCCGTGGCGCTCCTCGTCGTTCTCGAAGAGCAGACTCCAGTCCTGCCTGTTGAGGATGCCGTCCTGGACGATGTGGAAGCTGTCGTTCCGGCGGTACACAGATGACGCGTGCCAATTGCTGTATTGGCGTGCAGGCTTGTAGGCGTGCCTGCGCACCTCCACGATGCCGTCGCGCTCCACGAGGTCGTAACCCAGGACGCGCCGGTTGATGGCCTCGTACACGCCACTCTTCTTGGTGTTGACGGTAAGCCTGTAGTCAGTGCCTTGCAGGATACCTGTGAGCTCCTCGAAGATCTCGGAGGCCTCAAAGGCATCTTGGCAGTACGCACAGATGTTGTCCGAGAACCTAAACCAGCTGAGTCCACGCCCCTCAAGGTACTGGTCGAAGGAGTTCAGGTAGAGGTTGGCGAGTACGGGACTGATGGCGCTGCCTTGGAGAAGCCCCTTGCTGGGGACCTCAACCTTGCCCTCTCGCTCGACGGGTCGCGAGATGAGCTGCCGTACGAGCTCCAAGCTCGTCTCGTCACATCCCAGCGCGCCCAGAAGCTCGAGGAGCCTGCTGTGGGGAATGGTGGTGAAGTAGTCCTTGAGGTCGATCTCGCACACATAGGGACGACCCTGCTCAACGCAGGACCTGGCGAGCATAGCTGCGTCAAGGGCGCTCTTACCCTCCTGATAGGCAAAGCTGCTGGGAAGGAAGGTTGGCTCGATCGCGGCCTGTAACACGCGCTGCACCAACTTCTCTACCAGACGGTCCTTCACGTTGATGTTGGCGATCTCACGCAGCTTGCCTGATCTGGCGGTGATGTCGTAGCAAAGGACGATGCCCGGGCGATAGCTGCCATCCCTGATGGTACCCGTCACGCGCTCTCCGTTTGCCTTCCAGTATTCGTCGAGCTCCGAGACGCGCATACCATCAGGACCCTGCCCATCGTTTTTCAAGCGAAACGACGCAAGCGCGGCAGTCTGGTTTTCCGGAGAGAGGATCTGATCGATGCCTATCATCTCGTCCACCTCGCCTCAGGGTTATGAGTCGGTCTGTGAATTTCCTCCATACGCGCAGGTGAGATCTACCGTCTACAGCCGTATGATAAACGTTTTGCGGTCATGGTGGCCCTTGGAGGCTAAAAAAGTCGGTCGATGTTTTTCATGTTTT
>ERZ772957.1268-NODE-1268-length-16891-cov-10.713115_pt1 | contig 16891 bp, 12 predicted proteins | sample MGYA00580682_ERZ772957 | MGnify/ENA primary metagenome ERZ772957 (study PRJEB29015, sample SAMEA2737921) | human oral metagenome | biome: human oral; feature: human-associated habitat; material: dental | place: China | collected 2025 ...
TCTGGATGGGCGACAGCATCCTGCCCGCGACCATCACGGCACTTGCCATCCCCGTGCACAGCATCGCGGCTGCGGTCTGCTTTGCTGCGGCACTCGGACACATCTATCTTGCGGCAGGGGTCAATCCGGACTCCCTGCACGGTATGAAGGACGGTACGATCAAGGCATCCTACGCGGCGCATCACCACGGCGCATGGGTGAACGAACTCATCGCGCAGGGCGTTGTCACGCGCGAGGAGATCGCACAGGCAGAGAAGGAAGATCATCACTGAGCGTTATCCCCGACGAAAGGAGCTGCTGCACGAGGACAATATCGTCTTCGTGCAGCAGCCATCCTTTCACTGGAAAGGACAATCTCAAAAAAGCCGCCACAATGCAGCGCATTGCGCGGCTTTTTTTTTACGTATATTTATGGTATGATGGCATGGCGAATCAACTTCGGGGGGGAGCATAATACGATGAAAAATGTTCGCGCGACTGTGCAGGGGCGGATCGGGTACGTTGCCCTCTGGATGTTCGTCGTCATCGTTGTACTGACGTTTCGCTATGCCTATCTGCAAGTCGTTCAGGGAGATGCCTTGGCACAGCGGATGCGCGACCAGAGTGGCTACGAGTACCGCATTCAGTCCCTGCGCGGTGCGATTCTCGACCGAAACGGCAAGGAGCTTGCCGTCAGCAGCATGACGAAATCGCTGTTTATTGATCCAAATCATGTCTATGATACGCACGATCCTACGGAGATTGCTGCCGATATCGCGCCCCTTCTCGGCCTTACGGAGCAGGATGTTCTCGACGACATCGCTGTCGGCGGTGGCTTCGTCTGGGTCAAGCGGCGGCTTGAACACACGGAGTACGAGGCGGTGCGCGCCGTCATCCGCGAGAAGGGCTACAGCGACTGCCTCGGCTTCCAGAACGAGGCAAAGCGCTACTACCCGAACGATGCCCTCGCTGCCAACGTGCTCGGCTTTGTCGGTACGGACGACGAGGGGCTGGACGGCGTGGAGCAGGCGCTGGATCCCCTGCTCAAAGGCGAGGTGCGCGAGGAGCGCATCACTGTCGACGGACAGCGGCGGCCGATCCTCGACTCCATCTTTTTGGGACGGCGCACCTATCGCGGCGACTACTGCAAGTCCGCAACCCTCACGATTGACAGCACGATACAGTTCATGGTGGAGCAGGAACTCGACCGCGCCATGGCGGAGAATATTCCATCCTCCATTACAGCGATTGTCATGGATCCGAAGACGGGGGAGATCCTTGCCATGGCATCGCGCCCTTCCTATAACCCCAACCGCTTCTGGGACTATCCTGCCGAGAACTGGAAGAACCGCGCGGTCGCCTTCAACTATGAGCCGGGATCAACGTTCAAGGCAATCGTTGCGGGGGCGGCTCTCCAGGAGGGCATCGTCACGCCGAATCAGGTCTTTTACGATCCGGGCTATGTCATGGTCTCGGGACGGCGCATCCAGAACTGGAGCAACGAGAGCTACGGCGCGGTCACCTTTACGGATATTGTCAAGAACTCGCTCAACACGGGCTTTGCCCAGGTTGGCCTCTCCCTTGGTGCGGAGAAGCTGATGCACTACACGCGCGTCTTTGGGTTCGGTGAGAAGACGGGCATCGACCTGCCGGGCGAGGAGGAGGGGCTGCTGTTCAAACCGGAGGAGATGCGGGACTCGGACATCGCGACTACAGCCATCGGACAGAGCATCGCCGTGACCCCCTTGCAGCTCGTGACGGCGATGTCGGCGATTGCGAACGGCGGTACGCTCATGCGCCCCTACATTGTCCGCGCCATCAAAAACCCTGACGGATCGATCTATGAGGAGCGCGGTCCGCAGGAGATCCGTGAGACGCTGCAAAAGACCGTGAACCGTACGCTCATCGGTCTCCTCGAGCAGGTCGTTGCGACAGGCGGCGGGGCGAAAGCGGGGGTCAAGGGCTACCGCATCGCAGGCAAGACCGGCACGGCGCAGAAGATCCGCCTCGATGCCTCCGGCTATTTGGACGGACGTTATATTGCCTCGTTCTGTGGCTTTGCCCCCGTGGAGGATCCGCTCTTTACCGTACTCGTCATGATCGACGACCCACGCGGCGGCAATTTCTATGGCGGTCAGATCGCCGCACCGGTCGCCTCGCGTATCTTTGCACAGCTCCTGCGCTATGCCCATGTCGAGCCGTCGAGCAACCCGTTTACACAGGAAGAACAGGAGAAATCCGGCGCGGCTTCCCGCACGAATGTCGAGGAAAAACGCATGGAGGCGGTCGCAACGCCGCCCGAGGGCAAGGCACTCGTGCCGAACTTCATTGGACTCTCCATGCGCGAGGCAGCTCGTCTTGCCGAGCAGCGCGGCCTTTTCTTTGAGAGTGAGGGGACAGGCGCCGCCGTATCGCAGAGTCTCAGTGTGAATGATATTGTCGAGCAGGGGACGCACGTAAAAGTTTATTTCGCGCCGACATGATCCTGCCAAAAAAGAGGGGACAAACAGCCCTCCCATTTTTCGACCTGATTTGTGAAAATTCAGCAAAAAGAGGGACAATGAGCCCTCTTTTTATTTTCTGTTGATTATTGTTTCAAAATTGAATTCTGGATTATACGGCTTTCAATTGACTGATTAAATCGAAAACACTTGCAAAAGATATGATTATTCAGTATAATGTGCCTATACTCAAAAGGTGAGTGATAGGAGGGTCATTATGGTAGGAGTTATCGTATGTGGGCACGGAAATCTGCCGCAGGAATTCGTGCGCGCCGCCGAGATGATCTGCGGTATGCAGAAGAATATCTGTGCCGTTTCTTTCCAAATGTGGGAAGACCCCCATCTCGTTCAGGAGCGGTACGAGGAGGCAATTGAGGAGCTGGACTGTACGGACGGTGTTCTTTTCCTCTGTGATCTGTTTGGGGGGACACCATTTAATGAAGCAAGCCGTTTGGTCGCTGCGGATGAGACCTACGGTATTGTTACAGGACTGAATCTCCCTCTCCTGATTGATATTCTTACCTCACGGCGCAAGCTGAACGGATCCATGGCGATGCGTGATCTCCTCGCTGAGGTAAAGCGTCTCGCTCATGAGGGAATTGCAAGTCTGCATATGGATGATCTCGATGCAGAGGATCTGGGGAGTGGAGTCGCCTCCTAGGCAACGAGTGCTGTTGATCGGAATCGAGGCTGCTGTGCAAAGGCTGAAAGGTCTTCCTACAGCAGTCCCGATTTTTTTATTTCGCCTCTTGACAGAACCGTTCAAAACAGGTAATATATAAACATACTTTTTAGATATGTTTACTACAATTATTCGTAAAACCAAGGAGTATGAACTATGGCGAATGTATATCAGTCGGTGACGGAACTCATCGGGCGTACCCCGCTGCTCGCTGCAAGATCCTTTGCAAAGGCATACGATCTTCCGGCAAATCTCGTGGTGAAGCTCGAGTATTTCAACCCCGCGGGGTCTGTGAAAGATCGTATCGCAGCGGGGATGATCGAGCAGGCGGAGCGTGACGGGAAGATCGCACCGGGCGCGACGCTGATCGAGCCGACGAGCGGCAATACGGGCATCGGAATCGCCTCGGTCGCGGCGGCACGCGGCTATCGTGCGATTCTCACGATGCCGGAGACGATGAGCGTGGAGCGGCGCAACCTCTTGAAGGCATACGGTGCGGAGATTGTCCTGACGGACGGCGCGCAGGGGATGAAGGGCGCGATTGCACGCGCCGAGGAGCTGCAGCAGGAGATTCCGAACTCGTTCATCCTGTCGCAGTTCGAGAACCCTGCAAATCCTGCGGTGCATGAGCGTACGACAGGTCCTGAGATCTGGGAGGACACGGACGGCAATGTGGATGCCTTCGTTGCGGGTGTCGGCACGGGCGGTACGGTCACAGGCATCGGTCGCTATCTGAAGAGCAAAAATCCAGACGTGCATATTGTTGCCGTAGAGCCTGTGGATTCACCGGTTCTTGCGGGCGGCAAACCAGGGCCGCACAAGATCCAGGGCATCGGCGCGGGATTTATTCCTGCAACCCTCGATACCAAGATTTACGATGAGGTCATTCAGGTGAAGAATGAGGATGCCTTTACCTATGGCAGGGAGTTTGCCCGCCGTGAGGGGGCTCTCATCGGCATCTCCTCGGGCGCTGCGCTTGCGGCGGCGGTGGAGCTTGCCCGCCGTCCGGAGTTCGCAGGAAAGACGATTGTCGCACTCCTGCCCGATGGCGGAGACCGTTATCTCTCGACGGAGCTGTTCCTCGACAAATAGGATGTTTGACGGTTCGAAGTGAAGATATCGCTTCGAGCCTTTTTTTGTGGAATGAATATTTAAAAGATAACATTTATAACGGATTTTTCACAAAAACCTTGCGACATGGGAATAAGAAATATATACTAAAAGATATTTGATGAGAGTATATGGGAGAGGGCGGCTGAACAGCCTCGTGTGGCAGCCGTCTCTTTTCTGTTTCCATCGTGGAATATGTCAGTGCAGCAGCTGCTGTGACGGATAGCGCAGATGGGGATTGGGACGATGATATGAGTACATGGACGAGAAAAGTCATGTTTGTGGGGCTTCCACGTTACTTCGAGCAGCTTCTTGCGGTATGTTTTCGCAAGGAGGCGTGGGAAGTTTTTCGCATGGCGGCAGGGGAGGAGCGTCCGCCGCAGGGCATTCATACCTATGACTGTGATGTTGTGGACGAGGAGGCAAAGACGGTCTTTGCCGTGCAAAATCTGGATCTCCTCATCTATCGCTTTGAACGCGAGCCTGTAGATGCGCTTCGGCGTCTCGATGTGCTCCTGCGTCTGGCGCAGACGGCGAAGGTAAGGCGCATCTTTCTGCTTTCCGGTGATGTGGTTTTTGCTCCCGGGACGCAGCCCGTGGAAACGGATCCGACCGCTCCCGCGACAGAGGTGGGGGCTCTTTTGGTGCGTCTCGAAACACTGAGCCTGTCCTATCGTGCGCAGGGACTTCCCGTCTCCGTCCTGCGTCTGCCCGAGCTCTTTGCGCCGGGGCAGACGCAGGAGGATGGGGTCATCGGCGGGCTTTTCGGCGCACCGATCATGCGCCGTCCGATCCCGTGCTACCCTGTGCCAGAGGCTGTTTCCTATGGTCTCTTGGATGCGCGTGATGCCGTCTTTGCCATCTATCAGGCTGCTGCACGTGATTTTGCGGGGGCGTATCTCCACATCGCCCCCGCCGCAGGGACGACGGTCGCGGAGCTGTATCAGATCTGTGCGGGATTCTTCCCGTGTATGAATGAGACGGCAGAGCCGCGTGAGCCGCAAGGTCGTGCGGTTCTGCGGAGCGCACTCATCGAGGAGCAGCTGGGCTGGCGTTCGCGCCGTGCGCTCGCCCCCGGGCTGAAGGAGACATACGAGGCGATGGAGGCGGCGCACAGCGCCAATACAGATGACCTGCGTGCGCTCGCACGCCGCGCACGGCTTGCGCGGCTGCGTCAGCGGATTGTTCCGTACGCAGAAAACACCGCCGGGGCGCTCGTGACATTCGGCATCTCGTATTTGCAGAGCGGCTCGTCTGTGAACAGAATGACGGCGTTCGACTTTGCCTTTCTCTATATTGGCACGATGGGGCTTCTCTACGGGAAGGGGCAGGCACTGATTGCAGCGGGATTCTCGCTCTCCCTGCTCATTTACAACGGTCTTGCAGCGGGCGGGGATCTCGTGGCGATGCTCTATAACCCGCGCGAGTTCCTGCATTTCGTGTCGTATTTCTTCGCCGCCGTGCTGACGGGGTATTTTGCCGACCGCGCGAGCTATCAGCAGCTCGCGGACAGCCGCATCAAACGCCGTCTGCAATATCGCTATTCTTTCCTTGAGAATATCTTTAAGGAAAATCTCACGATCAAGGATCGTCTCTATCGTCAGATTGTGAACTCGGACGACAGCATCGGCCGTCTCTACCGTATTGTCTCGCGTCTGGATTCCGTCGAGACGGAAAACCTCTACACGCAGACGGCATCCGTGACGGCAGACATCTTGAGCGTGAAGGATATCGTGGTCTACATCGTGGGGGAGGGCGGCTGGTATCTGCGCCAAAAGGTGCGTCTCGGTACGAAAACGCATGACCTGCCGCGTTCTGTGCGCGTGGAGGACAATCCGTACCTCGTACAGATGCTTGAGGAAAAAAAGATTTTTGTCAATCGAGACCTCATCAAGGGGCTGCCCGATCTCGCCGCGCCCATCGTCTACGAGGGACGCGTGATTGCGGTGCTCCAGATCTACCATCTGGACTTTGAGCAGTGGAGCCTCTATCAGCAGAACCTCCTGTCGATCACGGCACGTCTTGTTTCAAGCTCCCTCGGACGTGCGTATGAGTGGGAGAAGGAGACGGCGGACCGCAAGTACCACGAAGGGACACGTATCCTGAACAGGGAGGAGTTCGAAAAGGTCATCGAGGAGTTCCGCGAGCGTCGCCGTATGCAGCCGGATTATCCGGTCACGCTCCTTGCGGTCAATGTGGACGGGCGCAGCTACAGTGAGCTGGATCGTCAGATCGCGCACAGTATCCGCGGGGAGGACTTTATCGGTGCAACAGCGGAGGGCGTGTCCCTCCTCCTGCCCGACGTGGCGGGCAAGACGCTCGATATGGTGCGCGAACGTCTCGCCAAGGTCGGGGTGGAGACGGGGGAGAGTCAGGCACTATGATGTGGGATGGACGTATAGTGGAAGGCCTTCTTGGCATGATTCACGGGAGCTTTACGATGCTGCAGCTCCTTCTGATCGCCTATCTTGTGCTCACCCTTCTCTATGTGTTCGCTGAGATGCGGCGGCGCGGGCGGATCTCGGCGGTGGCCAAGGGGGCGTTTGCCCTCACCGTTCCGGGATTCGGACTTCTGATGCTCGTTCTTTACGAGGTCATCGGTACGGCGCTCGGACTGATGGGGCGCACGGGACCTGAGGAGGAGGAAGAGGATCTGAGTATGTCGTTTGGAGAGCACGCCTACAGCGGGGATATTGTACCGCTGCGGGATGTGTTTCTCGTGGACGATCCAAAGCTCAAGCGCAAGTTCTTTACCGATGCAATCAAACAGGATGTTGTGGAGCGGCAGGCGATCCTGAGCGAGGCGGTGCATGACAGCGACCGTGAGATCGCGTACTATGCCGTGTCGATGATGACGGCGCATATGGAGCAGCTGAGCGAGGAGATCTATGCGCTTGAGGAGGCGATCAAGCGCGGGGTGGACGACGACGATCTCCTCAATGAATACGTGGACAAGGTGCGTGAGTTCCTGCTGCGTCAGTACGGCGACGCGGTGACACGGGAGCAGCAGCATACACGCTATATGGAGATGCTGCGGATTCTCGCGGAGCGTCATCCGGATCACCCCGCTTATCAGGCGGAGGAGATTCGTGCGCTGATCCGCAGCGGTCGGCTGCAGGAGGCGGAGACTGCCTGTGCGGCATTCCGTCAGCGGCATCCGGATGCGGAGCTGCCGCTGATCCTCATGCTGCAGCTCTATCAGGCCTCCTATGATTTGGCGAAGATACGGGAGACGATTGCGGCGATGAAACAGCTGCCGACCCGCCTCAGCAATGAGGCAATGCAGGCACTCCGCTATTGGGATGGAGGTGCAGTACGTGAATAAGCGCAGTCTTTGCATTCTGCTCTTCATCGCATTCCTCGCGGGGCTGTTCTTCCAGTACAGCCGCATGGACGGTTTCCTGCATCTGGGGCTGACGGGCAATGCGCTGGATATGGGGCGGCTTTTGCGCCCCGCGGAGACGGGCGCGGATCTCCCGCGCGAAAAATACCTTATCGTCTACGATCCGGCGGATGTGCCGAGTATGTATTCACGGCACAATATGGAGACGATCCTCACGGAGAAACGCAAGGCGTTCGAGAGCCGTCCGCTCACGGACAGCGTTGCGCCGGATGCCTCCTATCGCGGCGTTTTCCTCACGACGGGGCGGCTCGGGGCGGTGAAGTCTCTGCCGCAGCTTTTGGATTATGTGCGCAGTGGTGGGACGCTCCTGCTTTTGCAGAAGTTTGAGTCGGAGGAGGACTTTCCCATCTCGGACGATGTGCTGCATACGTTCGGTGTGGAGCAGATGGGGCGGGAGAAGGACGTTCTCGGCATCCATCTGCTGACGAATTTCCTTGTCGGCGGGAAGGATTTCCATTTCGGCGAGGGGACGGTCTACACGACGCACGCCAATCCGCTCACCCTTGCGGCATCCGCGACGCGCCATATCGAGGCACTGGACGGGACACCGCTTCTCTGGGAGCAGCCGCTCGGCACGGGGCGCATCTATGCCTACAACGGTGTGGAGCGCGATGATCGGACGAACGTCGGCATCCTGACGGCGATGATTGCACACTGCGGTGCGGATACGATCTATCCGCTGGTGGGCGTAAAGATCTTTTATATCGACGATTTCCCGGCGCCGATTCCGGAGGGATATTTTTATAAAATCTACGATGAGCTCGGCGTCGATACGGAGACGTTCTACCGTAAGATCTGGTGGCCGTTCATGCTGCAGCTGGCAAAGGATGAGGACATCCGCTATACGGGGGTCATCATCGAGACGTACGGCGCACAGGTCAAAGGACCCTTTCATCCGCTCGGCGGGCGCGCTGCGCGTGATGGGCTCATCATCTACGGACGTGAGCTCTTGAAGGCGGGCGGCGAACTGGGGCTGCACGGCTACAACCACCAGTCCCTCGCCCCCGACGGCTACGGACAGGGTGAGTTGGACTATGTGCCGTGGGAGAGTCAGGCGGATATGGAGGAGGCACTGCGTGAGCTGCGCAGCTACATCAAGTCCGTCTATCCGAACTACGAGTTCCGCTGCTATGTGCCGCCGTCGGATATCCTGAGCCCCGAGGGCAAGCAGGCGGTCGAAAATGTATTCCCCGAGGTCAAGGTGTTCGCCTCGCTCTTTGACGGGCCGGCGGATCACAAGGCATACTACCAGAACTTTGAGCGCCGGGCGAACGGTGTGTATGAGATCCCTCGCATCAGTTCGGGACATGCTGCATCGGGGCTGATGTACTGGCAGGAGATCGGTGTGCTGAACTACATCGGTGTCTTTGCCCACTTTGTCCATCCCGATGAGATCTTCTATGAGGAGAGCAAGGACAGCAGCTGGGGGATCATGGGGACGGGGCTGAAAAACTTCATGCACGATGTCAATCGGCGCTATCCGTGGCTGACGGCGACGACATCCTCGGAGAGTATCCCGTACTTTTCGGATTTCTTTGACATGGACTACCGCGTGCGGTACGCAGATGATGGCATGGAGATCTATACGTGGAACGCGGCGGGCGAGCTGCGTTTCCTCCTGCGCACCGCGCATGTGATCGATCATGCGGAGGGATGCACGTTCGCGGTGGCGGATGAGGGGGTATACATCATCCGCACGAGCGAACCCGAGGCGCGGATCTACTGGAAGGAGGCGGAGGAATGAGGATCTGTCTCTTGGCGGAGGGCTGCTACCCATATGTTGTGGGCGGCGTGTCCTCTTGGGTTCAGATGCTCATGACGGGGCTGCCCGAGCATGAGTTCATCATCTACTCGATCGGTGCGGAGGCAAAGGATCGCGGCAAGTTCAAGTACAAGCTGCCCGAGAACTGCGTCGGGGTCGAGGAGGCATTTTTGGATGAGATTCTCTCCCTGCGTGCCTCGGATATGCGCGAGAACATTCTCACGGGGGAGGAGACGCAGACCCTCTATGAGTTCGTCAGTGAAAGGCGGAATGTGCCGCTGAAATATCTGGCGGAGATTTTTTGCTGCGGACGATGGAAGTCGCCGCTCGAAGTCTTTATGTCGAGCGACTTCTTCGATGTCATTGTGCGCGTCTATCGTGAGCAGCACAACAATCTTCCATTTACGGATTTTTTCTGGACGATGCGCTCGATGCTCCTGCCGCTGTTCTACCTGCTCCAGCAAAAACTGCCCGAGGCGGATGTGTACCACAGCGTCGCGACGGGCTACTGTGGTGTGATCGGGGCGATGGCGGCGACGGTCTACGACAAGCCGTATATGATCACGGAGCATGGGATCTACTCACGTGAGCGTGAGGCGGAGATCATCAAGAGCGACTGGGCAAAGACGGATTTCAAGGGGGTCTGGATTCAATACTTCTACTATCTGGCACGCCTCTCGTACAATACGGCGGATCACCTCTACACCCTGTTCGAGCACAACGGACAGATCGCCGCTGATCTCGGCTGTGCGCCGGAGAAGATCAACATTGTCCCGAACGGGGTTCATATGGAACGGTTTTCGCACATTCCCACGCTCGTCGACCACGGCGGGCCGATCACGATCGGCGCGGTGGTGCGTGTCGTACCGATCAAGGACATCCTCACCCTCCTGCGTGCGTTTGCCATTGTCAAGCGCGAGATGAAGGACGCGACGCTCTATGTCATGGGCGGACTGGAGGAGGATCCGGACTATGTTGAGACGTGTCATCGGACGGTGCAGATGCTCGGGATCGAGGACGTGATCTTCACAGGCTCCATCCCCGTCGCGGACTATCTGCCGAAAATGGACATCATGGTGCTCTCAAGCATCAGCGAGGGGCAGCCGCTCGCCGTACTGGAGGGGTTCTCCGCGCACCGTCCCTATGTGACGACGGATGTGGGGTGCTGCCGTGAGCTGATCTACGGCGACAGCAAGGATCGGTTCGGAACGGCGGGCGCGGTGGTCGCGCCGATGGACTACGAGGCGATGGCGCACGAGATCCTGCGTCTGGCACGCAGCTATGAGCTGCGGCGCGACATGGCGGAGGTCGGTTTTGCGCGGACGCAGGCGTACTATACCTACGAGCAGTTTATCGAGGCGTACCGCAGGGCATACGAGATCGAGGCAAAGGAGGCAGGACATGGCAGGCGTCGGGTTTGAGCTGAAACGCCTCTTCCGCGCACGTACGGCGGCGGGACACATCAAGGCGTATTCCTATTCCGCAATCGTGACGACGGGACCGTTCGCGCTCCTCACGGGCATGGTGCTCGCGATTCAGATGCTCTTTCAGGTCTATGATGCGGGACTGGATGAGTCGGCGGTCTTTCTGGGGGCGGTGGTTTACTCCTTCGTCTTTTCACAGCTGCTCTCATGCGGTTTTACGATTGTTTTAACGCGCTATCTTGCGGACTGCCTGACGGTGCAGCACTATCGCGATGTGACCCCCTCCATGTTCGGCATGAGTGCGCTCCTGCTCGTTCTCGGATCCATCGCCTCCCTCCTCTTTTTCTGGGGAAAACCGCTTGCCGTCGAGCTCAAGGTGCTCTCGCACCTCTTTTTCTCGCTGCTGCTCATGGTCTGGGTCGGCAGCGTCTATCTCACGGCGGTCAAAAAATTCAAGTATCTGATCCTCGGCTATCTGTCCGGGGTGCTCATCAGCTTCGGGCTTGCCGCGCTCTTTCTCCATACGGCGTGGCTTCCGCCCGCTGCGGGAGCGCTTTTTGCGATGGATGTGGGGATGGGGGTGCTGGTTCTCTTTTTCTTCCTCTACGTGACAAGCTGCTTCGGCCTGCCGCGGGACGGTATGATCTTTGCCTTTCTCCCGTACCTCGGGCGGCACGGACGGCTCTTTATCGGATCGTTCGGCTACACGCTCGGACTCTTTTTGCCGAACATCATCATCTGGCAGGGACCGTGGGGCGTTCTCATCCACGATACCTTCCTCTATGCGCCGCGCTATGACGTGGTGGTGTTCTATGCGCTGCTCTCCATCCTGCCTCTCACAACGATGTTCGTCGTGAAGGTGGAGACGCATTTTTATGAGCGTTACGCGCATTATTTCGGCGCAATCACACACGGCGGCAACCTCCACATGATCGAGGACGCGCGCAAGGATCTGCTCTATGTCATGTGGTTCGAGCTGCGGCAGGCATTCGAGTTCCAGTTTGTCTTTACCCTGGTCTTCCTCGCATTCGGCAACTATGTGCTCTCGTTTGCGGGGCTGGACTACAACTCGGTGAATATGTTCAACGTCATGATCTTTGCCGCGTTCTTCTCGGGCGCACTGCAGGTGCTCATGATTATGCTCGAATACTTCGACTTCCAGAGCGGCGTGTGGCGCATCGGTGTGATCGCTGCGGGGGCGAATATCGTATTTGGAATCATCAGCCTCTGGATCGGCGAGAAGAGCTACGGATTCGGGTTCTTCCTCGCCACTGCCATCGCGCTCGCCTACAGTGTGTGGGCGCTCATCCGTTTCGGGCGCGGCATCAACTACTATGTGTTCTGTGCGCAGCCCGTCTTTTATCAGGCAAATGCAGGGATTTTTTACACAATCGCGAATTTCCTCTATGGGAAGGATCTTCCCGATCTCGAAAGGATGGAAAAGGCATGAGTATGGTACGAAAGACGCTGCGCCGGCGCAGTATGTTCCTGCGTCCTGCCGCCGCTGCTGCGTGTGCCGTGTATCTGGCGGGGGCGGCGCACAGCGTATATGCGGCAAGTCACGATACCCTGCACGATGTGCCAGGCTATCTTTCCTATATGATGAATGTGGAGGGGGAGATTCGCTCCTACCATGCCGCCGTGGACGCACTCGCACAGGCGAAGATAGATCTTGCAAATGCGCGGCACAATCTCGATGAGGCGCGTGCGGCAAAGGCGGATGCGGCGCAGAACCTTGAGCTGGTCGGGCGCAATCTCCGCGCTGCCGAGGATCATCTCGCCGCCGTCCGAATCGCGCTCGGCGTGGCGGAGGAGGAGAGTGCGGCACGTACCCGAGAGGCAATCGCGGCGCAGCAGGCGGAGGCGGACTATGCACCGACCGTTTATGCGCAGCGCACGCAGATGGAGGGGCTCTATGCGCAGGCGAATGCGCTCGCACGTGTGAGCGGGGGCGGCAGCGATGGCTCTGCGAGGCGCGCCGAGGTGGTGGCGCGCGTTCTGGATGAGGTCGGGTACGAGCAGAACCGCATCGTTGACGCGCAGATCATGGTGGAGGCGGCGCTCGCGGGCGGGGTCTCCGGCGTGCAGGATAACAGTGCTGCGTTTGCGGCGATCTCTGCGCAGGTCGATGCGGCACAGGCACGGCTCGATGCGGTCGAGTCTCAATTCGATGCGCTGATTACGGCGCGTGAGGCAGCGGAGGATGCAGAGCGTGATGCGCGTGAACGCGTCGCGGACTATCAGCAGGAGATTGCTGCGAGCGAGGCGGATCTCACGCAGCTGCGGAGCGACCGCGTTGAGGCGGAGAACTACGATGCCGCGACGAAAAAATGGACGGACGAGGCAGTGCGCGATGAGGCGGCTGCGGTAGAACAGCTCGCACGCAGCGAGCACGATCTCAAGTATCTCGGCGAGGGCAGGGGCTATCAGACCGGGGCGGAGTACTATGCGTGGCACGGGGAACGCGCAGGGCATCAGTTCTATCTGCCCCTGTCCTACTTTGAGCGCACCCATGCGGGAAAGACGAAGCTCGACTATGGCCTCTCGACGGGCTATGTCAAGTCCTCGACGGGCTTTGAGAACGGCAGCGTCTCGGGGTGGACGGACACACAGCTGAGTGTTACCCTGCGGAATGAGAAGAAGATCAACAGTGTCAACTATGGCTTTGGTATCAGTATGCCGACAGGGCAGAATAAAATCTATCAGCGTTCCACTGTCCCTGAGGGGCTGGCACGCTTTACTGACTTCGGTGCGGGCTGGCAGGTGACACCGAGTATTGAGGTCATACATAAGATCACGGAGCGTGACCGTCTGACGGGGCGGATCAGCTACGCAATCCGAGGTGGTTATGACTACTCGAAGGAAGTCCCGGGTGCACACGTCTCGCCGGGCAATATTTTTTCACAGGAGGTCGAGTACCTCCATGCGGGTGAGAAGAAGCAGAACATGGTGCAGCTCTACCACAACTCCACGAGCCGTGCCGAACAGGATGCCGTGGATGTGGATCGCCGCATCATTTCGGGAAAGAACAACTACCGCGATGGCGACGACTGGGAACTGCGCTATTTCCACAATCAAAAGGTGTCAAAAAAAGACGAAGTACGTTTCTATGCCATCTACGCACTCACTGAGGCGGCGAGCGGCATCGCCTCGCAAAGTGTTGCACGGCAGTACTATGGTCTGGGGCTGCGACACCGTGTCTCGGACAAGCTCGCGTGGCTGGCGATGGCGCATTATGCACGCGTGAACAATACCTCGGATCCGTTGCGCACCGTGCTCAATACGGGCGGCGGCTTCCGACGCACATCCTTGGTTGGCGGTGTGGAGTGGAAGCTCTCTGAGCGTCAAAATTTCACCTTCCAGTTGGAGCGTTTTGTGCGCAGCGACGATGGCGGCTTCGGCTACAACGGCTGGGCATTCACCCTCTGGTATCAGGAAGCCTTGTAAACAGATCGGACGGGAGGTCGTATGGAGAACATCAAAAAGAGTGTCGCCGCATTCCTCGTGGGAGCGGCGGGGCTGTTCGGGCTGAACCAGCTGCCGCACGCCTGCGGGAATTCCGTTACAGTCCCGCTGCGGATCGTTCCCGAAACGGCAATGATTGATCTCACGGAGCAGATCGGGGACTATGCACGCGGGCGTGTGCCGTCCTTCCTGCTCGTCGGCAACGGTGCTGTGGCATTGCTTGAGGTGACGGAGGACAACGCAGAGGAGGATGTGGCGCGGCTCGTCCGCACACTCGACGGTGTCTTTATGGAGTCGGTATTTTACGACGGCTACGAGGAACATGGGGGCAAGGCGGAGCGGCGCGATGCGGAGATGGACGAGTACATTGCCGCTATGCTGCGCAAGCCCCTCATGGCGGGCAAACAGGTCTTTGTCCTCGACTATGTGAAGGGGGATAAAATTCGTGAGGTGCAGGGGCTGGGAGCTGCGGCGGGCTATGTCGCCGATGCGGGCGACCGTCTCCTCGATGTCATTCCCGACCGCCCTCCGATGAACGAGAATGCGAACGATGTCACGCAGCTGCGGCAGGTGAAGAACTTCCTTGTATTGCTGAATCCGCAGCATTATAGGACGCGTGCCGCGTATATCGACGCACTCGCCGCGACGAACTACGATCTCCTCATCGTCGATCTCTACTATGGCGATACACCGCTCTCACCCTCTGAAACGCAGCGTCTGAGACACAAGGCAAACGGCGGCAAGCGTCTCCTCCTCGCCTATATGAGCGTCGGCGAGGCATCGGACTATCGCACCTATTGGCAGAAGGACTGGGAAAAGCATCGGCCGCACTGGCTCGCGGAGCCGAATCCCGAGTGGCCGGGCAGCTACAAGGCTCGCTACTGGTCGCAGGAGTGGCATGACCTCCTCTACGGCAGCCCCGAGGCCTACCTCGACAAGATCATCGCGGCGGGCTTCGACGGCGCCTTCCTCGATGTCATGGATGCGTGGCAGTACTTTAAGGAAAATGAATGATAGGGCATCCCCACTGAAATTTTTTCGGTGGGGATTGTGTTTTACACCAATATGGTGTAAAATAAAGAAAAAAGAAAGGAGGAAATCTATGTGGAGAAAAGAAAGCCACATCATGACTTGGAAAAATTCAAGTTGTCAAACTATAGAGTAACAGGTACGGCATTAAGAACGGCTTTCCAAATTGGATATTTAAAAGAGGACATTTATAGAGTTATTGCTACAATGAAACGAGAACAATTTTATAAGTCGATGACAGCGTATCACGATCATACGAGCTGGCAGGATGTCTACCATGTACCGGATGGGGATTATATTATCTACATTAAATTTACTGAAAATGACTGTATTTCAGAGTTTACCTTGCTATCATTTAAAGAAAAATAATAAACACTATACTATAACTTTAAGAAGGGATGGATCATGAAAAGGAGAGAGGTCGAGGAAGTCATCACTAGTTTTGAAACAGGCGAAAAATTGCATCGTGGTGTTAGACCAATGACATTGACATATCACGGGGAGAGCATTACGATTGAGATGCCTGGTTGGTATTCTTCAGATGGTGAGACGAGTGAACATTCTCAGGAGGATATGAAATACTCAGATCAAGCATTGCGTATTCTCAAAGCACGAGTTGAAGGGCTTCCTCCTCCCGCAGAAATCCGTTCGATTCGGAAGAAATTCCAACTGACGCAGGAGCAGGCGGGCACAATCCTCGGCGGAGGGGCACGCGCATTCCAGAAGTACGAGTCGGGCGAGGTTCTGCCGAGCAGGACGATGGCAAATCTCCTGCTGCTCCTTCAGGAGTATCCGCAGGGGCTTGAAATTCTGCGGGCACGGCGTAAGGAGCTAGAAAAAATCGGATAAGGACGAAAAAGAGGAGACACGGCATTTTCGCTGTGTCTCCTCTTTTTGTGCTGTCATCAGGCAAATGCCGCTGCGAGGTTTTTCAGTCCCTGCTCGAGCGTTTTCCACGGACAGGCGGTGTTGATGCGCTGGAAGCCGCTGCCGCCCGCACCGAAGATGGGGCCGTCGTCGAGCCAGAGATGCGCATCGCGGATGATCTTTGCGTTGAGCTCCTCATCCGAAAGCCCGTAGATGCGGAAGTCGAACCAGAGGAGATACGTCCCCTCGGATTCGATGAGTGTCACCTTCGGGAGGTGCTGCGCGAGGAATGCCTTTGTGCGTGCGTTGTTCTCTTCCAGATAGGCGAGAAGCTCCGTGAGCCACGCTGCACCGTGCTCGTACGCTGCCTTTGCTCCCGTGAGTCCGAGCGTGTTCGGCTCGTCGTAGCCCGTGCGGCTCAGCTCCTCCTTGAAGCAGCGGCGTAGTTCCGTATTTCGGATGAAGATGTTCGAGATCTGAAGTCCCGCGAGGTTGAAGGTCTTGCTTGGTGAGGTGCAGGTAATGGAGATTGCCGCCGCCTCCTCGGAGATTGCGGCGAACGGGATGTGACGGAAACCGGGGCGCACGAACTCCTCGTGAATCTCGTCCGCGACGACGATGACGTTGTGGCGCAGGCAGATCGCGGCGAGCTGCTCGAGCTCCGCACGC
>ERZ772957.1269-NODE-1269-length-16890-cov-9.207187_pt1 | contig 16890 bp, 13 predicted proteins | sample MGYA00580682_ERZ772957 | MGnify/ENA primary metagenome ERZ772957 (study PRJEB29015, sample SAMEA2737921) | human oral metagenome | biome: human oral; feature: human-associated habitat; material: dental | place: China | collected 2025 ...
GCCTTAACGCTTTCTACTGCGCCGAAGTCTTCGCCTGCTTCAATCTCGTCGTCCACTTCGGGCAGGTCTACATAAACCACGTTACCCAATGCGTTTTGCGCAAAGTCGGTGATGCCGATGTATGCAAACTCTCCTTCTACACGAACATATTCATGCGACTCGCTATAATAGAGTCCTTCTATAAATTTAGCCATAGTGTTGTATTTTAAGTTTTTTAGTTACCGAGTTGTTGGTTAAGGGTTATGGAGTTAAAGGAGTTAAGGAGTTAAGGAGTTAAGCCGTATGCTTGATTGCAGAGTGGACGGCAATCCTTGTCAATTCGTTAACTTGGAAACTTGTCGACTGGTAAACTTGTAGACTTATCGACTTGACCACTGGCAAACTCGTCAACTAACAAAACATACCCCTCCCCTCTCCCCTTGGAGAGGGGTTGGGGGTGAGGCCTTATCAACTTGTTAACCCATCACCTAGTTGCTTTACTTCTTATAATGCTTATCGTAAAAGCGTTTCTTCACCACTGTTCCGGGGAACGTTTTCTTGCGAATTTGTATTTCGAGTTCGTTGCCCAGCTTGGCGTATTGGCTGTCTACGAGAGCCATGCACACACTCTTGTCTACCGATATGCAGTGGTAGCCAGTGGTTACTTCGCCCACTTTCACGCCGTCTTTCACCACGTCGTAGCCGTGTCTAGGTATGGCCTTGTCTTTTAGTTCAATGCCCACCACCTTCTTTTCCACGCCGTCGGCCTTTTGTTTTGCCACGGCCTCTTTGCCGATAAACTCTTCTTTGTCTAGCTTGCAGAACATGCTGAACCCTGCCATAACGGGCGAAATCTCGTTGCTTAGTTCGTCACCGTAGAGTGGAAGTCCCACTTCAAAACGCAACGTGTCGCGACATCCCAAACCACAAGGCACACATCGCTTGCTGGCCATCAGCTTATCCCACTGTTCAACGATGAATTCGTGGGGACCATAAATCTCAAAACCGTCTTCACCCGTGTACCCAGTGCGGCTCACAATGACGTTTGTGCCATTGGTTGCGATGGTCTTGGCGGTGTAAAATTCCAGTTCCTTGCAGGCTAAGCCCAGCACTTCTTCCATCACTTGCTCGGCCTCAGGCCCCTGCACGGCCAATTGTCCGTAATAATCAGAACAATGGTCGATGGCCACATCATAGCCCGTTGCGTTCTGGCGTATCCAATCTACGTCCTTATCTATGTTTGCGGCGTTGATAACGAGGAAGAATTCGTTTTCGCCAAGCTTATAAACCAGCAGGTCGTCTACCGTTCCGCCGTCGGGATAAAGCATCATTCCGTAGAACACTTTGCCAATGGGCGCACCGGCGATGTCGTTGGTAAAGATGTGATTGACGTATTTTTCGGCCTCGTTTCCTGTGATATACACTTCGCCCATGTGCGAAACATCGAACACGCCGCAATGGTTACGCACGGCGTTATGTTCGTCGGTGATAGACGAATACTGAATGGGCATGTCGTAGCCCGCAAAAGGTTGCATCAGTGCACCTAGTGCAACGTGCCTGTCGTGCAGGCAAGTTTTTTTATCTTCCATGTTGTTTAGGGCTTTATATAATAAGTTTGATAAAGTCTTCCTTACTTAGGTTCATGATAATATCGTCTACCCGTTGGGGCAAGGCTTGCCTAATGGCCTCTTCGGTGTAGGGTATGTTCTTCAAGGTTGCGAGCAAACGATTGTCGATGTCGCCCGTCAAGAAGAAGTCGCCCATGATGTTCACCTGCTTAACGATATTCTTTTTCATCTCGATGCGCACCTCAAACTCGCCCACGTTCTCAATCCGCTGTTTCCTAATAGAGGTGTATCGCGGGTTGTTTCCGTAAATAAATTCGGGTGTTAGGTACTCTTGCTCTATCTCCTCGATGGCCAATACGTCGTCGGGCGTTAGCACGTGCTTGTCGTTGCATAGCTCTTGCCTGACGAAAGCCTTAAAGTGGGGCAGCGAAATGTTGGTATGGTCTTTCAGCAAGGCTATGTGTTGCCTTACGCTTTGCACGCCCTTGCTCACCAGTTTGGCATCGGTGGGGGTTATGCTGCCCACCATGTGCTGCATGTTGGTGTCGTAGAGCATGGTGCCATGCACGATACTGCGCCCCGGAACGTGGTAAAAGGCCGTGCCCGACACCTTCTTGCCATGTATCAAGATGTCGTTTCGGCCACTTGCCTCGGCCTCCACGCCCAGCTTTTGCAGCGTTCGCGTAACCATGTTGAGGTAATGATTGAAGGTAAGGCTCACGTTTTCGTCTTTCGTAATGTACGAAAACATCACGTTGCTCATGTCGGCATACACGCATCCGCCTCCGCTTTTGCGGCGGAAAGCCTTAATGTTGTGTTCCCGACAATAGTCAAGGTTCACCTCGTTTTCTATGAGTTGGTTTCTGCCAAACAGCACAGTAGGTTCCACCTGCCACATGAAAAAACATTCGTCGAGGTCGAGATTTCGAGCCACGAACTCTTCCATAGCCAGGTAAAACGTTATTTGTCGTATTTGGTTGAAAGGCAATTCAATGTATATCATCTTCGGTAATGTAGCAATTTAGGTACGTTAGGTGTGTGTCAAGGCGGCTTTTCGCCATGTGGTTAGAAACGTTTTCGTTAAGCCAAATGAACAATGTTGAGCTTGCTCGAACATTGTCATGGCGAGAAAACGCACTTTTCGAGGAACGAAAAAGAACATGTTTGAGGCTTGGCGAACGCATTTGGCGATGTGGTAGATTGCATGTGCGGTTCGCCCCTTTTGATGTTCGATGGCAAAAGTACAACAAAATTGACAGAACAACGAAACTTTTCGCGGGCTATTCTGTGCCCAACCCCTAAGATTTAACATTTTATTAGTGTTTGTTCAATCGGTTGGCACGCGCAACCATGATGCCTTACTTTTACTAGTTGACACGCTTTCGCTCCCTTTGCTTACAACTTGTTACTTAGCCTCGTGGGTTGCACGTCTTAACGTAGTTGTTTTATGGAAACGTTAGACTGAATGGGTAACAATGTTACGGACACCTTGGGGAAACGTTGCCGAGGGGAAGCGGTGTGTTGATTGGTAAGCCTTAGCCCGCGTTTTACAGATTATAGCTGTCCCCCTGTTTAGGTTGGCAACAAGCCTTATCGGCAATTAGCCTGCACAATGCTGCTCGTTATGGGGCTGCAAACCGCTTGCAGCATCTGTGCAAGTGGCCTTGTAGTGTGCGCACAAACAGTCTGATAGCGTAAGTACAAGCACCTGGTAGTGTGAAGTACAAGCGCCTTGCAGTGTGAAGTACAAGCGCCTTGCAGTGTGAAGTACAAGCGCCTTGCAGTGTGCGTACAAACCGTTTGTACAGGGGCAACAAGTCACTTGCAGCAGACTTGCCCCGTTGCTTAAAGGCCATTACACGCCTTTATGCCTGCCCCACTACACTTAAATTAGCAAACACAAAACGACAAGGCCGTAGGACAAGCGCATGAAGCAGTCTTGACCTTTAATATTTCTATAACTTGAGAGGAGTGCAGCACAAGTCTACTCAATGGCTTATAAACTTACGGAAACCGAACAACCACCGAAGACATCAACTCCCAAATTCGCAAATTCCCCACCTCAAAAAATCATCAATTCAAAACGGATCAACCCAAAACGGATCAACAAAAAGGCTCAAAAACTCATCAACTCAAAAACTTAATTATTTATCTTTTATTTTACAATACTGCTCTAATTTTCGCTCCATTCTAGCGAAAATATAGGTCATAAAGTAGGTAAATCACTACTATTTCTTGCTTGCCACGCCTTCTAACGTGTCTGCTTTTAAGAAAACAACCTGCATTTTGCACCATTTTGCCTTTCTAGTTTGGTTGCCAACTCACTATTATCAACACCCAATTACCCACTTTTAGCACCTAAAATCCCACTTTTTGACGACCATTTTGCCCTTTTCGGCCATATTTTTAATGTTTCTAATAGGTTTATTTATACCAATTACGATGGATATTTATGCTTTCCGCCTTGCGTTTAGCACCATTTTGCACCGCGTTTAGCACCTTTTTACCTTGCATTTAGCATCAAAACGCATTGCATTTAGCACCAAAACGCACTGCGTTTAGCACCAAAACACACTGCGTTTTGCTACAAATTGCACTGTATTTAGCCGCAAATGGCCCCAAATGTGGTGCAAATGGCGGCCTTTTCAAATAAATATTCATTTCGTAGCATTCACATGCTAACCCCTTTTTGCATCAAAACAAACCTTCGCGAGAATCGATTTTTTGCGGCAAGGTGAGCGATTGGTGAACAAAAAGGGCACTTATTATGTTAAATTTCTTACTGAAAACTAGACAAAAACGATTGTGCCGCATACACGCGCGTGGGCAACGGCACAGAAACACGTACGTTTACAACTACCGGCGCGAGCGTTTGCAGGGCATGCTGCTCACGGCCAACGGAGACAACATCATGGAAACGCAGAAACAATCTGCCATTGACAGCCCGTTTTCAGCTTGTAGAGAATACATTGAATGGGGTAACGACATGCGGAGAAAGAAGAGCATGTGGGGGGGAGGTTAGGGTCTATATGCAAGACATCCCGAACAGAAAAGACTGTTCGGGATGTCTGCATACAAAGGCGTTGATGCGCCAAAGGAGAAACGAATGTGCGGAGTTCGAAGGCCAATCAACAGGGTCATCGCTATCAAGTTGACTGCCTGCTGCAAGTTAACTGATGGTGCATGGCTATCAAGTTGACCGACTGCTGCAAGTTAACTGATGGTGCATGGCCATTAAGTTGGCCGACTGTTGCAAGTTAACTGATGGTGCATGACCATTAAACTAGCTCGTTATCGCTGTTGAGTGAATGGGCCACTTCGGCCCACTGACCATCGCACCGCCGTTGCATCGACACCACATTACATGCACCGCGCCTACCTGCCAGTGGCTTTGAGATAGGCGGTACGGGCATTTAGGTAAGCCACAACAGCCTCGCTGTGCTGGTTACGCGCCTTTTGGTCTTGCGTTTGGGCATCAAGCAGGTTGCTCATTGTGCCCGTGCCAGCCTCGTAGAAGTCTTGGTTTAGGCGCAAGTTTTCGGCAGCTTGCTCCATGCTTAGCTTGGCTAGTTGTATTTGTTTGTAGGCCGTTTCAAGGTTGTCGTATGCGTTTTGCATCTGGATGAGCAGCAGTTGTCTGCTGTCTTCCTTTTCTTCTACGGCAATTTGTTCGGCAATTTTCTGACGTTTCAGACCGCGATTGCCCCACCAATTGCTGATGGGCACGCTCAGTGTGGCTAGTCCTATCACGTTGGTGCGGCCCTTATTCGTGAGGTCGTGGTACATGCCAGCCACGCCAATGGCCAGTGTCGGCATCATTTCGCCACGCTTAACGCGCGTTAGCAGGCGGTTGGCCTCCACCTTCTTGTCGAGCAAGCGCATCTCGGTGCGTTGCTCTAAGGCCGAGGCGTGGTTCACCGAAAGCTGCCGTGGGTCGGGCAACTCAGTGGTAAGGGTGCGGTCGATGTCGATTTCTTCACCTTGTTTGCCGATATATTGTGCCAAAACCATCTTACAAAGCGAGATGCCGTTGTTGAGTTTCAAGCGGTTCACCGCCATTTCGTTTTGTTTCAACTTCACGCTCAACACATCGTTCTTGTTGGATACGCCCGCTTCGTAGGCGTTGTTGGCGTCTTTAAGGATGTTCTCCAACTGCTTGTCGGCAGCATCTAAGGTCTTTTCTTGCTCGTAGAGTGCCAACAGCTGGTTGTAATACACCTCAGTTGTTTGTGCCACTTCGTCTGCGCTTTGTTCGAGCATCAGTTCTTTCACTTGCGTTTGCACGGTGGCTAGTTTGTTGGCGTTGATGATACGCCCGCCTGCAAAAACGGGCTGCATGGCAATGAGCGACGCCAGCGTTCCGTGCTTAATGGCTTGCAAAGTGTAGCTGGTGGGCAGTGCGGCTAGTATGGCGGGGTTCAGTCCTGCGCCTTTTACGATGGCTGCTAGCTTCTGTTGGTCGGCGGGCGACAGCGAAAACTCTTCTTGTACCAAGTAGTCGGTAGCGTGGAAATACGTTCCGTTGGCCGTCACCGTGGGCAGATACTTGGCTCGCGCCTCTTTCTGTTGTTCCTTGGCGGCAGTTATTTCCAGTCGTGCCCGTTTCAGTTTCACGTTGTTTTCTTTGGCCAACGCCTTGCATTGGTCTAACGAATATGTTGTCTGCGCGTTGGCAACTATGGGCAAGCATAAGGCCAAGAGCAGGGGAAGTTTATTGATGTTCATGAGTTTATGAGTTTATGAGGAGTTAAAGGAGTTAAGGAGTTATGGAGTTAAGCCGTATGCCTAGTTGCAGAGTGGCAAACTTTTGAGGAGTTAAAGGAGTTATGGAGTTAAGCCGTTTGCCTAGTTGCAGAGTGGCTAACTTTTGAGGAGTTAAGGAGTTATGGAGTTAAGGAGTTAAGCCGTATGTGATGGAGTTAAGAAGTTAAACCGTATGTATAGCGGCTAAGCTAATGGCTTAACTCCTTAACTCCATAACTCCTTAACTCCTAGAATATGCCTCCATCTTCAGCGTTCTCTTCCTGTCTTCCCACCTGAAAACCATCCAATAGGCGATAGGTATCATGGTGACGATGAACAGCAACGAGACGATTGTGCCGAAACAAACCACCACGCCCATTGGTCCCCACAGCGGTGTGTTGGCAATAACCATCGGGATAACACCCATAGATGCGGCCGCACTTGTGAGGAATATGGGGCGCATACGGCGTTGGGCTGCTTGCAGGGCAGCGCGCTTTGCCGACAGGCGATGGTCTACGCGCAGTTCTTCGGCGTAGTCTATCATGATTATTCCGTTACGCACGATGATACCCATCAGCGAGATAATGCCCAGAATGCCTGTGATACCCACTTCTTGTCCCATGATAAGCACACCCGTGGCAGCCCCCAACAGCGAGAACAACAACGACAGCATGATAACCAAAGACATGCGAATGTCTTTGAAATGGAACAGCAATATGGCGAAGATGATAATGATAGAAATGGCCAAACCGCTGTATATCTGTGGCTCGGTTTCTAGGTCTTTCTCCCTTTGTCCGCCCACGCTCATGGTCACTCCTTGCGGCAGCTCAATCTTCTTTACCTCGTCAATCACCTTGTCTGTAACGCTGTTGAGGTTCAGTCCGCGTTTGGCATCGGCCATAACCGACATCGAACGAACGCCATTGCGGTGGTGGATAGAGGTGTAAGTCCAGTCGGGCGACACCTTAGCCACTTGTCTTAGCGGCACGTTAACGCCGGGTAGCAGTCCGCTAACGGTGGCGTTTTCTAGGTCTTCGGGCGTTTGATGCCCCGCATGACTATCTTTTAGCATCACCTTTACGGGATAATCGGCCTCCCAAACGGTGGTGAGTGGCACGCCGTCGCCAAAGCGCGTGGCCAGGTTTAAGGCTAAAAGGCTCTTGCTCATGCCCAGCCGCGAGGCCTCATAATCGTCTATTTGCACATCAAGCCCCGCCGTTGCACCATCGAAGTTGTTGCGAACCAGCAGCAATTCGGGCATGGCACGCATGCGGCGCGTGGCACTGTCAACGGCTTGATGAATGGCATTGAGATCGTCGCCGCTGAACCTTATCTCCACAGGCGAACTGGCATCGCTGTAATCCAGCTGCTTAATACGCACCTGTGCCTCGGCAAAATGGTCGGTATATCGCGTGGTGAAACTGTCAACGAGGGCCATTGTGGCGGCATCGTTTTCGGTGTTCACGATGAATTGCGCATAGTTGGTGCCGCCTAGTTGGGGCGCATACGAGGTTTGGAAACGGGGCGACGACATGCCGTAGAACGTGGATATGTTGCGTATGCGCTTGTCGGTTTGCATCATGTCGCGCAGACTATCGGCCACGGCAGCCGTTCGTTCGATGCTCGTTCCTTGCGGTAAGTATATCTCTACGGCAAATTGGTTGCGTTCGGCACGGGGCATAAGTTTCTGTGGCATACTGGCAAAGAGAACGGCACCAACAACAACCGAGAGGACACCGACGCCTAGGGTGATGAACGGATGGGCAAAGCAACGCTCGATAAGGCGGTTGTAATAGCTCTGCATGATGTCGAGGAAGGTACGTCGCTGTTTGCCCTCGCCTGTGTTGTCTTTCTTCAAACCTTTGCGTATAAAGGTGAACTGCATCCAAGGAACTACCAGTACGGCAACAAGGAGTGACGCGCCCAACACCACGCTGATGCCTAGTGGGAACCACTTTACGAAGTCTTTCATCATGCCCTTCATCGTGAGCAACAGCGGGAAGAAGGTGATGGAAATGGCTAGTGTGGCACTGAAAATAGACGAAAAGAACTCTTTGGCCGAGTAGGTGGCGGCGTGCCAGCGACTCATGCCCTCGTCTATCTTCTCGATATACGAGTCGATAATAACGATGGAGTTGTCTACAATCATACCCAAAGCCACGATAAGCGAGGCAAGGGTTACGGTGTTTAGCTCTAAACCCAGGGCGTAGAACAGGCCAAGGGTTATAAATATGGTGATGGGGATGGTGCTTGCTGCCACGCTGGCCACGCGCATGGGCAGCAAAAGCATGATGACCACCACCACCGAGGCAATGGCGATGAGCAGTTCTTTAAGGAAATCCACCACCGAAGAGTTCACCACTTCGCTTTGATCGGTGATGGTATAGATGCTAACGTCTTGCGGCAGCGATGCTTCGAACTGCCCCAATATGTCTTTTACCTTGTTTCCGAACTGCACGATGTTGCTGCCTTCGTTCATTTCTACCGAGAGAACGATGCACTTTTGTCCGTTGTTCTTTACGTATTTGTCGGCATGTGGGTATTCGCGCTTGATGGTTGCGATGTCTCGCAGGCGTATAACGTTGCCGCGTGGGTCCGAATAGACGATGCGGTTGGCCACATCGTTTTCGGTGTTCATTTGCGAACGCAGGTGTATCGGGCGCGTTGTCTGTCCGTCGTCCACCTTTCCGCTTACCATCGTCATGCCTTGTGCCGAAAGGTTGGCCCAGAGCGTGGCCGAATTGATGCCGTAGTCCGACAGCTTGTCGCGGTCGATGTACACGCCAATCTCTTCGCCCTGTTCGCCGCTCACGCGCAGATTGGCCAGTTCGGGGATGGTTCGTAGGTTATCTTTCAGCGTGTTCATGTATTCGTGCAGCTCACGATAGCTTTTGGTCTTGCTTTCTAGCGTTATGAGCATGGCCGACGTGTCGCCGAAGTCGTCGTTGGCAATTAAAGCCAGCACGCCCTGTGGCAACGACACCTTAAATTGTTGCAGCTTAATCTTGAACTTGCTCCAAAACTCGTCTTTGTTGGCTACGTCATCGTTCAGTTCGACGAAGATGTAGGTTATTCCGTCTTTTGTTTGCGAGCGCGTTTTGTTTTTCTTTATTTCCTTAAACCCCCAAAGAAAGGTTTCCAATGGCTTTGTTACCTGCTCTTCCACTTCGGCAGAGGTGGCGCCGGGATAAACGGCGGCCACCACGCCTTGACGAATAGTGAAAGAAGGAAACTCGTTTTTGGGCATGTTGATAAGCGCGAACACACCGAAACCGATGAGCACCACCATCAACAAGAGCATGATGCTGTTGTAGTGCATCACACTTTCTATGATATTTCTTTTGCGTTTAGACATAATGTGCCAATGTTATGTGAGTTCATGAGTCTTTGAGTTGGTGAGTTCATGAGTTTTATTAGACCTCGCTTATTGAACTTTTAAATCCATATTTTTTGAGAAACATCAGCTTATAAGGCCTTAATCCCAATAGCTTATGTGTTGTTAAGTTCACAAGTGTTTGGTCTTATAGAATTAAAAACTCACAAACTTATGAACTTAAAAACTCACAAACTCAAGCATTTAAATCACCTTCACTCCTTCACTCACTTTGTTTTGTCCGTTTACGATAACCTTATCGCCTTGCGAAAGGCCGCCATTAACCACCACACCGCTTTGGCATACGCCACCTTGCGATATGTCTCGGCGATGCGCAGTGCCGTCTTCCACCACCCAAACGTATGGCTTGCTGCCGTCTATCAGCACCGCCTCTTGCGGCACAACGATGCCCTGCGCCCCACCTGTGCTGGCCAATTGCGCACTGCAAACCATGCCTGGCAACAGCTGATGGCCTGCGTTGGGAAGACTAACGATAACATCATACGTATGGCTTAGCAAGTTGGCTTGTATGCCTTTCTCGGTAACTTTGCCCACAAACGTTTTTCCGCCCAAGGCAGAAACCGTAAAAGGCACTGTCTGACCTTTGCTGATGCCCGATATTTCGTTTTCGGGAACGGCGATTTTCATCTCAACGCGGTCTAGTTTCACCAGCTTAAAACAGCCCAATCCGGGTGCCATATTGTTGCCCGTGTCCACCATTCGTTGCGAGATAAAGCCGTCGAATGGTGCGCGCAACTCGCAGTTTTGCAATGCTTTTCGGGCAATTCGCTCGGCTGCCTCGGCCTCGGCCAACTTCGTTTGCACGTCTACAAAGCGTATTTCAGGCAGACTTCCTTTCTTATATAGCTGCTCTAAACGTTTAAAAGCGTCGCGCGCCTGCGATAGTGTACTCATCGCCATGTCGTGTGCGCTTTGCGCCGAGGTTTTGTCTATCACGGCCAGCAGTTGCCCTTTGCGTACAGCCTGACCCTCGTCGGCCAGCACCTGCGACACCGTTCCCAGCGTGGCAAAACTTAATGTAGAACCATAACTCTCTTGGATAACGCCCACATAGGTTCGGCTGCCGTCCACGTTGCCCGTTTGCACGGCCATCGTTTTCACCTTAATTGGTGCAACGGCTTGTTCTTCTTTCTTGCTGTTGCAACCGCTCAGCACCACTATGAGCGCAGTTGCGGCCATAAACTTGATTTTTGTCATATTTCCTTTTTTTACCTTATCCGTATTAAATGCCAGTTAAATAGTTTTGAGTTGAAATAACAACTCCTGCACATTAAAATGGCTTGTTTATGTTTGATGGTGCAAAATTAAGGATATAAAATGCTTCTCACAAGGTTGAAAATGGTTCAAAAGTGTTCTATTTTATATATTAATAAATAAAATAGCTCATTTTACCATCTTATTTACCAGAAAAGTGGTATATTTGCAATAAATATATACAAAGACATGGAACAACGATTGCAACTTCCTTTCACACTACGTAGCTTTACTTCTGCAGATGTCGAGACCGAAACAAGGCGAAGTTTATCTACCAATTATCGTATATTTGCCTTGTTTCTATGCACGCAAGGCAGCGTAAGCGTGAACCTTGATGGTAAGGCCTACCATGTTAATAAGGGCGACTCGCTTTTCATTCCGCCGGTGATACACTCCAACATCGCCTCGTTCAGCAACGACCTGCGCGGCATAGTGTTGTATGTTGACTACGACTTCATCATGGGCATAGTGAACAAAACGATGGACATCACCACGGGACTGTATTTCAGCGAACACCCATTCCTCTCGCTTTCTGTGAGCCAGTACGACCGCATCTTAACGCAGATGCAAACGCTGATGGCGCGCGAAGAGCACGAAAACGAGAGTTACGCCAACTCGCCTAACCCACAGGTGATTACCGAATTGCTGTCGTCGATGTGCCGAACGCTTGCCTACGAGATTGTAAATTGCTACATGTTGAGCCACCATTTGCAAGTGGGCACGTGGAACGTTACCGATAAGTTGGCGCAAAACTTTATCGTTGCGGTGTACAACAACTACCGCAAACACCGCGAAGTGGCCCACTATGCCGACTTACTTTGCGTTACGCCCAGCTATCTCTCGGTGGTTGTGAAAGAGAAAACGGGCAAAACGGCCCTGCAATGGATTAATGATGTGGTGATGAGCGATGCCCGCCAGCTGTTGCTTTACAGCGACCAAAGCATCAAAGAGATTGTTGCAACGCTAGGTTTCCCCAACCAATCGTTCTTTGGCAAGTATTTTAAGCAACATTCCGGCAAGTCGCCCAAGCGGTTTAGACTTGAAAGTAGAGGGGGAAAGAAGGGTTGATAGAGGCTTATAAAGGTGAAAAGGCTTATAAAGGTGAAAGGGTGAAAAGGTGAAAAAATGGCTGCGCCACCACTCTTGTTAACTAGTCCGACCTGTCCGACTTGCCAGACCAGTCAGACCCGTCCAACCCGTCCAACCCGTCCAACCAGATAAGCTATCCCCCACTAGCTTAATAAGCCAAATGCCCGTAAACCCTTTAACTCGTCTGCTGCCGCCTTATCTTTTGTCTTCTTTTGCACACGAATTTTAATACTATGGCTGCCCTTTTCGCTAGAAGGAGGTAGTTTGCCACGTGCGTTTTGCAAAACATCATAACCACATTACCACCTTCGTTCATCGCTTGTGGCCATTGACTGTCGCCTTAAAAACCGCCGTCAAAACAGCATTTCGGGTTTTGCTCCAAGCCTTTTCTTCTTCTTGATATACAGCACGGTGTAAACGATAGAGATGCCAATGCCTATCGCAACACATATAATCGAAGCCTCCGGCCCAAACGCTCCACCCGACAATAAGTCTGTTCCGCTTATCTTTGGGGTAATAAGTGGTCGGTAATCTAGTGGCGTACCCGATACGGAACAACCGAAAACGCCCCCTTCAAGATAGTTCCATGCCCAGTGCATGCCAACGGGCACCCATATCGTTTGGTGGTAGGCGTAGGCCATTCCGAAAAGCCAGCCCGAGGCTAGGGCTATGGCCAACGCTGCCCACAGCGTGGCTCCGGGGTTTCCCAGATGTGCCAGTCCAAAGAGCAAAGACGATGTTGTAAGGCCTACGGCTATGTTCCACTTGTCGGTAATGAGCCTAAAAAGAATGCCGCGGAAAATAACTTCCTCCACCACGCCCACCAATAAGAAAAGCGACAGCCAACTGAGCTGACTGGCTACATCGAACTCAACGGTCACAATGCAATAATATCCGCATAGGAATAGGCACACGATTATCGCCAAGAAGTTTACACCAGAAACCGCCCAGCCAATGCCCATCATCCGCATCTTGCCCCTAAAAGACAAGCTTTCACTATCCTCCGCATACCAGCTTAGATACTTCTTAAAGGCATATAGCGTAGCAACCGCCGCTATTGTGGATAAAGGTACGGCGGCGTAGGCTGGAATATTGAGCAACAACACATACCCAACAACTCCTGGAATAATAAGGAATGCCCAAACGCCTAAGACAAGATAGCTGCCCCACGCCAAGTTGTCGTCTTTAGATATGATGATCATGAGCTTTAAAAAGTTTAGTGTTATTGTGAATGCTAGAACACTGGCGCAACATCTTCTCCTGTTTTTAATCTCGCCTTCTTCTTAAAATATAGGATGGTGTAAACCACGGATATGGCAACGCCAATCGCTGTTGAAATAATAGAAACCTCTGTATCGAACTCTATACCAGCAGGAAACTTTACCCCTTTCGAAGCCAATATAAGAATGGGAGGGCTGTTTAGCGCACTTCCTGGCACGCTGTGTTCGAAGATGTTGCTTTGCATGTAGTTCCACGCCCAATGGATGCCAATGGGAACCCACAGCGTTCGATGGTAAGCATAGGCTATGCCACACAGCCAACCGCCTGTAATTGCTATCCTTAAACAAGACAATGCAGTGGCGTTGGGGTTAAAAAGGTGCACAAGACCAAAGACAATAGAGGACACCACCAGTCCTGCAACTACATTCCACTTATCAGTTATGAGCCTAAACACAATGCCGCGAGTTATAATTTCTTCGATTACGGCAGCCAGTAAAAAAATCGACAACCAGCTTAACTGATGGTCTAAGTTGAAGTTAAGGTGTGCCACCGAGTAGTGCCTGGTTACGAATAAGCAAATTAAAATAGTGAAAAGATACAGCGCAGACACCAGCCAGCCCACACCAACTTTACGTATTTGTCCAAAGGCTGATAGGCGTGCGCCATCTTCCACATACCAGCCCAAGTACTTTTTGAAGGCGTATAGGGTGACTCCCGATGCTAATAAGGCTAGTGGAAACTTGATGAAGGCAGAGAAGTCGTTCTCTAACAGTATGAGACATATACTTGGAAGAAACCAAAATCCCAAATAGCCAATCACTAGATATACTACCCATTCAAGCGTGTTGTCTTTTGATATGATTGCCATGTTTTGTACAGCTTAGTTCAATTTGCTTGTATCTGTTATGAACGCTAAAACATTAATGTTATTTCATTGTCGGCTTTAGATTTGACTTTCATCTTTTTAAAGTACAGCATTGTGTACGTAGCAGGGTACTGCCCTAAAAAGTGTGTAAGCCCATTTTTTCTTATCTTTGTATTATTCATTTTCTTTCTTGATTTTCCAGAATTTCCATTGATAAATTTTCCTAGCATATGTTGTTTTCGTTTCTTCCATAGCAACACTTGCTAGTAGGAAAAGTACCGACATGATTGATGGCATTGATGTTCTCATTTTTATTGTTCTCTTATATTTTCTATTGAGTCTCTCAATCCAATTATATGCACCTTTGCACTTGCACAGGGAAGTCCATATATGCAAAGTAAGCAATGTTTCGGTCTGCTTTGTACTCTTTGAATATTGGATATTTCTTTTCCCATCTGGATACAAAAGTAATAAATTGTACATACCCCAACAAAGATTCCATCTCTTTGTTTTCTAGAATAAAGACCTTATTGAGTTCTTCAGCCAACTGCGGTTTGTCTTTGTGTAATACACAATTTAAGATTTATCGCTTGATATGAGCTACGTAAAACTGATGGGATGCCAGCGGAAAAGCTACACAGACAGCATCTCTGGTTCTGCTCCAAGCTTTTTCTTCTTCTTGATACACAGCACGGTGTAAACGATAGAGATGGCAATGCCTAACGCCACACATATAATCGAGGCCTCCGGCCCAAACGCTCCACCAGATAATATGTCGGGAGCTGATATTGATGGCGTGAGAAGTGGATGCTGGATTATAAACGCAGGCGGCTCTTGATTTTAGATTCCGAATGACAACGCAACCACTTACGCAACTAAGACAAGCTAAGGGAGCATTTTAATTACTTCCGTCCGAAAATTTTGTACGGAAGTACAATTTCTTTAAGAAAACTTGATGAGTTTTGTTTTTCTAGGTATCTTCGCAGCGTAAGAAGTCGACAACTTACTTAAATGTTATAAACTAAAAACAACAAAATGATGAAGACAAATCTAATGCGTCCTCTAACAGAGGTCGAAATGAAAGAAACTTATGGAGGCAGAACTTGGCTTGCCAGTGCTTGGAAATGGATTAAAGATCACTTTTTCGCAAGAACAAATAATGACCCGAATTGTAGGGTAGAAATCGGGGCACCATCCCCCTCGATTAACAAAATGATAAAGGGTTGCCCCATAGCAATGGCAACCCTTTATTTTAAGGAATAATGGGTAAGTAATGGTCATGATGAGAAAGAAGTTTATCGCTAAACGGGATTTGCTGCGCCTTGTTGTAGGCTGGCTTGTTTGCTTCCAAACCACATCGGTTATTGCGCAATCGCAAATCACAATAAAAAACAACTTGATGTATGTAGATGTGACTGTCTACAATTCTGGCTTGTGCAGCACAATCCACGAAACGACTATTGATACTGGTGCTTCTGTATGCGCCATTGATTCTACATACGCCGTTGACTCTTGCCAAATTAAAGGCGAACGAGTAAAGGCTGTGGTGGGGAATACAATGGGTAAAGACGTTAACTCATCTTATGTGTATCTAGACAGTATTGCATTTGGTGGGGTGGTTTACACCAATGTGAGATGCTATTTAGTGGATTTGGCTGGAACACTCCAACAATACGCCCCTAAGTTTATCATTGGTGGCGATGTCTTAAAAAAGGATTTGTGGTGTTATGACTTGAAGAGAAATACGCTTCAGCGATATATGCGTGTGCCTAAGAATGTTGTTGCCACGATAAAATGGAAAAAATATGCTGATGCAGCTTTAAATCTCATCTATTTTGAAGGAAAAATTGGAGGCAAAGACACACGGATATTTTTCGATACAGGGTCGTTACTAAATGCAGTGCCTTCTAACTTTGACATAACCCCAACCGACAGCGTTAAGTTACCTGGTGCTAACATCGCTGATAAATTAACCTATAAAAAGGTAGGATGGTGTAAAAACATACCAGTAGAAATATCGAATCTCAATTATAATTTGAATTTTGTTAAGTCGGTGAGTAGTGGTTCTAAATACCCTCGCATTAACGCAGACTTCCTTCAAGGCAAGAAGTGGATGCTGGATTATAAACGTAGGCGGCTATTGATTTTGGATTCCGAATGACAAGGCAACTACTTACGCAACAAAGACAAGCTAAGGGAGCGTTTTAATTACTTCCGTCCGAATATTTTGTACGGAACAGCAATCTCTTTAAGAAAAGTTGGTTTGCTATTATAACAATAGCAATCTTTTATTAAAGAATATAGTGTATAAATTATGCTTATGAAGAATAAGATGCTTATCACCAAACGCGATTTGCTGCGCCTTGTTGTATGTTTGTTTGTTGTCTTCCAAGCCACTGCGGGCATGTCACAATCGAAAATAACAATAAAAAACAACTTGCTGTATACGGATCTGTCTGTTTTCAGCTCGGGTTTATGCTGCTCAACCCACGAAGCGATTATTGATACGGGTGCTTCTGTATGTTTCATCGACTCAACATACGCCATAGATTCGTGCCAAATTAGGGGTGAGAGAATAAACGCAACTTTTGGGAACACAATGGGAAAAACCGCCAATACGTCTTATGTGTATCTAGACAGCATTGCATTTGGTGGGGTGGTTTATACAAAGGTGAGATGCTATTTGGTAGATATGGCAGGGACACTGCAACAACTCGCCCCAAAATTTGTCATTGGCGGCGAAGTGTTAAAGGCGGGTTATTGGTGTTGTGATTTGA
>ERZ772957.1271-NODE-1271-length-16883-cov-6.624792_pt1 | contig 16883 bp, 13 predicted proteins | sample MGYA00580682_ERZ772957 | MGnify/ENA primary metagenome ERZ772957 (study PRJEB29015, sample SAMEA2737921) | human oral metagenome | biome: human oral; feature: human-associated habitat; material: dental | place: China | collected 2025 ...
CCGACGAGCGAGGAACTGCGTCTTTTGCGCAGCTACAGCGGATTCGGAGGAATACTGGAGGCGTTCGACCCTGCAAATAAGGCGTGGTCGAAGGAGTACGACGCGCTGCGCAGACATCTGACGGAGGCGGAATTTTCATCTGCGCGTGCGTCTACCCTAAACGCTCACTACACGCCTCCCGAGGTCATTGCGGGAATCTATGAGGGGCTTGCCCATATCGGCTTTACCGGGGGGAATGTGCTGGAGCCGTCGTGCGGCGCGGGGCGTTTCTTTGACGCGATGCCGGAGGAAATGCGAAATGAGAGCCGCCTGTTCGGCGTGGAGGTCGATGTGCTCTCTGCCCGCATTGCACGGCTTGCACATCTTGACGCAGAAATCGCGCAGCAGGGCTTTGAACGGACACGCTTTGCCGACGGGTCGTTCGATCTTGCCATCAGCAACGTGCCGTTTGGCGATGAGATCATCACGGGCGATCCCAAATACCTCGGTGAGCGGCTGCGTATCCATGACTACTTTCTGAACAAGATGATCGACGAGGTACGCCCCGGCGGTCTTGTGGTCGCAATCACCTCGAAGGGAACAATGGACAAGAGCAAGGAGCGCGTGCGCTCGATGCTCGCGGACAAGGCGCGCCTTGTGACGGCGCTGCGGCTGCTGGAGACGGCGTTTTCCGCTGCGGGTACGCGCGTAATCTCCGATCTGCTCGTCTTTCGGAAAAAAGATCCGGCGCGTTCGCCCACTGAGGAGCAGCAGGATGCCCTTGCCGCCGTGGACTGGGACGGCGTTCTTTATCAGCGGGCAGCAGGGGAGAACATCAACAAATATTTTTATCACAACCCGGAGCAGGTTCTGGGCGAGTTTGCAACACGGTCGGGGGCATACGGGCGCGAGCAGACCGTCGTTGCGCCCGAGGGGCAGAATCTTGGTGCTGCGATCAGAGAGCGCTTGACGGCGCTTCCGACCGGTATCTATACGCCCACACCCGAGACGCTGCCCATTCCCGTGCAGGAGCAGCGAGAGCAGCGTGCATCCATGGGCTTCTATGTAGAGGACGGGGAACTCTGTTTTGTGAATACGGAGGGCGCGCGCAGCGTGCCCGAGATGACCGATAAGGATCGGGCGCGCGTGATCTCTGCCGTCCATCTGCGCGATGCGGGTCATGCACTCCTGAGCGCCCAGCAGGAGGAGTGTTCCAATGAAGAACTCTACGCGCTCCAAAAGAAGCTCACGGAGCGTTATGAGGATCATGTGCGCCGCTATGGGCGTATTGTGCAGGATAAGACACTCAAAAAACTCTTCGGCGTCGATCCCGGCAGCAACTTCATCGCAGCGTATGAAATCTATGACAGCAAGAAGAACTTCATCCGCAAGGCAGATATTTTCACCGAGCGTACCATTGTCCCCCAGCGCGTACCGACCGAGGCGGAGAGTGCAGCCGATGCCCTGACGATCTCCATGCAGCAAAAGGGCGGCGTTGATCTCTCCTATATGGCAGGACTTACAGGAAAGCCCGCAAGCGACCTCGCCCACGAACTCGAGTTCAAGCAGATTTTCTACGATGAGGCAGCGGGCTATGTGCAAGCCGACGCCTATCTCTCCGGGGATATTCGTGGAAAGATGGAAGACCTCGAAAAAAGGCGCGCTGCCATCGAAAAGGAGCTTGCAGAAGGGAGCAACGTAGAGGCGTCGCCGGAAGAGCGTGCTGCGCTCGAGGCGCAGCTTTTCCGCGTGCAGAAGAACTACGCCGCACTCGAGGAGGTCAAGCCGAAAGATTTGGAGATCGGCGACATTTCTTGCGGACTCGGCGTGTCATGGCTGCCCACGCGCTATATCGAGCAGTTCATCGAGGAGAAATTCCAGCCGGAGTGGTCTGCTGCGGTCGCGTATTCCCCCGAGACAGGCGAATGGCAGGTGAAGCATCCCGCAGACGCGCGCCGCAATCCTGCAACAATGCGCTGGGGGACGAAGGAAAAGGATGCCTATGAGCTTCTGAGCGGGGCACTCAACTTTCGGACGCCTGTCGTCTATGTGCCAACGGACGACGATAAAAAGAAGATCGTGGATCGCGAAAAGACCATTGCAGCGCAGATGAAGCAGCAGGAGATCAAGGATGCGTTTCAGGAGTGGCTCATCCAAGACACGCAGCGCGTACAGTTCATCACTGACTACTACAACCGCAATTTCAACAACATCCGTCCGCGTGAGTACAGCGGCGCCCATCTGCATTTTCCGGGGATGTCGAACTCTATTTCCCTCAACGCGCACCAGAAGGACGCCGTGGCACACAGCCTTTACGGCGGCAGCACCCTTTTCGCGCACTGTGTCGGTGCGGGCAAGACCTTCGAGATGGTGGCATCCATCATGGAGGCGAAGCGGCTCGGCATCTCGCAGAAGCTCTCCCATTTTGACGCATGGGCGGCAAATTTCGGCGAGATCACCGTCGGCATGGAGTTAAGGAAACGATGATAAATTCAGCGCCGCCATCTTGGCGCATCTTTTTCGCCCTCTCTGTGTCGACAAATCCTCCACATAGCCCTTGCTATGCGTCCGGTTTGTCTCCTTGATAGGACGAAAAATCTACACCAATCTGGCAGACTTCATTTTATCATCGTTTCCTTCAAACCCGAGGGCAGGGATTACCAGATGAAGACACGCTTCGCCAAATTCCACAATCTGCCCGAACTCATGAATATGTTCAAGGAGTTCGCCGACATCCGCACATCGGATATGCTGAAGGGGACGATCAAAGTCCCCGAAGCGGAATACGTTGTCGAACGCATCCAACCCTCTGACGAGCAGCGGGAGATCATCGACACGCTTGCCATACGCGCACAGGAAATCCGTTCCGGCAAAAAGAACCGCGTGCCCAAGGTGGACGGTGGAATGACGGAGGACAGTATGCTCCTCGTCACAAACACGGGGCGCAACCTCGCACTCGATCCGCGTATCATTCATCCCGGGCTGCCCGATCACAAGGACAGCAAGGTCAACCGCTGCGTCGAGAACGTCCTTGCCACCTATCGGGGGAATATGGAAAACAAAGGGACACAGATCATCTCCTGCGACCAGTCCACGGCGACCGGCAAGGGCAAGGGTGGCTTCAACGTCTATGACGACATTCGGACAAAGCTCATCAGGGCGGGCATTCCGAAGGAGCAGATTGCCTTTGTGCAGGAGGCAAAGACGGAGAAGCAGAAGGATGCGCTCTTTCAGAAAGTGCGTGAAGGGGAGGTGCGCGTCCTGCTCGGCTCGACAGACACGCTCGGCGTCGGGACGAACGTGCAGCACAAACTTGTTGCGACGCATGATCTCTCTATTCCGTGGCGTCCCGCCGATCTTGAGCAGCGGATGGGGCGTATCATTCGCCCCGGCAATGAGAATGAGAAGGTCAAGATTTTCCGCTATGTCACCGAAGGGACATTTGACGCCTATATGTGGCAGATTGTAGAGAACAAGCAGCGCTTCATCTCTCAGATCATGACCTCGAAGACGCCCGCGCGCTCCATGCAGGACGTGGATGAGACCGTTCTCAGCTATGCGGAGATCAAGGCGATTGCAACGGGCAATCCCTTCATCAAGGAGAAAATGACGCTGGAAAACGACCTTTCGCGCATACAGATTGCGAAATCTGCCTATCTCAGTCAGCAGCAGCATCTCCAAAATCTCATTCATCGGGACTATCCCGCGCAGATCAAGGAGAAGAAGGAGGCGCTGGATCGGCTCTTGGACGATCAGCAGCGCATGGAGGAACACACGCAGCGCATTGACGGCAAAGAGTCTTTTGCAATCACGATGAACGGCGTACTCTACACCGACCCGAAGGAAGCGGGGAAAGCGTGGGGCGAGATACAGCAGAGTGCGCGGGCAATGCTGGATTTTCGGGGCGAATACAAGGGGCTGAAATGCCGCGTCGTCATCGACCACATGACGCAGACACCCATGCTCGCGCTCTATCACAAGTCGAACTATCGCGTGCGGATCGGCGAGCGACCGCAGGACACCTTCACGCGGCTGAAACACCTGTCCGATACCATTGTCGAGCGCATTGCGAAGCAGAAAGAGGACATTGTGCAGACGGAGAACAATCTCGTCCGCGCGAAGGAGGAGCAGGGACGCCCCTTTGCCCATGCAGCGGAGGAGCGCGAGAAGACTGCGCGCCTGAGAGAGTTGGAAGGACTGATGCGCGCATCCGAGGAAGAGTCAATCGCTGCGACCGCTGTGCCGGCGTATAAAAAGCTGCCGGAAAAGTCATTTGCCGCCCGTATCGACGAGATCGCCCGCAGCAAGCAGCGCAGGACTGCGCCGCAGCGAGCAGCAGCGGCGAGATAGGAGGGACATCATGAAACTGCATTCCAACCAACCACATATCCATGACCGCATTGCCGCGTTGGAGACCATCACGCAGGAGGAGGCAATGGAGCTTTACGGCGACGATTGCCGAGAGAATCCGGAAAACGGCATTTTCGACCATTATCCGGGGCAGCTCGTGTGGGATGGTACGACGCACAGGCGTGTCGATGAGGAGGCGCAGGGGTGATGGCAGCGACGCAGAAAAAACCGTATACCAAGAAAACCGACGAAGAAATCTATGAGGCGACAACCAATAAGATCCTCTCCCTCATGGAGAGCGGAAAGCTGCCGTGGCAAAAGGGATGGGACGGGAAGGTCGGCGCGTCGATCTTCCACGTCCCCATCAATGGGAAGTCGGGGCGTCCCTACGGCAACCCCTTGAACAGTCTCTATCTTTCCTGCATCATGGCAGAGAAAGAGAGCGACGATCCGCGTTTTTTCTCCATCGGAGTTCTCAAGCAGCAGAACAAGATTCACAAAGAGCGTGTGGAAAAGTACCGTGCGGAGGGAAAGGAGATTCCGCGCGAACTCCTGTGGGAGTACCGCACGAAGGAGGGGGCGAAGCCGACCACCGTTCTGCAGCGTTGGCACGTCACGCAGGATAAATACGGCAACGAGCTGCCCGAGGATGAGCAATACTGGGCAAAGAAATACGTTGCGCTCTACCATGCTTCGGACTGTCTGCGCCGTGAATACCACCGGGACGCCGAGGGAAATCGCCTGTATGGAGCGGACGGCAAGCCGCTCTATACCGATCATCCCCTAAAGGCGTATGTGGAAAAGGAGAAGCGCTATACGCACGAGGAAGTCCATGAGATCGCCGAGGCAATCCTAGCGGGAAGCCATGCGGTCATCAAACACGATCAGGCAGATCGCGCCTCTTACAGTCTGAGCAACGATGAAATCCATCTGCCCCCGAAAGAGGCTTTTCCGGAGCTTGCGGACTACTATGCGACGGCGCTGCACGAACTCGCGCATTGGACGCGGCACGCCTCGCGCCTTGATCGGGAGCGGTTCGGAGGATTCGGCTCACCCGACTATGCGCGTGAGGAGCTGCGCGCCGAGCTTGCGACGGCGTTTCTCTCACAGGAGTTCGGACTGCCGTCGAACATCGAGGGTCATGCGGCGTATCTGCAAAGCTGGATGCAGGATCTCAAAGAGGACAAAACGGCGTTCGTACAAGCCGTTTCGGATGCGAAGCAGATCGTGGGGTATATCAAAGACTTTATCCCCGCGCATCTGCGCGCACGCACAGAGGACGCACCTTTGATCGAGGTCGCAGCCCCCGAAAAAGAGGCGCAGGAGCGCGTACAGAGTCCGCAGCTCGTGGAGACAGAAATGCCGCAGCGCACGAACGAGCGGCTTGTTGAGATCAAGGATACGGACTTCATCCCGCAGCACACGGATGATTCTCTGCACGTCACCGTATTTCAGCCGAAGGAGGGGCGGGACGCTGCGCAGGGCAGCAGGTTCATCCAAGACTTTGACCGTGTATATGACGCCAATTTTGACCGCGAGACCTTCAGCCTTGATCGGCTCTACGAGAAGCTCAACCGCGACGACCGACCGAATGCCGATACGATGCGCAGCATGAGTGTCGGCGACCTCATCGAGGTGGACGCGCGTGTCTTTCGTGTCGGCAGCGTGGGCTTTGAGGAAATGCAGCTGCACCCGTACAAGGACGATTTCATCCTCACGACGGCTTCCTCCGAGAGCATCCAAAAACAGCAGGAGGAGGCGAGGGAAGCGATCGGAGAGGAGCTATATACTGCCTATCAGAAGAAATTTCACGATGTGTTCTATCGTGGGGAAAATCCGCATTTGCCGATTGATCGCTTTGCCGATCCACGTTCTCGGGAGATGGACGCGGACTATGCAAAGGAGTTTCGGGAGCGTGCGTTTCTCTGCGGGCTGTCCAGTCTGCGCCCGACCGATCAAAAGGGATGGCGTGATGCGGATGCACTCTTTGCAAAGACGCAGCTGGAGGCGGGTGTCCCGTTCCCGCGCATCGCGGGAGCAATCCAGCGCAACAGTCCCTACGCCGTGATCTCCGGCGACCGCGCCTATGGGACAAAGCTCGCGCGGGTCGTTGCCGCAGAGCGTGAACGGGAAAGGGGGCGGGACAGTGCTGCCAGTGCGGCACGATAGAGTAAGAGAAGCTGTTGCACGGATATGGACGGCATGGTAGAATTGAAAAAACATTTTCGGAGGTGTATCAATCATGGCGCGTTATCAGCCGGATCAGTATCCGGAACTGCTAAAATCCTATATGCAGGAAGCGTATGCGGCTCTTGAACACGAAGATCAGCACCACTATGAAATGGCTGTCAGCAAGATTACCATGGAGTTGAAATATTTAGTTAAGAGTCACTTCCTTACTGATGGTGAGGCAGAGGAAATGAAAACTTATTTTTGGGGACAAGTTGTATGATAAACTTTAATGAACAAGAAGAAATCTTCAATCATAAGTTTGCCGGATCTGAACGAAAAAAAGCCTTTTTGTTTTGCGGACGGCTTCACATGGTGAAATTTCCCGACCCTGTTCGTGCTGCCAAAAATAAACTGAGCTATATGAACAACCAGTTTTCAGAAGACATTGGATGTAAAATATTTCGCTCCGTCGGCATTCCTACACAGAAAACCTTTTTAGGGACGTATACGAATCCTGAAGGAATGCGAAAAATTGTTGTCGCTTGCGAAGATTTTTGTTCCAACGGGTACGAACTTATGGAGTTCAGCAAACTTGCCCGTATGAATACGGACAGTGAAGCGCGAAATCACTGGGTCTGCAATATTGAGGATGTCATGGACACTATCGATCATATACCTAAAATTGCTGATACGCAGAAAGAGGCGTTCAAAAAGCATTTTTGGGATATGTTCGTTGTTGATGCCTTGATTGGAAATGGTGACCGGCACTTGGATAATTGGGGGGGGGTTAACGAAAGGAAATATCATCAAGGACGCTCCTGTATACGATTGCGGATCGTCTCTTTCCGCTTTATTATCCGATGAGCGTATGGCACAGAATTTAGACAATGCCGCAGATTTCAGCAGTGCAGAGTATAATATTCCATCGGCTTATACATATTGCGGAAAACGGGTCTTCTATCATGAGCTTTTCAAAAACCCTCCGGATGGACTGAAAGAGGCAGTACAGCGGATTGTGCCAAAGATTTCTATGCGTACAGTGGAGATGATTTTGAATGCAACGCCCGGGCTTTCTGATATTCGAAAAGAATATCTCAAAAAGGCGATGCAACTACGCTATGATCGTATGTTAGTGCCGACACTGAAAAAGGTGAAAGCAGAAAATGCAGAACCGGATCGTGGGCGCGGCAGATAAAGTGAGGCTGTTGTTTCGTCTCTCCACACCTCAGAAGCAAACATTTCAACACCAGAACAGGGGCTGCCCTTATGAAGAGCAGCCCCTGTTCTGGTGTTGAAATGCTTCATTCCTCGTCATAGTATTCCATTGCCCATACTTTGTATTTCTCGAAGCGTGGGAGAAGGTCTTGCTCGATCTGCAAGGAATCAAAGGATTCTCCGTTGGAAAAATATACGTCCGCTAAACTTTCCTGTATGACCTGATTATCTCCATCCGCACGCAGAAGATCGTTGATGGTCTGATTGACGGTCGTGCAAATAAGACCGTTGCGCGGTTCATGTTCCACAGCCGAGAAAGAGGGGATGATATGCTCTGTTGTTCCGTCTATGTGCAATGGTGACTGCACATAGATGTGGGCAGTTTCATGAAAACTGCTTCCATTGGACAGCCCCAGATAATCAGTAGCCGTATCATAAGCAAGGATACAGGGGGCATCCTTCAAGAGATCGCGCAGGTAATCGTTATAGGTGTGCAGTTCCAAGGCAATCACTCCTTTCTCGCCTTCCATAACTATCTTAAAGCAAAAATCTTCCCGCTGTCAACACGCTGCGCCTATCTCCCCTTTGCACTCTCGGCGAGGATTTCGTCCTTCTCCATCTTCGACATGAGCATCCAGTTTTCTCCCATGCGGCTGTCCTTGCTGCGCGCGACGAGTGCCGCATATTGGGGATCGCTGATCCCTTTTGCAATCGTGCGCGCCGCATCAGTTCCTTGCTGCGCGAACCACTGCTGCCCTTTCCGGAGGACGGTGCAACTGTATAACGTACCCCGTCGCCCTCGCTTTTCTGCTACTGATCGGCAGCGGATTTTTCTTTGCCCAGCTCCGCGCTTTCCTTCGTCATGGTTGCAAGCTCTCCTGCGAGCTTCGATGCCTTTACGGCGAACGGCTTGTTGCGCTCCATGACGCCCGCAGCAATGCCCGCAATCTTTTTCGCCGCCTCGGGCGTGTTGCATCGTTCGGTGAGTTCGCTGTGCATACGGGTGAGTTCAGCAGATTCCTTTGCAAGAGAGTTCTTTCGCTGAACGAGTGCCTCACGCCGATCCTCGAGCGAGCGCTCCTCACCTCTGTATGCTTTCTTCGTCGCGGATGACGCGAACAAGCCGGGCGCAGACTTCTTCTCGAATGCGTCGCGCTCCGTTTTCCATGCTGCCACGTCGTTTTTATAGTAGCCTTCCTGCTTGCGGTGTGCATTCTCGCGTGCACGCAGCTCCTTCCACGCGCCTCCTGCAAAGATGTTCTGTGCGATGAGTTCGGCGCGCTCCGGTGTGAGTACGTTCTTTTGTACCTCTTCCAGTTCCTTGCGCTTTTCGATGATGGCTGCGTCCGTATACCGCTTTGCCTCCGAGAGTATACGAACAACATCGGCGAGTGAAAAGCTCTGTGCGCCCGACTCTTCCACACGTTCTGTATGCAGTTTTGTCTTCGCTGTTTCGATCCGGTCTTTGAAATCCCGCAGCCGCTTCTCGAAGCGTTTCTTTGCAAGCTCGTTCTCAAAGAGAAGCTGATGGATGCGGTTTTCAATATTGCGCGCTGTTCCACGCGCCGAAAGTTTCCGCAGCTCCGGCTGAAGTTTTTTTGCAGCGCGATGATATTTTTTCTGCGCTGTAGTAATCCGCTCTTCGAGTGCGGGCAGCAGCTCCTCGGCAGACTGCGCCTCATCTGCGGTGCTTTTTTCCGCTACACGCACACCCTCGGCGAGTGCCCTCAGATCGCGCAGCTCCGTGCGCGCCGTTTTCATCTCGTGCCACAGTGCGCGCGTATCTTCCTCCATGAAGTCAAGGCGCGCTTTTTCCTGCGCCGCATCTCCCCACAGGACGGTCGTCTCCGTTGCTATGAGGTCACGGTGGGCGTCCTCGAGTTCCTTGCGCGCATCCTCCGGCAGATTTTCACGCAGCTCCTCGTATGCGTGCTGTAGATTCACAAGGAGTTCTTCGGCATTTACCTGCCGCACGCGGTCAGTGGCGAGATTCTTCGCGCTGACAAGATGTCTGTGCTTGTCATTGAGCGCACGCAGTCGTTGAAAACGCTCCACGCGCGCATTCTTTTTCAGAATATCGTCGAGAGAAACGGCGAAGTCCGTTTCCGGAATGCGGTCAAGGAGTTCTGCAAGAACGTGATCACCGCGACGCAGCGCGTCTTCCTGCTGCGCCTTGAGCGTCCGATGATCGACACGGACGGGGACACCGTACTTTTCAAGAACGGCGTTCTGAATCTTTGCGAAGTCCTCGCGTATATGCAGGAGATAGTCTTTCCGCTTCCTGCCAACCCACTTCTCTGCTTTGGCACAGCCGCCCTTATCAGGGTACTTCTTATTTGCTCGCTGAAAAAATTTCTCCGGTGTTCGTTCCTGCTGACGTTCCTGCGCGTCGATCTCGCGCGTCGAGAACATGATGTGAACGTGCGGCTGCCGCTCCCCGGAGGAAAGCGTACCGACCTTTTCATGAATTGCCCACGCATAGTAATGATCCGCGAGGTGTTTGGAGAGAAATGCGTCGAGGATTTCTTTCTGCTGCGCAAGGTTTAATTCGTTCGGCAGTGCGAAGATGATTTCTTTGTAACGCTCGCCGTTTGCACGCTCGTAACGATCTGCCGCGTGGAAGAATTTCAGCGGCGAATCCTCTGCCCATCTCGGCATTTGGTGTCCTGTCGCAACGCAGCCGCCGCGCATCTCATGTGCCGCCTCACGGTTGATGTATTGCAGATGCGAGGAGGCGAATGTGCTGTCCGTCCCCTTTTGAAGAATCTCTAGGATGGCATCTGCTGTGCGCTCTACATCGCGCCTTCTTGCGCGAGAGTGAGTCCATCGCAGAGCCAGACGGGTCTCTCGTCCCCCTCCTCGGAGGTATAGCTGACGCTTGACATCATCCGACAGAAACATAGGAGTGCGTCGCCCTTTAGTACCCACATTCCCGCCGGGCAGTACATGCAGGCGAAGTCCTTTTTGGGCAATTTCGTCGATGGTAGGTTGATGAGTGTCGGACTTTGATATGCTGCCGGAAGGGGAGTGGGCGAGGAAGTTCCCGCTATGTCCATCGACTTCTCCTGTCCTTCCTTTGGTTCGTCCAGAGAAATCTCCGAATCCATTCCGTCCAATTCGTCCACCAGCTTCGCGAGTTCCATCTCCTCGTCTCCGTTCAAGTTTTTCACGCTCCTTTTTGTTTGCAGCATTTCTTTTTTCGAGTTCGCTGTCCATAAAATGAAGATCGAGATTCAGATCGCGAACAGTAGCAAGCGCAGATTCCTGAAATGCTTCTGTTCCCGCGAGAGAAAGCTCCTCCCCAAAAACTCTCTGCGCAGCGGCGAGGGCGATCCCAACTGTTTCAAGAGAGGCATTCTTGGTGACGTGGATTCCCTGCTCGTCGAGTTTGATTTTTCCAAAGGGGCTGCTGTAGAGAAGCACCGGTTGTTTTGGCAGCGGAAGAATCGGATGTGTTCCCGAAATCGTGCTGCGGTAGCTGTGGACATCGGTGCGAAGTTCCATGTTCGTGTCGATGTTTTGAAACTTCCCCTCACGGTTGACGTAGGAGATGTGACTGCCCGCTTTGATCTGTACGCCATTCGGTTTTTTGTCGGACTTGAGTTCAAAATGGTAGCTTGCCATATCCTTTTTCCTTTCGCAGGGAATCCGATTCTCAACCGAAGGTTCAGCGAGCGTAGGCGAGCGACAAAAAGAAAAGCCGTAGGGTTTTCAAAGTGACTGCAAGAAATTTTGTGCGGTTGAGTTTCTGTTTAATTTTCCTATAAGGGAAATGAAATAGAAACTCCTAAGTGTGCCCTGAACGTGTTTTACGAAATGAGTGTATCACAGCCGTGCAGATGGAATCAATGGAAGGATTTGCCATGTGACAGTGTCATGTCCCGTGTGTTAAGATAATCGCGACAAAGGAAGGGTAGGATTTTTACATGGACGCAAATTTTACGGAACAAAAATTGCGGCGCATGGAAGAGGAACTGAATGCGGCAAAGAGAGTTCTTGCCGCAGAAAAATCCTCCCTGCAAAAACTGCGGCGCAGAAAACGCTCCTATCTGCTTTTACAGGCAGGACTTCTTTTTGAAGAAGCGGGCATACTTTATGATTATGATCCGGATGTTGTCCTCGCATTGTTGCGGGAACTAAAAAATGGAGGAGAAGACGATGGAAGAAATCAAGGCAGCACTCGAGCAGCTCGATGAAAAAATCGCTCGTAAAGAGCAGGAGATTGAACGCTGTGAGAAGCGGCTGAAGGATGCAAAGGCGGATCTCATTCGTGCGCGGGATCGTCGCAATACGATTATTGGGACATATATTACAAGCCTTGGCGGTGGTGATGCGAAGAGTCTGGACGCATTTTTTGCACTCGCGCAGGAAACATTGTCCGCGCAGCAGGGGGCTGCGACGGAGACAGCTGAGAATATATCCGATGAATCTGCTGCACAGGACTCTGGACGCAGCAATGAGGATTCGCACTGATATTTATTTGGAGGATGTTATGCGGCTCTTTATTGCAGAAAAACCGAGTCTTGGTCGTGCCATCGCAGCAGGACTCGGCAGCGGAAAAGAAAAGGACGGTGCTGTCTATCTCGGCAGTGACATCGTGACGTGGTGCTTCGGTCATATCCTCGAACAGTGCAGCCCCGAAGATTATGACGAGAAGTACAAACGATGGTGCATTGAGGATCTTCCGATTCTTCCGCAGGTGTGGAAGAACAAAGTGAAGCCTGACGCAAAGAAGCAATACCTTCTTATTAAGAAGCTCGTCCATGAAGCAGATGAAATCGTGAATGCGGGCGACCCGGATCGTGAGGGGCAGCTTCTCGTTGATGAGGTGCTTGCCGATCTGGGGGTCTTGAAAGGCAATAAAAACATCCAACGGATTTTGCTCAATGCCCTTGACGAAAAATCCGTGCGCGAGGCACTCGGCAATCTGCGCTCCAATCAAGACTTTGTCGGGCTGCGGAGTTCTGCGCTTGCCCGCAGCCGTGCCGACTGGCTCATTGGCATGAACCTCTCACGCATCTATACCATCCGTGCACGCGAAGCAGGGTATCAAAACATCGTCAGCGTCGGACGCGTTCAGACTCCGACGATGGGGCTTGTCGTACGCCGCGAGATTGAGATCAAGACATTCCGCCCGATCACATTTTTCACGCCTCGGATTCTTTGGCAGCATGAGGCAGGAAGTTTCCTCGCCAAATGGAAGCCGCGTGAGATGGACGGCGTAGACGCAGAGGGACGCATCGTTCGGCGTGAAGTTGCGGAACAAATCCTTGCTGCTGTTCGCACTGCCACTGCAAGTATCCGCAGCATGGAGCAAAAGAAAGGGACAAGTCCGCAGCGACTGCCGTATTCACTCTCGGCACTTCAGATTGACGCGGGCAAGATTTACGGCTACGCTCCGCAGGAAGTCCTCGACACGCAGCAAGCACTTTATGAGAAGAAGCTCACGAGCTATCCGCGCTCCGACTGCGACTATCTGCCGGAGAATCAGCTTGCGGACAAAGACACGATACTCGACCATCTCGCTGCGCTTGGCGCAGATTTTTCTCCCTTTGCAGCAAATGCGGATCGGCAGATCAGAAGCCGTGCATGGAACGACAAAAAGATTTCTGCGCATCATGCGATCATCCCGACGACAATCCGACCGGACTATGCTGCGCTCACCGAGAAAGAGAAAAATCTCTACGCACTCATCGCCAAAGCCTACATCGCGCAGTTCTATCCGGTACAGGAATTTCTTACAACAAAGATCGAAGTTTCTATCGGGGAAGAGCTTTTCGCGGCGAGCGGCAAAGTCATTTTGCAGGACGGTTGGAGAGTGCTCTATAAAAAAGAGCAGCATGATACGGAGGACGGCGAAGACAATGGACAGAATCTCCCGCATGTCCGTGAAGGGGATTCCGTTTCTTATCAGGACGGAAGTATTCAGGAGGGGGTGACAAAACCGCCGGCACGGTTTACACCGGCGACACTCCTAAAAGCAATGAAGGAGATTCACAAATATGTCAAGGACACGGGCTTGAAAGATCGTCTCAAAGAGTGTTCGGGCATCGGCACGGAGGCGACACGCGCTTCCATCATCGAAATGCTGCAAAAGCGGGAGTACATACGCTTGGAAAAAAAGCAACTCGTCCCGACCGAACTCAGTATATCCCTCTGCAAAATACTGCCCGACAAAATTCTCTTTCCCGACATTACGGCACAGTGGGAGTTCGATCTGGATCGGATCAGCACCGGCAGCATTTCCATCAAGGATTTTTTTGCGCAGCAGGAAATCTATCTGCGTGAACTTCTTGATAATGCCAAGACGGCAGCCATCGCACCGTCCAAAAACAGCATCGCGTGCCCGCAGTGTGGGAAAACCATGCGCCGCATGAAAAGTGCGAAGGGATATTTCTGGGGCTGCACCGGCTATCCGGAATGCAGGGCGACATTTCCCGATAAAAACGGAAAGCCCGATACTGCGCCCAAACGTCCAACAATGAAAGGAAGGAAATTCAAATGAACAGCATCATCCTCAGCGGTCGCGTTGCAGCAAAGCTGCACGAGAACGAAACCCCAAACGGAAACCGTGTCATCCATTTTCCGATTGCCGTTCGTAAGAGCTTCAAAAAGGACGAGAATGGCAACTATCCCGTCAACTATTTTCGTGTGGAGGCATGGAACACTCTTGCCGACACCTGCAAGGGACGGCTTGGCATTGGTGACCTCATCAACGTACTGGGGCGGCTCGACATGGATGTCTACCCCGACGAACAGGGAAAGAAACAGTACCGCGCGAAAATTACAGCGGGCAATATCGAGTTTTTGACACCACGCAAAGACGGGAAAGAAGTTTCCTCCACACCGGAAGCGGAAGATCTCACCATTCCGTTCAATCAGATGGTTATGATCGACGACGACGATATTCCGTTTTGAGGAAACAAAAAAAGACGGGTCACTGTAAATGTAGTGATCCGTCTTTTTTTCATGGAGAAATTCCGCTATACTGTGTGTTGGCTAAAACAATCAGAAAGGGGCTTTCTCCATGTGTGAAGACTTTATCACATTTCTATTAAAACTTCCAGAGGACTGTAAGGCTTTTATTGCGGATGACTGTCTCATTTTTCAGCTGCCGCGTCAACATCATGACTGCCCTGCGTGCGGATCGCAGCACACCTATGTGGATCGGTATCGCGAACAGACCTTAACAGGGATTCCGGACACGAAACTCACCTATATTTACAAAAACAGACGGTATCGCTGTCAAGAATGTGGAAAGACGTTTTCTGAGAACAGGAACTTTATCGACACCTATCAGCGAATGCCCCGGAGTGTGATCGAGAGCATCGTTCACGCGCACGGAGAACTCATTAGTGCTGCCCAAATTGCTCGCCGACATGACATCTCATCAAAAACAGTCATGCGACATTTTGCCAGCGAAGCAGAACAAGAAGAATCCACCACTTTGAATAGTGTGATTTCCATGGACGAATTTTGCGGAAATGTGGGCGCAAAATATCAGGTCGTCATCAATGATTTGCGCAGCAGACGCTGTTGTAATGTCATTGATGATCGATGTGCTGTGACCATCTACAACAAACTTCTCGAATACCCCGAATGTGAACGCGAGAATGTAACAATGGTCAGCATTGATCTCTCGCCATTCTTTCATAAACTTGTCGAAGAATGTTTTCCGAACGCCGTCATTGCAGCCGATAAATTTCACGCTGTTCGTCTCGCTAACAATGCGCTCGACAGCATACGCAAAGAAGTACAGTCAGGATTGCCATCGAGTGATAAGAAATGGTTTCGTAATTCGCGGCACATTCTATTGGGACGAGAACCGAAGCTGAATCTTGTTGAGCGGAGCAAACTCACAAAAATCTTTTCGTTTTCGGAGAAGCTGAGAATCGCCCATGCGTTGAAAGAAGAATACTATCGGCTCTTTGATAGCTGTGATCGAAAGAAGTTTAAGGAGCGGCTGCGGAATTTTAGGGAGCACGTTCTTGCCTCCAATATTACCGCATTTGTCAGAGTGCTAAAGACCACAGAGCAGTGGAAAGAGGAAATCTGGAACGGAATCCGCACCGGATATAACAACGGATTCACCGAAGGCTGCAACAATACAATTAAGGTTCTGAAGCGAGTCTGCTATGGCTTTCGCAACTTTAAGAACTTCCGTCGGCGTGTTCTATACATTCTCAACAACGAAGAGCGTAAAGCTCGTCGCACAAAATAGCTAAAAAAATAGCCGTAAATATTTTCCGTAACTATTGACAAAGAGCCGAACTCGTCTGACGTTTGACAAATCCGTCTGCACAATGCTATAATACGAAACGAATTGATCCATGCCGAAGTGGCGGAATTGGCAGACGCAGCAGACTCAAAATCTGCCGTTGGCAACAACGTGCCGGTTCGACCCCGGCCTTCGGCACCATAGCAGATGATTTCCCTAAGAGTGAACGCGATACTCTTAGGGATTTTTTGACAAATGCGGGATTTTTCCCTGTGCGGCGATTTATTGCGTGCGTACGGGTTGACAGTTCCCGTGGAAGCGCGTATATTAGACAGCAATAATTTTGGACGGACACAGAAAGGAAGGTTTCCCTTGGCGCATTATTACACCGAGCCATCGCACACATTTGGAGAGTATCTGCTCATCCCCGGCTACTCCTCCGCTGAGTGCTTCCCTGCGAATGTCTCGCTGCGTACCCCGCTCGTCAAATATCACCGCGATGAAGAGCCGGCACTCACGATGAACATACCGATGACCTCTGCGATCATGCAGGCGGTCTCGAACGACACGATGGCGATTGCCCTTGCAAAGCAGGGCGGCGTTTCCTTTATCTACGGGTCGCAGTCCATTGAGGAAGAAGCGGCGATGGTCTCCCGCGTAAAAAACTACAAGTCAGGATTCGTCAGCAGTGACTCGAACATCAGCCCCGACACGACACTCGGCGGCGTGCTCGATCTCCTCGCAAAGACGGGGCACTCCACCATGGCGGTCACGGAGGACGGATCGGCGAACGGCAAGTTGGTCGGCATCGTTACGAGCCGCGACTATCGTGTCTCGCGCATGTCACTTGATACGAAGGTCGCGACCTTTATGACCCCGTTTGAAAAACTCGTGTGGGCGGATGCGGACTCCACAACCCTCACGCAGGCGAACGATCTGATCTGGGAGC
>ERZ772957.1281-NODE-1281-length-16732-cov-13.633028_pt1 | contig 16732 bp, 7 predicted proteins | sample MGYA00580682_ERZ772957 | MGnify/ENA primary metagenome ERZ772957 (study PRJEB29015, sample SAMEA2737921) | human oral metagenome | biome: human oral; feature: human-associated habitat; material: dental | place: China | collected 2025 ...
GGCGTCATGATGGGCTGGGTCTGCCCCGCCGCCCTCGGCGCCGTCCTCGGCTTCGTCGTTTCACTGGGACAGAAGGAGCCTGTGGCGAAGGAAGCGTGAGGATGCAAGAAATATTCTCGCCAAGGCTGGTTCCTGCAAAAACTCTTGCAGGTTAGGAGGACGTGGCTGCATATTTGGCGAAATACGGAAACGGTCGATGATGTATATGGAAGATTGTGATGCGGTTCAGTTGAAATGAGCGAGGTGGGCAACGGTGTATATCAAAAGACTCCAGCTGGAAAACTTTCGCTGCTTTGAGCAGTTGACGATAGACTTTCCGAAAGATTATACAGTGCTCATTGGCGGGAATGGGGCAGGGAAATCATCGATTTTGGACGCCGTTGCTATTGCGATGGCAAGTTTTCTCGCCGGCTGCGGCATTCAGGCAGCAAATTTCCATAAAACTGATGTAAGATTCTTGACATACACCTATGAAAAAGGAGGCTTTAACAGAGAAGCGCAATATCCTGTGCGCATTTCAGCACAAGCAGAGACGGAAAACCAGGAATGCATAGCATGGACTCGGGCGTTGAACTCCGAACGCGGGCGTACGACTGTGGGAGAAGCGCGTCCTATAATGAACCATGCAGATGCTCTTTGCCAAAGAGTCAAAAAGAATCTCCCGGTGACGTTGCCGTTTCTTGCCTACTATGGGACGGGACGTCTATGGCTGCCAAAACGGACAAAAAAAGATGCCGTGATGCGAGGCGTGCCTTCGCGCCTGCATGGCTATGTTGATGCGCTGGATGCAGCGACGAATGAAAAGCTGATGCTGCAATGGTTTCAGAGGACGGCACTCATGGAGGTGCAAAAAGGAGTATCTCTTCCGATATTTCAGGCAGTGAAGCGTACAATGGAGAAGCTGTATGCTGAAATGGATGATACTGCTGAGGTGGTGCAGGTGTCCTACGACTTCAACGAGTGGGAGATTGAGATTCGTGTAACGGATAAAGCCGGGACGAACGTATCCCTGCCGCTTCGGTATTTTAGCGATGGAATCAAGGCTATGCTGTCCATGACTGCGGATATTGCCTATCGCATGGTGACATTGAATCCGCAGTTGGGTGGGGAAGCGATAGCGGAAACACCGGGGATTGTCCTTATTGATGAAATCGATATGCACCTGCATCCATCGTGGCAAAGGAAAATCCTGACGGCTCTGCGGAAATCATTCCCGAAAATTCAATTCATCGTCACGACACATGCACCCGCTGTACTTGCCAATGCGGAAAACGAGCATATCATGATTTTTTCACATGGAAAGGTCGTTTCATCGGAAAAATATATCTATGGTCGCGATGTTACTGCCATTTTGCGCGATGTCATGCACACTGAGGTGCGTCCGAAGGAAGTCGTGGAAATGGGAAAATCTACATAAAGAATAAAGAGTGGCAGGCAGATTTGGACGATGTATTGAATCTTAATTGCCCCGAACTTCAAGCCGGAAGAAAAGCTGCATTGGATGGTTTGTGCGCAGTCTTGTATAAAGAGAACAAGGCGAAATCTGCGTCCAAAGCTTATCTGGAAAAAAGACTGAAATTCTACCAGGAAGGTAAAGATGGGCGGCTGCGTTCTTATTGTGGAATATTGCGGTATTATCTTCAAAAGCGGATTCGGCAGTGCCGGTGATATGCCTGCATCCACCGTCAAGCTTTTGCTGTAGCAGGAGAAAAGGGGGCGGAGTCTTTTGAAGCGGGTATCTTTGGAGCAGCTGCTCAAGGGACGGTCGGCGGCTCCTTACGAGGAGCAGCACCGCTTCATCATGGGGCTTCTGGCAGAGGGGCGCGTCAAGCCGCTGAAGAGCTCGGGCACGAACGGCAAGCGGCCGGCGCTGCATCTCGAATATTGGCTCAGCGAGGAAGCGCCCGATTATGCGGCGTATCGGGAGGAGCTTCTCTACCGCACGACGCCGCGCCTCTCGGTCGACTATTACCTGCGCCACCTCGATGTCTATGAGAAGGAGCGGGCGGCGGTGCGCGCGCTGCACGATTTCCTGCAGCGGCACGCGGCAAAGCTCGGGCAGGAGATTTCCTGCAACGAGCGCAGCTTCCAGATCTGGGGCGAGGAGAAGTTTCTGCTGCAGGGCGCGGGCAGGAGCGTCTTGAAGCACTGCGGCTTCGAACTGGCGGAGCTCAACTGCTACAGGACGGCGGAGCCTTTTTCCTATTACGCGCAGCACAGGGAAACGCCGCAGAAGATCCTCATCGTCGAGAACAAGGACACATTTTTCAGCATGCGGCGCCACTTGCTGGCAGGGGCGGCGTCTCTTCTGGGCGAGGCGGTCGGTACCTTGATCTACGGTGCGGGCAAGCGCGTCGTGAGCAGCTTTCGCGAGTTTTCCGTCAGTGCGGAGCCGTATATGAAGGAGGAGGCGAACGAGCTCCTCTACTTCGGCGATCTCGACTACGAGGGCATCGGCATTTACGAAAATCTCGCCGAGGCTCTCGCCGCGCCCTGGACGGTGCGGCCTTTTTTGGCGGCGTACCGCGCCATGCTCGAAAAGGCGGCGGGCATCGCCCTGCCGCAGACGAAGGAGAAGCAGAACCGGCATATCGCGGGCGGCTTTTTCGCGCATTTTACAGCGACGGACGTCCTCGCCATGCAGCAGATCCTGGAGGCGGGGCGCTACATCCCGCAGGAGATATTGCACTTGGAAGATTTTTGAGCACGGAATGTGTGCAGGTTCAGGCGGGGTGGCGCAATGCAGTATGATTTTCTCAAGGCTTTCCCGAAGCGCATGAAGACGGTGGGGCTCTACGCCCTGCTCTTCGCAAACAGCAGCCAGAAGGCGCTTTGGCGCGAGTGCGGCTTCGAGACTCTGGCGGAGCAGCTCAACATGATCTTCGCCGTTCTGCTCTACATCATGGAGCAGTCGCTGAAGGAAGAGGCCTGCACAATGGACGACATCAGCGTCTTCGTCGACGCCGTCAACGCAGAGCATTTCCGCAAGGCGATGTCGTTCGACGACTGTCAGCGCCTCGCCGACTTCATCGTCAACATCGTCCTGTCGAACGAGGGGCGCGCCATGTACTTTTCCGGCTGCGACTTCGAGCAGGGCGGCTTCGAGGCGATCCATATCAGCTATGTGGCGAACCGGATCGTCTACGTCGAGCGCGAGGTGCGGCGCACCTCGTATTATCTGACGGACGACGGCTACAATCTGCTGCTCGGCACGTTGGAGGTCGAGAGCAATCTGAAGCTGACGATTCAGGAGCTCATCTTCCAGATGCATTTGGAGAAGCAGAGCTACGACAAGGCGCTCGATGACATCAAGAACGTCTTCAACCTCATGCAGATCCAGCTGCAGAAGATTCGCGAGGCAATGCTGCGCATCCGCCGCAACGTGCTCGATTACCGCGTCGGCGACTACGAGCGGCTCCTGCGCGACGACCTCGCGACGATCGACGAGACGAAGGAGAAGTTTCGCCACTACCGCGAACTCGTACAGTCGCGCGTGCGCGAGATGGAGGCGGGCAGCGTCGACGTGCAGGCGCTTCTGCCCGAGGAGGCAGAGAAGCTCAGAAACCTGCGCGAGATCGAGCGCTATCTGGGGCGCGTCATCGACGAGCACCAGCGCATCCTTGGCAGTCACTTCGACTTGAAGGCGCTCTATACGTCGGAGCTTGAAAAGATGGCGGAGATGTCCCTCGTGCGGCGCTTCAGCCTGCGCACGGAGCTTTTCGACAAGGTGCTGGCGAATCCTGCCGCGCTCGGCCGGCTCGACATCTTCCTCGCGCCGCTCTTCAACCGCGCGCCCGCGAAGATCTTCAACCCGCGCAAGGTCACGGAGGAGCAGCGCGCGCGCCGGGCGGCGGAGGACGAAGAGACGACGGAGGATGTGGACTTCGACGAGGCGGCGTGGCGGGAGGAGCAGGTGCGCCTGCAGCAGGAGAAGCTCGCGAAGTACGTCGCCTGCCTCACCTTCCTGCTCGGTGCTCTGGCAGCGCGGGGCAAGGTGCGGCTCTCGGCGCTCGCCGAGGCGGCGGCAGAGGACGAGGCGAAGCGCGCGGCGCTCCTGCCCGACGTCCATATCTTCAAGGAGGTCATGGTCGAGCTCTTGAAGGCGGCTTCGCTTGACGTCGAGGCATTGCGCCGGGAGCGCGCCGCCTACATCCGCGAGGAGGCGAAGGACTTTCGCCTGAGCGCGATGGTGCTCGACATCCTGGACGAGCATCCCGCCTGGGGGAGGATCCGCCGCATCGAGGCGCAGAAGCTCTACGAGGCGCCGCCCGTGATTTTCCGCGGCGTGCCGGACGGTGCAGGCGGCGAGCGCGTCGTGCGCTGCTCGGAGGTGATCTTGCGCGTGCAGGAGGGGAACGAAGATGGCGTATGAAAGAGAAGAGGTGCGGCTCAGTCAGGAGATATTCTACTACCTGCTCGAACATCATGAGCTGCGCGAGGAGGAGGCGCGCGAGCTTTACCGCGCCTATACGGAGTCCGAGCCCGTGCAGGAGATGGTCAAGGCGCAGGGACGGATCGCGGCGAGCCGCGTGAAGCGCTACGGCGACGCTGTTTACCTGATTCCCGAGCCGGACAATGACTTCCTCGGCTACACGCGCGCGCATCTGAAGAAGGAGCTTTGCCGCAGCAACGCGACGGACAAGGACTACTATCTCGCCCAGTTCGCCATCCTCGTGCTGCTGCTCGAATTTTATGACGGGCAGGGCGCGAGCAGCAAGACGCGCGACTACATCCGCGTCGGTGAGCTGCAAAACTCCATCTCGGAACGCCTCCGGGAGGGAGCGGAGCTTGCGGCGGAGGAGCAGGAGGCGCAGGGGCTCGCCTATCAGGATATGCTCGAAGCCTACGAGTCGCTGCGCTCCGACGACCGCGGCACGCGCCAGCGCACGACGAAGGAGGGCTTCCTCTACCGCATCCTGCGCTTTTTGCAGGCGCAGGGGCTCATCGAGTATGTGGAGCAGGACGAGATGATCAAGACGCGGCGCAAGCTCGATCATTTCATGGCATGGAATTTGTTGAACGAGAACAATCATTCGCGAGTTCTCAAGGTGCTGGGGGTGGAAGCCGATGAGCAAGATCCGCGCGGTGCGGCTGATCAATATCAATTACAACCATGACGCGATCCGCATCAGCGACGAAACGATGCACTTCAACGGCGAGAGCACGCTGATCTCCCTGCAGAACGGCGGCGGCAAGTCCGTCCTCGTGCAGATGCTCTGCGCACCCTTCGTGCAGAAGCGCTTCCGCAACGTGAAGGACAGGCCGTTCGCCGGCTATTTCCGCACGCCGCAGCCGTCCTTCATCCTCGTCGAATGGCAGCTGGAGCAGGGCGGCGGCTGCCTGCTGACGGGCATGATGGTGCGCCGCAGCCAGGATGTCGATGCGGGCGAGGCGCTTGAGATCGTCAACTTCCTCAGCGAGTACAGGGCGCCGTGCACGGAGGACATACATCATCTGCCCGTCGTCGAGAAGACGCGCACGGAGGTGCGGCTCAAGAGCTATGCCGCGTGCCGGCAGCTCTTCGAGACGCTGCGCAGGCAGCCGCAGAAGAAGTTTCTGAGCTACGATATGAACAGCACCGCGCAGGCGAAGCAATACTTCACGAAGCTCATGGAATACGGCATCGACTATCGCGAATGGCAGAACATCATCCGCAAGGTCAACGAGGAGGAGTCGGGGCTGTCGAAGCTTTTCTCTGACTGCAAGGATGAGAAAGGGCTCGTCGAGAAGTGGTTCCTCGATGCCATCGAGAGCAAGCTGAACAAAGAGCAGAACCGCATGGGTGAGTTTCGCAGCATACTGGAGAAGTATGTGCGCCTCTATCAGGGCAACCGCTCGAAGATCGAGCGCAAGGCAAAGATCCAGCACTTCGAGGAGGAAGCGCTGAAGATCGAGGAACGTGCCGAGGCGTACGGGCGCAGCTCGGCGGCGGCCGCAGCCATGCGCGACCGGCTCGTCTGCTACATGAAAGAGATCGCCCGCCTCGACGGGCAGGCGGCGGATGAGAGTTGCAGCGAGGCGGAGGCGCTCGACGCGCTCGAAGGAGCGATTCGCGAGGTCGAGTACCAGCGCTATTCGGCGCGGCACTACGAGGAGGCCGCTGCGTGTGAGGCTTTGCGGCAGCGCCTGCGAGCGGCGCAGGAGCGCATGGCGGCGTGCGAGGAAGAGCGCGCCGCGTGGCAGAAGCGGCGGCAGCTGCTGCAGCTTGCCCGGCAGCAGGAAGGACTCTCGAAAGAGCAGGCGGAGCTGGAAAAGATCGTGCAGCTTCTGGATGTCTGCCGCCATGAGGAGCGCGAGCTGGGGCCGGAGCGCGACTACATCGGCTACCTGCTGCGCCTGCACTACGAGCAGCAGATTGGGGCAGAGGAGCAGCGCGTAAGGAGCACGGAGAAGCGTCTGGATGAGCTTTCGGCGCGCGAGGCGGCGGCGCGGCAAGAGGCGGAGGCGGTGGAGCAGGAGCGCGTCGAGTGCGCGCAGCAGGAGGGCGCCTTGGAAGGCGGCGACGGCGGCCTACGGCCGCGTCGAGGATCGCTATGCCGAGCGCTGGCAGGCGCCTCTCGTGCGCAACATCGTCGGCGAGTACGAGTCGGGGAAGCTGCAGGCGCTGGCAGCGGCGCTCGACGACGCCGCTGCCGCAGCGGCGGCGAAGGAGCGCAGCAAGAAGGCGCGTCAGGCGGAGGTCGGCACGGAGATCGTGCGCACGGAGCGTGCCGCAGAGATGCAGCGACAGCAGGAGGCGGAGAAGCAGGCGGCGCTCGTGCGAGCGCGGCAGATCCTGCAGGGCTACGATGAGGAGCTTGCCTACCGCAGGCGGGCGCTCAAGTATCTCGACCGAAGCGAGACGGACGCGGCGCTCTTCGATGGGGAAGGGCTCCTCGCAGCTGCCGCAGGCAAGCTGAAGGAGATGGCGGAGATCCTGCAGAAGCTGACGGTGGAGGAGAAGAAGTGCAGGGATGAGCTGGAAAATCTCCGCACGGGGCGCAACATCAGCCTGCCGCCGGGCTTGCGGAAGATGTTCGAGAATCTCGGCATCCCCCTCGTCTACGGCATGGAGTGGCTGAAGCGCAACGGGCTTTCGGAGGAGGAAAACCTCTCGCTCTGCGAGAAGAATCCCTTCCTGCCGTACGCGCTCATCCTGTCGCAGGCGCAGCTGCAGCGCCTGCAAGCGGAGCCGCCGACGGTCTTCACCGCCGCGCCCGTGCCGCTCGTGACGCGCGAGAGTCTGGAGCGCGGCGAAGAGCCCGGCGCACAGCCTGTCGGCAATGTCCACTTCTACATGCTGTTCAACAAGAACCTCCTGAACGAAGAAAAGCTGCGCCGCCTGCTCGAAGAGAAGGAAGCGGCAGCGGCGCGCCTGCAAAAGGAGCTGCAAGAGCGGCGCAAGGAGCACGAGAACTATGTGAAACTGCGCGACAAATTGCGCGAGCAGACGGTGACGGAGCCGCTCTACCGTGCGGCAGAGAAGGAGATCGAGGAGATCGAAGAAGTATGCGCGGCGCTCGCCGCCGCCCTCGTGCAGGCGAAGGCGGACTTGCAGGCGCTGCGGCAGGAGGAAAAGACGCTGGCGGAAGAGCTGCGCGCGCTGGAAAGGGAAGCGGCGCGGCGCGAGCAGCAGCAGAGGGAGCTCGGCGAGCTGACGGACGCCTACGGCAGATATCTGGAAGAAAAGGCGCGGCTGGCAGACTGCCGCGCACGGCTGGCGGCGCTGGAAAAGAAGAAGGAGGAGGTGCGCACCTCGCTGGCGCAGCTGGCGCTCGCCATTCGCACGGAGGAGCGCGGGCGCGAGGATTCCCTGCGCCGTCTGGAAGAGCTGCAGCGCGTGCATCTTGCCTTTGCTCATTACGAAGAGGCGGCGAAGCCTGCCGCCCTCAAGACGCCGGTGGACGACTTCACCGCATTGCTGGCGCGCTATCAGGCGATCACGGAAAAGGTCTCCGCGCGCGAGCAGGCGCTCGAAGCGCAGCAGAAGCTCGCGGCGGAGCGCGTGCGGCAGGCGCAGAAGGAGCTGCAGCGTCTGGCGCGCAAGTATGAGATGGATCCCGAGGCATGGCGCGGCGTCCTCTACAGCGAGGCTGAGGAGGAGCAGGCGGAGCGCGAGGAGGCAGCGTGCGAAAAGAAGCGGCGCGACGAGGAGCGCGAGAAGAACGCCGCCGACAAGGAAATCGCCCTCGCGGAGCAGCGCATCGAGCAGAACCGACGCGAGATGAAGCGCGTCTGCGGCAAGGAAGAGCCGCTGGAGCGCGAGGCGATCCCCGTCCTCGATCACGAGGCGCGAAAGGAGGAGCTGCTGCAGCAAAAGCGCCGCCATGAGAAGACTCTGGCGGCATGGCAGGAGCGGCAGCGCTGCTACGACAGCATACTGACGAGTCTGGCGGAGTACGAGGCGGAGGAGCCGCAGAAAGAAGTCGCCTTCGAGGAAGACTTCGCCCATGCCGACGCGGCATTCCTGCGCAGCTTCACGGGACGCCTGCAGCAAAGTTATCGAAAGGGCTGCGAGGAGAGGACGCGCTCGCGCGAGAAGCTGACGCAGGCACTCAACAGCGCGGCGCGCATCGAGACGTTTCAGGAGGACTTCTTCAAGAAGCCGCTCGAAACCCTGCTTGCGTGCGTCGAGGAGGCGGAGAAGGTGCTGCGCCAGCTCGCCGTCATACGCCAGTCGTATCGTGACCTCATGGCAAAGCTTCTCGTCGACATCGCCATGGTGGAGGACGAAAAGCAGCAGATCGTCGCCCTGCTGCAGGAGTACGTGCGCGAGGTTCACGCGCAGATGGGCAAGATCGACAGCAATTCGAGCATCCACGTGCGCGATCGCGCCATCAAAATGCTGCGCATCGAGCTGCCCCTGTGGAGCGAGAACGAAAGCGCCTACCGCACGCGCATCGAGGAGAAGGTCGAGGCGCTCACGCGGCGCGGCATCGATCTGCTCGAAAAGGAGGACACCCTGCACGATTTCATCGGCAAGCGCCTGACGACGCGGGAGCTTTACGATGACGTCATCGGCATCGCCAACATCCACATCGAGCTTTTCAAGATCGAAGCGCAGCGCGAGCGTCAGATCACATGGAATGAGGTCGCGAGCAACTCGGGCGGCGAAGGCTTCCTGTCCGCCTTCGTCATCCTCGCGAGCCTGCTTCACTACATGCGGCGCGACGAAACCGACATCTTCGCCGAGCGCAACGAGGGCAAGGTTCTCCTCATGGACAATCCCTTCGCACAGACGAACGCCTCGCATCTCCTGAAGCCGCTGATGGAAGTGGCGAAGAAGAACAACACGCAGCTCATTTGCCTCACGGGTCTCGGCGGCGAATCCATCTATAACCGCTTCGACAATATCTACATCCTCAACCTCGTAGAATCGAGACTGAACCGCGTCCAATACCTGAAGAGCCAACAGCTCGCCGGAAAAGCCCCCGACACCGCGCTCTCCTTCGCAAGGATCGAAGTCGCGGACGATGAGGCACACATGGAATCGCTGTTTTGAAACGCAGCGAAGAAAGCGCCGATCTTGCGGCGCTTCTTTATTAGAAAATCAAGTGCTTATCTTTGGGAATGGTTGACTGTTGATAATTAAAGAGATATAATGGGACTATATTTCTATAGCTGTAAAAGTTTCGACTTCATGGGAAAGGGAGAGAAAGTCATGCTTAAGAGAGGAAATGCAAAACGCTGGAAAGCGCTTTCCTTGGCAGTTGCTTTGTACGTTGGGGGGGGACAGCTGTCTCTTAATCATGTTTATGCGGCTGACGTGACGGGTGGCGATGTGACTGTGGATTCGTCGCATCCGGCGCCGACACCATTTGCCGGCGGGGCGATAACCAATACCACTAATAATGGAGATGTCCATAACAATACTTTGACTATTGATGGTATAAATATAAACACGCATGCCTATGGCGGTTATAATCTCTCACTTACGGGAGATGCTAATAACAACATATTGATTCTGAGAAACATGACAAGCGGGTCAGGCAGTGTCATGTATGGCGGCTATTCACAAAATGGCAATGCAATAAATAATACGATTGTATTGGATAGTGCTTCTGACAATGGATATTTTTCATATCTCTGGGGCGGTGGCAGTGGAAATGGAAGTGCGGATGTAAGAACAGGCAACACACTGAAGGTAATGGCAAGCGGCAGTTATTACCGAGGAATGGCAAATTTTGAAAAGCTGCAATTCGATCTAAACGCAAATATTGCCAACGGTTCCACTATGCTCAGCATAGGGCCCGCCGGGGTGACAGGGGCATTTGATTGGAGTAATATAACCGTTACGGGGCTTCCTAAATGGAGTACTGCAATGGCGAATGGAGGGATCAATACTCCTACATTGACTCTTTATTCAGGGGCTGGTTTTACAGTAAGCAATTATACCCCCGTGCTCGTCGGTACTGTAGGCGACTACGAATTTGGAAAAAAGGCAAACACATCGGGGACGGGGACGGTGGGGGTTTCTGTTCTCACCCTCGATGCCAACCGGTTCCAGAATGCTACAGCAGCACCAACAGCATGGGCAGCGAACGTGCAAGCCGGACTTTCAACTTATGGGAACACCACGAATCACAATACACTCAACATCAATATCGGACTTACCAATGCGCGAGCAGGTTATACGAATGCACTCAACGGCGGCTCGGAGCATAACACGCTGAACCTCCTCACAGGCGGCTCGGTTACGAACGGCTATGCGGGCTATACCGAGGGCGTTCATCTTCTCGTCGACCCAACAAGTACGACGAACCCGACCGCAGTCGACACCACCAAAAACGCCGATGCCAAGAACAACACCGTCAACATCAACGGCGGCACGCTCAATGCGGGCGGCAAGCTCTACGGTGGCTATATTGCGACGAATACGGCACTTTCAGCGACCTCTGCGGGCGATGCGTCTGGCAATACGATCAACATCGAAAACGGCATCTTCGGCGGCAATACCGAGATTTACGGCGGCTACACGAACGGCACGGGCAAGGCGACGGGCAACACCGTCAACCTTGGCACGACTGCCGGTGTATTGACTTCGTCCACGCTGCAGAACGTCTTCATCTACGGCGGCGCGGGTGCCTCTTCGAGCGATGTCTTTACGGACAACCTCCTCAACGTCAATGCGAAGGGACTCACGGCGCGTAACATCACGAACTTCGGCAAGACGCATTTCAATCTGGGCGGCATGGGGACGATCGCTACGACCGATCAGCTTCTCACGCTCAATGGCGGCGCGACGAGCGGTCTTGACTGGGCGGGCGTCGAGGTGAATCCGGGCAGCCACACCTTTATGCCGGGCATCTACGATGCGCGCCTCTTCACGGCAATGCACAATGCGGCGGGCATCAGCTTTACGAAGAACGGTACGGACACCTATGCGCCCGTCGGAGCGAAAGAGTTCCTCAAGGGCGACTTTGAATACATCATCGACACGGCGAGCGGTACGGTCTCGGCGCAGGATGTCGTTGTCGACGGCTTCCGCTTCCGCAATCACACGGGCGCGTCCTATACGACTGCGGACGGCACGCATGCGGCAGGCTGGGCAGGGCGCACGGCGAGCGGGCAGACTGTCGAGAACAACAAACTCCTCGTCTCGGGCGGCATTCTCACGGATGCCTACGGCGGACTTGTCGAAAACAGGAAGCACAGGACCGACGGCACCTTCCAGACGACGGGTGACGCGAAGGAGAATATCCTTGAAATCACGGGCGGCACGGTCACGAATGCCTACGGTGCGAAGGTCGCAGTCGCCGCCGGAAATGCCGAAGAAAACAGCGTCAAAATCACGGGCGGCACCATCAATACCTCCGCTTACGGCGCGGATCTTACCGCTGCAGCAGGCACAGGAACTGCAAGAAAAAATAAGGCCGAGATGACGAATGGCAACATCACCGGCTCTCTTTATGGCGCCCATACGGCAGGCAGCGGCACGCTCACAGAAAGCGAAGTCAGCGTTTCCGGCGGCACGATCGGTGCTTCCGTCTACGGCAGCGACGTCGCAGCGGGCGCAGGCGATGCTACAAAGAGCAAGATCATGCTGACCGGCGGCGCCATTACCGGCGATGTCTATGGCGGCAGAGCAGCAGGCACGGGCGCGGCCACAGGCCACACCCTGAACCTCAACGGCGGCACCGTGGGCGGCTCCGTCTACGGCGGACACACAGCCTCGGGCGCGACGACAGGCAACACCGTCAACCTCGGAAACGGCACGACGAATGACGTCACCACCGTCACGGGAACCATCGCGGGCGGCAATCAGGCGGCGGATACGGACAACGTCCTCAACGTCAACACGAATGCCACGGCAGGCAACATCGCGGACTTCGGCATGGTCAAATTCAACTTCAACGGTACATTCAATCAGATGAACCCCATGCTGAACCTCGTCGGCGGCTCTGCAACGAACCTTGACTGGACGAAATTCACCCATACGGGCACGGCACCGAGCGGGCAGTCCATCCTCATGCAGAACCTCAGCAATATCAACGTCACCAACTACACGGGAGCCAAAGAAATCTCCTCGACGGGCACGAACGAATACATCATCGACACCGACACTAGCGCGGCGACGGCGAAGCAGATCCTCTTCGGCGGCTACCAGTTCAAGGGCGCCCATACGACACCGACTACGAGCGACGCAGCGAAAGACGTCTGGGCAGGCCGTTCCGTCATCGGCAACACCACGACGGAAAACACGCTCACCATCAACGGCACGACCCATCGCGACGCCTACGGCGGCTGGACCGCAGGCACGGGCACGACCGCAGCAGCGAAATTCGACAGCACGGACAACACCGTCAACCTCCAGGCAGGCAATGTCCGTAATATCTACGGCGGCTTTACCTCCGTACAGAGCGGCAATGCCACGGGCAACAAAATCCATATCTCGGGCGGCACCGTCGCTCCCGTTTCCGGCGTTGGCGGCACGGTCTACGGCGGGGTTCTTTCCCATGCGATGGCGACGGGCAATGCCACGGGCAACGCCATCACCATTACGGGCGGTGCGATGGGCGACATCTACGGCGGCTGGACAGCAGGCTCCGGTGCAACCACGGGCAACACCGTCAACCTTGGCACAGAAAATGATGCTGTAGTAAGCACAACGAACATCACCGGCACCATCTACGGCGGCAGCAAAGCGACGGCAACGGACAACGTCCTCAACGTCTACGACACCGTATCGGCTGGCAACATCGCCAACTTCGATCGGGTCAACTTCAACGCCTCGCCGCACATTGCGGCGGGAGACACCTTCCTGACCCTTACGGGCAGCAGTACCACGAACCTCGACTGGAACAAGCTCTACGTAGACAGTCTGGATAACGTGACGGCAAGCGCTACGGACGACCGGATCTTTACACTCCTCCACAACTCGAATACCATCAACTTCACCAACTACAGTACCACAGGTACGCGTGGACGCATCCGTTCGGCAGACTACGAAGCGGACATCACGACGGACGGCAACAGCGCGACGAGTCAGAACGTCTACCTCAAGGGCTACCGCTTCCAGAACAACACAACGGACTACGCAGGCAGTACGGCAACGGATGCATGGGGCGGACGTTCCATCATCGGCAACACCGTCAAGAAGAACCAGCTGACGCTCACGGGCGGCAGCGCGACTCTCACCGCACGCGGCGGTATGGTATCCAACACGGAGCGGGATTCGGGCGGCAACTTTAAGACCACGGGCGATGCCGAGGAGAACGAGCTTGTACTGAACACGGGCGCGCAGACGGCAGACGCCTACGGCGCCGAAGTGCAGACAAAGGGCGGCTCCGCTGCGAAAAACACGGCGCGGCTCACGGGCGGTACCGTCGCGGGCAGTCTCTACGGCGCGGCGCTCACGGCAACCGGCGCGACGGGAAGTGTCACGGAAAGCACCGTCACGCTGACGGGTGGTACGGTCGCAGGCACGGTCTACGGCGGGCATACCGCAGGCACGGGCACGGTGACGGGAAGCACGCTGAACCTCGAAGGCGGCACGGTCGCAGGCAGCGTCTACGGCGGTTTTACCGCCGGCGGCGCGACGACGGGCAACATCATAAACCTCGGAAACGGCACGACGAATGCCGTCACCACCGTCACGGGAACCATCGCGGGCGGCAATCAGGCGACGGATACGGGCAACGTCCTCAACGTCAACACGAATGCACAGGCGGGCAACATCGCCAACTTCGGCATGGTCAACTTCAACTTCAATACGACGTTCAACCATGCGAACCCCATGCTGCGCCTCAACGGCGGTGCAGCCACGAACCTCGATTGGGGCAAGATCGCCGCCTCTGGCACAGCGCCGAGCGGCGAAACCGTACTCATGGAAAACCTCAACAACATCCAAATCAGCAATTATACGGGGCTTAAGGAGCTCTCCTCGACGCCTACGACGGAATACAGCATCGATACCGACAATCGGACGGCGACGGCGCAGCAGATCATCGCGAGCGTCTACCAGTTCAAAGATGCCAATATTACACCGACGACGAGCGATTCTTCGAAAGACATCTGGGCGGGCCGCTCCGTCATCGGCAACACGACGACGGGCAACACGCTGACGGTGAGCGGCACGAACCATCAGGACGTCTACGGCGGCTGGACGGCAGGCACGGGCACGTCGGCAGCGGCGAAATTCGACAGCACGGCGAACACCGTCAACCTGCAAAACGGTACAGTCCGCACGATCTACGGCGGCTTTACGGCGGCGCAGAGCGGCAATGCTGCGGGCAACAAGGTCAACATCTCCGGCGGCACCGCGACAGGCACGGTCTACGGCGGGGTTCTTTCCCATGCGGCGGCGACGGGGAGTGCCACGGGCAACATCGTCACCATCACGGGAGGCACGATGGCGGACGTCTACGGCGGCTTTTCGGCAGGTGCGGGCGCGACGACGGGCAACATCGTCAACCTCGGCAGCGAAAGCACTGCCGTTACCGCAGGCACGACGATCGGCGCGATCTACGGCGGCAGCAAGGCGACGGCGACGGGCAACACGCTCAATATCTACGACTCTGCCACGGCGGCGAACATCGTGAACTTCGACGAAATTCACTTCCATGGCACGAACCACATCGCGGCGGGCGACACTTTGCTCAGTCTCAACGGCACCGGCGCGACGACGCTCGACTGGACGAAGCTCTACGTCGATGACCTCGACAATGTGACGGCAAGCGCGACAGACGACCGCATCTTCGCGCTCCTCACCAACGCGAACAACATCAACTTCGGTGCGACCTACAGCGCGACGGGAACGCGCGGGCGCATCCGCTCGACGGACTACGAAGCCGACATCACGACGGACGGCAACAGCGCGACGAGTCAGAACGTCTACCTCAAGGGCTACCGCTTCCAGAACAACGATACGAACTACGCAGGCGGTACGGCGACGGATGCCTGGGGCGGCCGCTCCATCATCGGCAACAAGGTGTATAAAAATACGCTGACCTTGACGGGCGGCAGTGCGGCGCTCACGGCGCGCGGCGGCATGGTGTCGAATACGGAAAGAGATGCTTTCGGCAACTTCAAGACGCAGGGCGATGCCGAGAAGAACAAGCTTGTACTGAACACGGGCGCGCAGACGGCAGACGCTTACGGCGCCGAAGTGCAGACAAAGGGCGGCTCCGCTGCGGAAAACACGGCGCGGCTCACGGGCGGTACCGTCGCGGGCAGTCTCTACGGTGCGGCGCTCACGGCAACTGGCGCGACAGGCAGTGCCGCGACGAACAAGGTCGAACTCACGGGCGGCATCGTCACGGGCAGCGTCTACGGCGCGGCGCTCACGGCAGCCGGCGCGACGGGAAGCGTCACGGAAAGCACCGTCACCCTCAAGGGCGGCGCGATCGCGGGCAATGCCTACGGCGGCTACAATGCCGGCAGCGGCGATGCCAAAGCCAACGCTGTCAGCCTCGAAGGCGGCTCTGCGACGAACATCTACGGCGGCTACAATGCCGGCAGCGGCGATGCCAAAGACAACGTTGTCAGCCTCGAAGGCGGCTCTGCGACGAACATCTACGGCGGCTTTGCGGCAGGCGCGGGCGCTGCGACGGGCAACACCGTCACGCTGACGGGCGGCACCTCGACCGCTGTCTACGGCGGCTTTGCGGCAGGCGTGGGCGCCGCGACGGGCAACATCGTCAACATTGGCGACGGCGAGCATAACCTCGCCGTCGGCACGACGATCGGCGCCCTCTACGGCGGTAACAAGGCGGCGGACGCAGGCAATGCGCTCCATGTCAAGACCAACGCAAGAGCCGACAACATCGAGAACTTCGACCGACTCACGTTCCACCTCATCAACAGCACCCTGCAGGTAGCCAGCCCCCTGCTTGAACTCACGGCAGGCGCCACGAACAACATCGACTGGCAGAAGCTCGAAGTTGACGCCACGCGCTTTGACAGCGCCATCAGCACCTACCGGCCCTATAAGGTGACGCTGATGAAGAACAGCGCCGGCATCGACCTCAACAAGAACAGCAGCAACACCTATACGGCAGGCGGCGGCGTCAAGAACGCGACGAGCGGCGACTATGAATTTATCATTGATACGCTCGGCTCTAATGTTCATACGACGGAAGTCAATGCGGAAGGCTACCAGTTCAGGAATCATACGACAGCAAGCTATGCGGCGGCAGACGGCACGCATACAGAAGCCTGGGCAGGCCGCACGAACATCGGCAACAAGGTTGAAAACAACACGCTCAAGGTCACGGGCGGCACGCTGACGACCGCAGCCTACGGCGGACTCGTC
>ERZ772957.1283-NODE-1283-length-16720-cov-9.066847_pt1 | contig 16720 bp, 10 predicted proteins | sample MGYA00580682_ERZ772957 | MGnify/ENA primary metagenome ERZ772957 (study PRJEB29015, sample SAMEA2737921) | human oral metagenome | biome: human oral; feature: human-associated habitat; material: dental | place: China | collected 2025 ...
ACGGGCGCGGCGGGAAGATGTACGTGCCGCGTGCCGCATACTCCTTCAGAATGTCATTCTGGATGGTGCCCTTAAGCTTGTCCGCCGAGACGCCCTGCTTCTCTGCCACAGCAATATACATTGCGAGCAGGACAGATGCAGGAGCGTTGATCGTCATAGACGTGGAGACCTTGCCGAGATCGATCTGATCAAAGAGGATCTCCATATCGGCAAGGGAGTCGATCGCGACGCCAACCTTGCCGACCTCGCCCTCGGAGATTGGATCCGTGGAGTCGTAGCCGATCTGCGTTGGGAGGTCAAATGCACAGGAAAGTCCCGTCGCACCGCTCTCGATGAGGTAACGATAGCGCTTGTTGGACTCCTCCGCCGTGGAGAATCCTGCGTACATGCGCATCGTCCAAAAGCGTCCGCGGTACATCGTCGGCTGCACGCCGCGCGTGTAAGGATAGACGCCGGGGAAACTGATGTCCTCTGCATAGTCCGTCTCCTGGATATCGAGCGGGGTGTAGAGGCCCTGCTCGGGGATGTGCGGACGTGCCGGGAACTTTGCCGTGGCTTTTTCTACGGCAGCATTGTACTTGTCAAGCTCCGCCTGGATCTTTTCATTGCTCATGAAAGTCTTCTCCTTTACCTTTTACAGTTCTCATTGGGTTATATAATATATACTGTGGACGGGAGCGCAGATGCCGCGCTCCCGAAAGCACCGATGGATACGTCGGATTACTTCTGCATCGAGCCCGTTGCGAGGAAGCGCTGATGGAAGGACAGCGCCTCGTCCAGCAGATGCGGTGTCTGTGCGCCCTTCGTTGCGGCAAGGGCGCGCTCGTAGTAGTCGAGCAGGAGCGGACGGAAGTCCGGGTGTGCGCAGTGGTTAATGATCTCGAGGGCACGCTCACGCGGGCACTTGCCGCGCAGGTCGGCAACGCCCTGCTCCGTGATGACGACGTCCACGTCGTGTGCGCCGTGGTCGACGTGCGAACAGAACGGAACGATGGACGAGATCTTGCCGCCCTTTGCCTCGGACTGCGTGTAGAAGATCGTGAGGTAGGCGTTGCGTGCAAAGTCGCCGCTGCCGCCGATGCCGTTCATCATCTTCGTGCCCGTGACGTGCGTGGAGTTGACGTTGCCGTAGATGTCGACCTCGATCGCCGTGTTCATCGCAATGACGCCGAGACGGCGGACGACCTCTGGGTTGTTCGAGATCTCCTGCGGACGGAGCATCATGATCTTCTTGTACTTGTCGATGTCCTTATAGAAGCGCTGGAGCCCCTCAGGCGACGGCGAGAATGCCGTGCCGGACGCAAATTTCAGCTTGCCCGCATCGGCAAGGTCGAACATGCCGTCCTGGATGACCTCAGTGTAGACCTCAAGATCGGTGAAGTCGGAGTTCACAAAGCCCGCGATAACGGCGTTCGCCACGTTGCCGACGCCCGACTGCAGCGGAAGCAGCCCCTTGGGCATACGCCCCTCGGCGATTTCCTTCTTGAGAAAGTCGACCGTGAACGCACCCATTTTGCGTGCAATATCATCGACCGGCGCAAGAGCGCGGGTCTTGTCCGTGATGTCACAGGGAACGATGTATTTGATTTTCTCATGCGGACATGGAATGAACGTCGTGCCGATGCGGTCGCCCGCCTTTGTGATGGGGATGGGCAGACGATTCGGCGGATCGAGCGGGATATAGATGTCATGCATTCCGGCGAGTTCCATCGGCTGGCTCGTGTTCACCTCGACGATGACCACATCCGCACTCTGAACGAACGACGGGGTATTGCCGACCGAGGTGGAAGGGATGATGCCCTCGTCTGTGATGGCGACCGCCTCCACGAGGGCAACATCGATCTTGCCGAGGAAGCCTTCGCGCGACTGCTGTGCCACCTCGGAGAGGTGCATGTCGATATAGTTGATCTTGCCGGAGTTGATTGCGCTGCGCAGTGCCGTGTTCGTCTGGTACGGGAGGCGCTGCTTGATCCCCTCTGCCTCTGCGAGTGCACCGTCGAGCTCAGGGCCCGTCGAAGCCCCCGTCCAGATATTTACTTTGAACGGATTCTTCTTCATGCGTTCAGCGATGGCAAGCGGCACTGCCTTCGGATAGCCGGACGGAGTGAAGCCGCTCGCGCCGATGGTCATACCGTCGGCAAAGTACTCCGCTGCCGTCTCCGCGCTCACAATTCGATCCGTCAGGGACTTCGGTACGCGATCGGAAATATCGATCATAGAATAACCTCCCTCAGATACAGCGGACAGTAATACATGCCGCCGTCGCCCATGAATGCTCTCCTGACGCAGTCGGCGCATAATTCCGACAGGAATTTTGAATCCTCCCACTCCTCTTGCAAAATCTTCTGCAACAGCGATGGTATAAGGCACTCGGAATAACTGTGGATTATCATATCCGCCTGCGTCAATTATATCTTTCCTAAGAATATCACGAAAAAAAAATGCCGTCAAGATTACATTGACGGCATTTTCTGTGAATTTCTAAAAAAACAGAAAGAGCAGTTCGGCTTCCTTTAATTTTTTTCAGACAACACGTCGCTTTCCCCGCCGCGATGTGCCAGGTAGTAGGAGAGTGCACTCAGCCCCACCGACAGATCCTCGCTGACGAAAGGGATGGACGGCGGCACGTGCAGCTTCACGGGAGCAAAATTCCAGATGCCGCGGATGCCCGCTGCGATGAGCTGATCTGCAGCGATCTGCGCTTGTGCAGCGGGAACAGCAATCACACCGATCTGAATATTCCGCTCGGCGATGATCTCCGCAAGATAGGCGATGTCCTCCACGCGCCGTTCCCCGACGCGCGTCCCGATAACCACGGGGTTGCTGTCAAAGATCGCCGCAAGGCGGAAGCCGAGGCGCGTGATGCCCTGATAGTTCGCGAGCGCCGCCCCCAGATGCCCCATGCCGACAATGGCAAGGCTGAGGTGCTGATCGAGGCCGAGGATGCCGCCGATGCTCTCTTTGAGCTCTGCAACATAATAGCCGACTCCCTTTTTGCCGAACTGTCCGAAGGCAGTGAGGTCCTTGCGGATCTGTTCGGGATTGATCGCAAGGCGCCGTCCAAGCTCCTCGGACGAGACGATATCGCCGCCTTCGTCACTGAGCTGGCGCAGGCAGCGGTAATAACGCGGCAGACGGTCGACCGTCGCCTTGGATATCGATGGACGTTCCTGCATGGTTATCCTTCCTTCATCTCCCCCGCAATCGTATGCACTGCCGCAGCCATGGCGGCGAGCATCCAGAGCAGCATGGAGGACGGTATGTTAAAAAGAAGATGATCCGTCAGCCCGTTCAGCGCAACGGAGATCATGGCCAATCCTAACCCTAACCCAATTCCTTCGGCCAGCCTTTTGCTCCGCCACTCCGCCAGTGCCTCACGCACATCGGCGACAGCATTCCACTCGTGTTCATGCGCGGCAAGCACGTCTGCCCACGGCGGTGTTTTGCGCGGCAGGCGAAAGGCATGGATCATCGAGCCGAAGAAGAACCAGAGGAAGGCAAGTGCTCCCGGAACGCCGATCTCTGCCGCATAGTTCAGGTACATATTGTGTGCATGAACGATCTGTACGGGTGCGCCCTGCAAGTAGAAATCGTACTCGGGGTAGACCATAAAGTACATGCCCCAGCCAATGCCAAGAAAGGGATGATCGAGAATCATCGCAACCGTGCTCTCCCAGAAGGCGAGCCGCATCTCCGAAGAGGTGTCGACGCGCGTAAAGACGGAGAGCAGACGATCCGACAGGACTGGGTCAAAGAAGAGGACCCCCGCGCCAACGACGACGATGCCGAGGAGCACGCGCCAGTCACGCAGTACACCATACCCCGCCAAGAGGATACCGATCACGAGGCACGCACCGCGCGCATAGGTCATGCCGAGGCACGCGAGCGCCATGACAAGAAGCACGAGGGCCAGCCCGCGCCGCCATCCCGGCAAAGCGGCAGCAAGCCCGAGCGCAAGGCAGACGACGATATCGAGATAACCTGCGAGGATGTTTGGATTCTCCCATGTTGAGAAGACGCGCTTGGAGAGCTCGGGGAACGACGCACCGTCCACCCATTTCATCGCGGAGATGTCAATGCCGAAGATGAACTGATAAAAGCCGTAGAGGATGACGAGAAACGCCGCCGCCGCCATGGAGATGACGAGGGGACGCAGATCCTCTGCGCTCCGCAGGGTCTGTCCCGTGAGCAAATAGGTGAGTGCGTAGATCGGCACGAGGTGGGAATAATTGTAAAAGCTGAACGCCATATTGGGCGCAACAGCGACCGACAAGAAGGCGATCACGACAAAGAGGAGGGCGGGCGCATCGTACGGCAGCCGCCGCAGATGAAACGTCGGATCGATGCGCAGGCGCACGCAGAGTGCCCCGCAGCCGACGAGGAGCACCGCCATTGCCGCGAGCGGTACGAGCGGAATCAGAAACGCCTCTGCGATGAGCGCATACTGCATCGTGCGCGCCATGCGTTCGCTCCAGCGCGTGCGGCGCAGCGTGCGCCGCCGCTCACGGAAATAATCTTTTTCTTTTCCCTTCCCCATCCGCTCACCTCCCTGCGAGAAGACGGGTACGGATACCACCCACGAGGTAGAGTGATCCTGCCGCGACGAGCAGCGCATCCGCTGCGTGTGCGCGCGCAAGCGCCTCTGAGAGGCCCGCCGCAGGGTCACCTGCTGCATGTGTGACTGCCCCCATGCCCGCCGCCACAGCGGCGACGAGATCCGCGCCCGCAGCGCGCTCCGAGTTGGGGCGTACGGTCACGACCTGATCGCCGGGGCGCAGAAGAATCGCCAGCATGCGGTCGATGTCCTTGTCCTTCAGGATGCCGAGCAGAAAGACGCGCGGCTGCGCAGGAAAATAGGCGTCGAGCCCCGCGCGCAGCGCCTGCATTCCGGCGGGATTATGCGCGCCGTCCACGACGACAGTCTGTCCCCCGCAGGAGAGGATCTCAAAACGTGCGGGATGATGCACCGTACGCAGAGCCGTACGGACAGCGTCCTCGGTGATACGCTCATCCTCAGGAGCCATAAGCTCCGCCGCCATGATGGCGAGCGCGGCATTCTCCGCCTGATAGGGTCCCGCAAGAGCGATTTCAAAGGGTTCCGGTGCACGAGAGACGACGGAGTGGAACGAAACGCACTGACCGCCGTTCTCCATACGGAGCATCTGCGCAGAAAAGTCCTCCCCATAGACGAAGAGATCGGCGCCCAGCTCCTCCGCGCGTGCCGCAATGATGGAAAGGGGCTCGCCCGCTGCCGCCGTAATGACGGGCACGCCCTCCTTGATGATGCCCGCCTTATGTTCCGCGATGCCCGCGAGCGTACCGCCGCAGCGGTCGGCATGATCCATTGCCACATTGGTGATGATCGTCAGTTCCGGCAGGACGACATTCGTCGAGTCAAGCAGCCCGCCGAGCCCCGTTTCGACCACGGCGACCTCCGCCTTTTCTTCCGCAAAATAGAGGAAGGCGAGTGCCGTCAGTGCCTCAAACTGCGTGGGATGTTCATGCCCCTCCGCCGTCATGGCATCGGCCGCCGCGCGCACGCGCGTAAGAAGCGCTGCAAACTGCTCCTCTCCGATCTCCTCTCCGCCGACGCTCATGCGCTCCGTATAGGAGACGAGATGCGGCGAAAGGTACCGTCCGGATCGGATGCCGGACGCGCGGCATACGGCGTCCATCATCTGCGTGACAGAGCCCTTGCCGTTTGTTCCTGCGATATGAATGACGCGATAGCTGCGCTCAGGATGTCCGAGCCGTGCGCATAGCTCCTCCATGCGCGCGAGTCCGAGGCGGATGCCGAAGGTATTCAATTCATCCAGATAATGCAGTGACTCCTCGTAGTTCATCGAATCACCTCAGAGCTTCTCGAGATCCGTGAGGCGCGTCCGTATGAGGGCGATCTTCTCCTCATAGCCTGCCAGCTTCTCGCGCTCTGCGGCAACGACGGCGGCAGGAGCCTTCGATGTAAATCCCTCATTCGAGAGTTTGCCCGTCAGGCGTGCAATCTCCTTTTCGAGATTCGCACGCTCCTTCGTCAGGCGCGCCGTCTCCTTCTCCACATCAATCAGCCCCGCGAGCGGCAGATAGACCGCCGCGCCCGCGAGTGCCCCCGTCACCACATTCTCCGGATCGGGGGCATCCGCCGCGAGAAAGGAGACCTCCGAAGCGGATGCGAGGGCAAAGAAGTAGTCCTCGTGCGCGGCAAACACATCGGCGAGTGCCGCGTCGCGCACGCGCAGGATGAGCGTGCTCTTTTTGCTCGGCGGTGTGCCGAGCTCCGCACGCAGATTGCGCGTCGTCTTAATGACCTCCATGATCGCAGTCATCGCCTGCTCTGCCGCCGTGTCGACGGCGGATTCCGTGACCGCCGGCCACGGGGCGCGCATGATGCTCTCGCCCGCATGCGGGAGTTTCTGCCAGATCTCCTCCGTGAGGAAGGGCATGAAGGGATGCAGGAGGCGCATCGTACGCTCCAGCACGGTACGCAGAACATAGAGCGCCGTATTCTTCGCGCGGACATTCTCCTTGTCATAGAGGCGTGCCTTCGTCAGCTCGATATACCAGTCGCAGAACTCGCTCCACAGGAACTCGTAGATCGTGCGTCCCGCCTCACCGAGCTCATAGTGCTCGAGGTTCGCCGTCACGTCGCGCGTCGTCTCCTCCGCGCGCGAGAGGATCCAGCGGTCGGCGAGCGTATAGTCCTCCGCCGTCGGCACGAACGATGCGTCCGATCCCTCGAGATTCATCAGCATGTAGCGCGAGGCATTCCAGATCTTGTTCGCAAAATTGCGCGCCGCCTCGACGCGCTCCCAGTAGAAGCGCATGTCGTTGCCGGGCGTATTGCCCGTGATGAGCATGAAGCGGAGCGTATCCGCACCGTACTTTTCAATGACCTCCACGGGATCGATGCCGTTGCCGAGGGATTTCGACATCTTGCGCCCCTCGCTGTCGCGCACGAGCCCGTGGATAAAGACATCGCGGAACGGCACATCGCCGCCGAAGCGCAGCCCCATCATGACCATGCGCGCGACCCAGAAGAAGATGATGTCGTAGCCCGTGACAAGCGTTGCCGTCGGGTAGAAATGCCGCAGGTCTGCCGTGTCCTCCGGCCAGCCCATCGTCTCGAACGGCCAGAGTGCGGAGCTGAACCACGTATCGAGCACGTCCTCATCCTGATGGATGTGCGTGCTGCCGCAGTGCATGCACGCCGTGATGTCCTCACGCGAAACAGAGGTCTCGCCGCAGTCCGCGCAGTGCCACGCGGGAATGCGGTGCCCCCACCAGAGCTGACGCGAGATGCACCAGTCGCGGATATTCTCGAGCCAGTTTTCGTAGATCTTCGTAAAGCGTTCGGGGACGAAGCGGATGCGTCCGTCCTTCACCGCTGCAATCGCGGGTTTCGCGAGATCCTCCATGCGGACAAACCACTGCTTCGACACGAGCGGCTCAATCGTCGTCTTGCAGCGCGAGCAGTGTCCGACGGCGTGCTCGTGCTTCTCCGTGCCGACGAGTGCGCCGATCTCCTCGAGTTCCTTGACGAGTCGCTTGCGACATTCGTAACGGTCAAGTCCCGCGTATTTACCCGCGCCCTCGCCCATCGTTCCGTCCGCATTGATGACGACCACCTGCTCGAGGTTGTGGCGCTGACCCATCTCGAAGTCATTCGGATCGTGCGCAGGCGTCACCTTGACCGCGCCCGTGCCGAATGCAGGGTCGACATAGGAATCCGCGAAGAGCGGAATACGCCGTCCCACCACGGGCAGGATCAGCGTCTTGCCGACGAGTGCCTTGTACCGCTCATCATCGGGGTGTACCGCCACGCCCGTATCGCCGAACATCGTCTCGGGGCGCGTCGTCGCAATCTCCACATAGTCATCCGTACCCTCAATCGGATAGCGCAGATGCCAGAGGTGTCCTGCCTCTGTCTCATGCTCGACCTCGATGTCCGAGATCGCCGTCATGCAGGAGGGGCACCAGTTCGTGATGCGCGTCCCCTGATAGATCAGGCCCTGTTCATAGAGACTGACAAAGACCTCGCGCACGGCGCGGGAACAGCCCTCGTCCATCGTGAACCGCTCGCGGTCCCAGTCACAGGACGCGCCGAGCATCCGCAGCTGATACATAATGCGGTCGCCGTACTGCTGCTTCCAGTCCCAGACACGCGTGAGGAACTTCTCTCTGCCGAGGTCAAAACGCGTCGTACCCTCCTCACGCAGCGCCGCCTCCACCTTTGCCTGCGTTGCGATGCCCGCATGGTCGCAGCCCGGAATCCAGACCACGTTCTTGCCGCGCATCCGCTGGTAGCGCACGAGAATGTCCTGCAGCGTATTGTCGAGGGCGTGCCCCATGTGGAGCTGCCCCGTCACGTTCGGCGGCGGGATCACCACACTGTACGGCGTACGGCTCTCGTCTGCCTCGTCGTGAAAGAGCTTATGCTGCTCCCAGTAGTCATACCATTTCCGCTCAAAGCTCTGCGGGTCGTACGTCTTTGGAATATTGGCACCGGATTCCTGACTCATCGATCTATTCCTCCCGAAAGAAACGCCCTCGTCCCGCAGGGACGAAGGCGTCCGCTCATCTATGAATTGCACTCGTTAGAGTAGCACAAAACCGCTTTTTTTGCAAGATGCAGACCCGTGTACGGCGTTTTCCGATGATTTACCGACGGAAGCTCTTGGTATAGTCCCACACGATGTCAAGGAACTGCCGCGCCAGTGCATCGTCAAATATCTCACGATAGTCGTCATTTCGCTCATGAATATGGTATATATATGAATCCAACGATACCGTCCCATCCTCACGTGTAAATTCCGTCGTCTCGAGATGAAACGCATGCTGCTCCGTGCGCACGCAAATCTTATACGTCTGTCCGGGATAGATGGAGTTGCTGACCGTATAGGCGCGCCGCTGTCCGCCGAGCACCTCCGGAAGATTCCCGTCAAGATACGGTGCCTCAATCGGATAGCCCGCGAGTTTACCGAGGATCTTGTAGATGTCCACCGTACTCGTCAGCTCGTCCACGTGCCCGCGCGCCGGCACCCCTGCGCCCCGCGCCATCAGTGCTGCTCCCGTCTGTTCCTCACTGAGGAGATACGGACTGCGTGCATGCACAGAACATCCATGATCCGAATAGACCAGCACGATGTACTCATCGTCGTCATAGTGCGTGGTAATGTAATCAAAAAGATAGCCAAGCTGGCGATCTGCCGCGCACACCTCACTGCGATTGAGATATTGGCTCAGCGGGTTTTTCTTCAAAAACACAGAAGCGCCTCGATCCTGCGGCTGCAGAACATCAGCGAGCGGCATATGTACCGACGCATGAGCTGACATACTGATGTCCGCATTATACGGATGCGTGTCTGCACTGTGCATAAAAAGAAAGTTATCGCACTCATCAAAGGTCTGAAGATGACGTATGATGCGCTCTACACCGTCCGCTGTACGCTCCATCCAATGATTGACAATCAAACGATCATACCCACGCGTTGCACCGTTGTAGATTTCCTCTCCATCCCCCTGAATATTGGTACAATAGTAGCCGAGACGCTTCATCTGCTCGGACAGCGTCACAACGGAAGGGTCGAGCGCAAAGGGCACCCCCGGTCGTGCAATCTGCGTATGATGCTGATACAGCCCTGTCTCGATGCTCGCAAGCGACGGATAGGTATACTCCGAGGCACTGAAGTTGTTTTCGAAAATGATTCCCTTGGAAAAGAAGTGCAGAAGATTTGGCATCAGCTCTTCTGCATCATCCCGCAGAGCATGCCATGCAAGACCATCAGCAAGAATATTCAGCACGAATTTCCTGCGCTGTGAGCTGTGTTGCAGGACAATCGGCTCTCCGACGAGAAAAGGGGAATCCGAGCGAAAGGTTGTCGGCTCCTCCACGCGATAAAAATTAAACTCACCGCGGCTGAGCTGCATCGTGCGGTCCATGTTTTCCGCATGGAACGAGATTTTTTGTTTATCCTCTTTCGCCGCAAGCGGAAGAATCTCTGTGTGCCCCTGCGGCATGACACAAAGCTCCGAGGTCTCATCTGCCTTCATGATATCGAAGACAAAATCATCCACAATCGGATAATTATACTGCGCCATCGCCGGATTCATCAGGTCAATGACTTTGCTTTTGATAAACATGACCCCATAGGGATTGTAGAGCCCGGTACGATAGCGCGGCAGCGCGTCAGAAAAACGCGGAAGCTCCTCACACACATGAATCCAAAATTTTTTCGTGACCCCATGAGAATCTATGACTACATCGGTGATGAACGGTGCAAACTGTGCGTTCGTGAAAGCTGCCTTGAGCGCATAGATACAACTCTCCATCGCATCAGGATCTTCCGGAAAGCTGAGATAATCCCGATCCACCGACAGCATCATAAAGAGCATGGCACGATCCGGATAACCCGCCTGCTGATACACACGTGATAGCACATCACACGTATGTGGACTCATTTTCCGTTTGTTGTACGCCGCCTTCCCATAGGAAAGTGCCGCATCCATGTCCTTCCGTGCAAGAGCTTCCTCCGCACGGAAGATCTCATATTCCTCTCCCTCGGGACAGAGCCGATGATACTCCTCCGCACAGCGCTGCATCGCCGTACCAAAGTCATTCCGCTGTACCGCATCCATCAGCTGTGCGGCACATTCCTGCACACGCGCATCGCGTACAGCACGTGAAAAGCGTTCTGCCGCCCGCGTCAGTTCGTCCGCATCATCATGAGAAAAGATCAGCGCATGACAGAGCATCTGCCAGCCGTCTTCCCGTTCCCCCATAAGAAAACGCCGATGCTCCTTTGTAAAGAGCACCGCGTTTGTATTGGATATGGGAAAGCAAAGCACAGGAAGATGATCGTAGTCCGGCAAAGCTGCATCGGGGCGCAGCAGGGCAAAGGCACGGCAGTTTTCGGCGTAGTTCTCCCGCAGCACCGTCTCATTGGGCTGATAGACAACGGACGAGAGCATCTCAAAGAGACCCGTATTGCCGCGCTCATTGTACGCCGTCATCAAAAGGCGCACGCCCTCCGCATAGGCTTCGGCATCGAAGGACTCTGCCGACAGGGCGAGCAACGTCTCACCGAGGCGCACACGCACCATATAGGCCGTATCCTCATCCTGTTTGTCTGCATCGAGCGCAAGATATGCCCGTGCCTCCGCACAAAGTTCCCCGTATGCGCCGCACGCCGCCAACTCCTGCAGTCGCTCCGCAATGTCCATCTCTGCCGTGCCCCCTATCTCTCCCCATAATCACTGTGAAATCTCAGAACAATCCCGTGATCACACCGTCCGCCGTGATGTCCATGCCCATCGCGGCGGGCACTTTCGGCAGTCCCGGCATGGTGAGGACATTGCCCGTGAGGGCGACAACGAAGCCCGCACCGCAGGAGGCGCGCAGCTCGCGCACGGTGATGCGGAAGCCCGTCGGGCGTCCGAGGAGTGCAGGGTTGTCAGAGAAGGAGTACTGCGTCTTGGCCATGCAGACGGGCGTCTCCGTCATGCCGAGCGCGTCCATCTCCGCGAGCTGCTTCTTCGCCGCATCGGTAAAGTCCACGCCGTCCGCACCGTAGATCTCCCGCGCGATGGTCTCGATCTTCTCCGCGATGGGCTTTGCCGCGTCGTAGATGGGGTGAAAATGCGCCGGCTGCCGGAGTGCTGCGTCCACCGCATCCGCCATGGCAAGTCCCCCCTCGCCGCCCTTTGCCCAGACCTCGGAGCGCACGGCAGGCGCACCGAGGCGCGCACAGAGCTCCTCGAGGAGAGCGAGCTCCGCCTCGGTGTCCGTCGGAAATACGTTGACGGCAACGACGGCAGGCACGCCGAACTTTCCGATGTTCTCGATGTGCTTTTCGAGGTTCGCCGCACCGCGCCGCAGGGCGTCCAGATTCTCCGTACCGAGGTCGCTCTTTTCCGCGCCGCCGTTCATCTTGAGCGCACGTACGGTGGCGACGATGACAACGGCATCGGGGGCGAGCCCCGCAAGGCGGCATTTGATGTCGAAGAATTTCTCCGCGCCGAGATCCGCACCGAAGCCCGCCTCCGTGACGACGTAGTCCGCACAGCACAGTGCCGCCTTGGTCGCCGCAACGCTGCTGCACCCATGGGCAATGTTCGCGAAGGGGCCGCCATGAATGAGGGCAGGCGTGCCCTCAATGGTCTGCACGAGGTTGGGCTTCACGGCATCCTTAAAGAGCAGTGTCAAGGCACCCGTCGCACCAAGCTCCTCTGCGTGTACGGGACGTCCGCCGCGCGTATAGCCGATGAGGATGCGCCCGAGGCGCTGCTTCATGTCGGCGAGATCCTCCGCCAGACAGAGGATTGCCATCATCTCCGAGGCGACGGTGATGTCAAAGCCGGACTCCCGCGGTACGCCGTGGACGCGCCCGCCGAGCCCCGTGACGATGTGACGCAGGGCGCGGTCGTTGATGTCGAGGACGCGCTTCCACACGATGCGGTTCACGTCGAGATCGAGTGCGTTGCCCTGAAAGATGTGGTTGTCGATGAGTGCGGCGAGAAGGTTGTGCGCCGTCGTGATGGCGTGAAAGTCCCCTGTAAAGTGGAGGTTGATGTCCTCCATGGGGACGACCTGCGCATAGCCCCCGCCCGCCGCGCCGCCCTTCATGCCGAAGCAGGGGCCGAGCGACGGCTCGCGCAGGGCAACGATGGTCTTTTTGCCCTGCCGATGGAGGGCATCGGCAAGCCCGACGCTCGTCGTCGTCTTGCCCTCACCTGCGGGGGTCGGGTTGATCGCCGTGACGAGGATGAGCTTTCCCTGTTTTCCATGGGCGCCCGCAAGGGATTCGCGCGTCAGCTTTGCCTTGTACCTGCCGTACGGCTCGATCGTATCCGCATCAATGCCCAGTGTGGCCGCAATTTCTGTAATGGGGCGAAGTTTGGCTTCGCGCGCGATTTCGACATCGGATTTCATGGTGTATCCTCCTTAGGGGTTCTGCGCTTTGGCTGCCTGTACTACATTCTCCATCAGCATGGCGACGGTGAGAAGTCCGACGCCGCCCGGCACGGGCGTGATCGCCCCCGCGACAGCCGCCGCGGCGTCAAAGTCCACGTCGCCGACGAGCTTCTTCGGCGCGATGCGGTTGATGCCGACGTCGATCACCGTCGCGCCCTCCTTCACCATATCCGCCGTGACAAAGCGCGGCCGCCCTACCGCGGCAACGAGGATGTCCGCCGTGTGTGCGATCGCGGCAAGGTTCTGCGTGCGCGAGTGACAGATCGTCACGGTTGCGTTGCGTTCGAGGAGGAGATGCGCCATGGGCTTTCCGACGATGTTGCTGCGACCGATGATGACGGCGTGTGCCCCCTCGATGGGGATGCCCGCGTAGTCGAGCATACGGATGCAGCCCGCCGGTGTGCAGGGGCGCGGCCCCGGTGCGCCGAGTACCAGATGTCCGACGTTGACGGGATGGAAGCCGTCCACGTCCTTGCGCGGGTCGATATGGGAGAGGATCTCCTCCTCGTCCTCCGCGATCTGCGCGGGCAGCGGCAGCTGCACGAGGATGCCGTGCACCTCCGGATCGACGTTCAGCTCCTCAATGCACGCGAGGAGCTCCTCCTTCGTCGTCTCGGCGGGGAGGGAAATGTGATCCGAACGAATGCCGAGCTCATCACACGTCCGCTGTTTGTTGCGGACGTAGACCTCGGAGGCGGGGTCGCTGCCGACGATGATGACGGCGAGGCACGGCAAGACGTCCGCCGCCTTCAGCTCTGCGACGCCGCGTGCAGCATCTTCCTTGATCCGTGCGGCAAATTCCTTGCCCGAGAGAATCCGTGCCATCATGCTCTCCTTTATACCATATAGCTGATCCACGTAAAGACAAAAATCGCAATTGAAACGATGCCGTTGCGCATGAAGTACACCTGCGTCACGCGTGAGAAGTCCGTCGGCCCTGCGATGCGGTGCTGGTAGACGAGGGTCGCCGCCGCAATTGCGACGCCGATGAAGTACGGCCAGTGCAGATGCATCATCGTGCCGAGGGCGATAAAGAGCAGGATCGAGAGAACATGCATCGCCCGCGCGATCTGGAATGCGCCGCGTGCACCGAACGACACCGCGAGGGAGTGGAGGCCCTGACTGCGGTCAAACGCCTCGTCCTGCGCCCCGTACATCGCGTCGAACGCAGCGATCCAGAGGGCGACCGCGAGAAAGAGCACAAGCATCGGCAGCTCGATGTTCCCGCTGACCGCCACCCAGCCGCCCGCCGGCGCCATGCCGATGGCAATGCCGAGGAAGAGGTGTACCCATCCCGTCACGCGCTTCATGTACGGGTAGATGAGGAAGGGCACAGCGGCGAACGGCAGGAGGCGGATGCAGGCCGGATGCACCTGCAGCACGGCGAATATAAGCACAAGGAGGCACACGCCGATAAAGACGAGCGCCTCCTTCTTCGTGACGCGCCCCTGCACCATCGCACGGTAGGCGAGGCGGGGCTGCTGCTTGTCATACTTCAGATCGGCGAGGTTGTCGAGGGCGAGTGCCGCCGACCGTGCCGCCGTGATGGCGAGCACGACCCAGCCGAGCGTCCCGAGCGGCGGATCACCGCCTGCGGCGAGGAGTGCCCCCATGAGGGCGAACGGCAGAGAGAACACGGTATGGTGAAACGCTGTGTTGTTCATATGCGCCCGCAGGCGCTCCATCCACCAGCTCAATCCAGACCGAACTCCTTCCACCGCGCGTCAACGCGCTTTACAATCTCCTCGGACATCGCGATCTCATCGGGCCACTCGCGCGCATGCCCCTCCTCCGGCCAAGTTTTGGTAGCGTCGATGCCGAGCTTCGAGCCCCACTTCGCCATCGGTGAGGAGTGGTCGAGCACGTCGAGGGGACCCTGCACGATCTCGAGATCGTATTTCGCGTCGATATTATTGAAGACGCGCCACCAGACTTCCTTCATGTCCTGCACATTGACGTGCGCGTCCACGACGATGATCATCTTGACGTTCATCATCTGTCCCATGCCCCAGAGTGCGTGCATGACTTTGCGCGCGTGCATCGGGAACTGCTTCTTGATGGAGACGACAATGCAGTCGTGGAACACACCTTCAAGCGGCATATTGACATCCACGACCTCGGGCAGCATCTGCTTCAAGAGAGGCAGGAAGATACGCTCCGTCGCCTTGGCGAGGAAGCAGTCCTCCATCGGCGGTTTGCCGACCACCGTTGCGGAGTAGATTGGGTTCTTCCGATGTGTGATCGCCGTGATATGAAAGACGGGATAATCGTCCGCAAGCGAGTAGTAGCCCGTGTGGTCGCCAAACGGCCCCTCGCGGCGCATCTCGTTCGTGTCAACGTAGCCCTCAAGGATGATCTCCGCCGTTGCGGGCACTTCGAGATCGACGGTCACACATTTCACCAGTTCGACCGATTTATGACGCAGGAAGCCGGCAAAGACCATCTCGTCGATGTCGCGCGGGAGTGGCGCCGTCGCCGCATAGGTCACAACGGGATCGGTGCCGATCGCGACCGCCGCCTCGATGCGCTCACCGCCGCGTGCCTTCATGTCGCGGAAGTTCTCCGCGCCGTTCTTGTGGATGTGCCAGTGCATCCCCGTCGTACGGCTGTCATACTTTTGCAGACGGTACATACCGACGTTGCGCTTTCCCGTCGCCGGATTCTTCGTAAAGACGAGCGGCAGGGTAACAAATGGACCACCGTCGTCCGGCCAACATTTCAGAATGGGGATCTCGTCGAGATTCGGATGCTCCGTCTCGATGACCTCCTGGCAGGGTGCATTCTTCACGTATTTTGGGAAGTTGATCGCCTTGCGCGCCATCGGGATCAGCGTCATGAGGTTCATCTTGTTCTGGAGCGAGATGTGCGGGATCTTGAGAATCTCCGTAAGCTCGTCCGCCACATCGTCGAGTTTCTCCACGCCGAATGCGAGTGCCATGCGCTCGTAGCTGCCGAATGCGTTCATGAGAACGGGCATCTTCGAGCCCTTGACGTTCTCAAAGAGCAGGGCGACGTTCTCCGCCCCCTCGCGCTTTGAGATGCGATCCGTGATCTCGGTGATCTCAAGTTCCGGATCGACCTCCGCCGTAATGCGTTTCAGAAGTCCGCGCTCCTCAAGCGCAGCGATGTATTCGCGCAGATCCTTATATGCCAAGATGTTCCCTCCTAAAATTTTTCATGATCCGTGCGAACTCCACGCAAACGCTTAGTTACGCAAGCGTCGCTTGCTCCACTAGGGTTTGCTTAGGAGCATCGCACGTCATCCTTAGCAACGGGCTTATTTTCTCAGTACAAATCTTACAATCAGGTAGCCGACACCGTACAGAACGATCATCGGCAGAGCGATCATCGACTGCGTGAACACGTCAGGTGTCGGCGAGATCACGGCGGCAATGACGAACGAGAGAAAGATGACAATACGGGCGTATTTCCGCAGGAATGCGGATGAGATAAAGCCCAGCTTGCCGAGGATCGTGATGACGAGCGGCAGCTCAAAGACGAAGCCGAACGGCAGCACGAACATAATGACGAACTCGAAATAGCGGTTCACGGAAAAAAGCGCCTCAAGTTCCTCGTTGCCGAATCCCTTGAAGAACATGATTGCCGCAGGGAATACGAGAAAGAACGAGAATGCGAGCCCAAGGAAAAAGAGAATTACCGAAACAGGCACGACAATCCCGAGAACGAGCCGCTCCGCACGCGTCAGTGCGGGCAGGAAGAACCGCCACACATGATAGAAGATGACGGGCAGAG
>ERZ772957.1284-NODE-1284-length-16719-cov-11.926848_pt1 | contig 16719 bp, 15 predicted proteins | sample MGYA00580682_ERZ772957 | MGnify/ENA primary metagenome ERZ772957 (study PRJEB29015, sample SAMEA2737921) | human oral metagenome | biome: human oral; feature: human-associated habitat; material: dental | place: China | collected 2025 ...
CGGACAATGATCCTTCATACACCTATACAGCGTCCTATCAGCGCGTCGCCCTCGATCATGGAACGCTGCGCTGTCAGCTGCTCGCCGTGGAAAAAGGCAGCTATCGGGATGTGGACAGCCCCTCCACCTGTAGGAAAATCCACGTCGCCGCCAGTGTCTTTGACGGCGATCCCGCCCATACGAATATGAGTGGGCAACAATTTCAGCAGACCGATCTGTATCAGACCTTTGACGAGGCACTCCTGCCGCCAAGCTCCATCCACTGGGTGAGCGGCGACGAGCTCAACCGCGACCCGCACGAGGCGCTTTCCGCCTCGTGGAGCGGATTCTCCTACGGCGCATTGCGCGGGACAAGGGGGTGAACGCCATGAAAAAACTCTTTTGCGCAACGCTTGCCGCCCTCGCGCTCAGTACGGCCTCCGCTGCGGCAGAGCCCGTCGTCCTCGATACCGAGGCGCAGCTCGACGTGCTCGCCGCCTCCGCCGATATCTGGCGGGCGGACTTTGCCGACTTCGGCACAATGCCCATCGCCCCCGACTATATACGCCGCTTCAATACCAACGAGACCTACTTTGCCGTCACCGACCTCAATGCCGACGGCAGGCTTGAGCTGCTCGTACGCCATGCCTCCTCCCTCACGGAGCCGCATCCCTCTTTCCTGAACCGCATGCCGACGAGGGTTGGCATGGCAATCTACGAGATCGATGAGAATGGAGCGCTCGCACGCATCGCCCTCGACACCTCCGACGAGGCCCCGGATCTGCGCAAACTGCATGGCGTACATGAGATCTCAGAGGACGGCAAGATCCGCTACTGCATCGCCACGCAGCTGGTCTCCAAGGGGGACTCCTTCGACTATCAGATGCGCTACACGCGGTTTGAGATCACAAACGGCAGAGTATACAACTGGCTGCGTGCCAAGGAAAGCGGCACCTTCGAAATCCACGAAGACACGGTGACCGCGACGAACGCGCGGACAGCGACCATCTATGACGGCAAGCCCGACCACAGGAATATGACCGGCGAGGCGTTCCGGGAAACGGATTTTTACAAGGACTTTTTCCGCACCATCCCGCCGCGCGGCTCCATTCATTGGCTGTCGGAGTCGAAGCTCATGCCGGATCCGCGTGCGGCGTTCGCTGCCTCGTGGTACGGTTTCTCCTACGCCGCCGTGGACGGTCCAAGGGGGTGAATGCCATGAAAAAACTCTTTTGCGCAACGCTCAGCGCCCTCGCGCTCAGTGCTGTCCCCGCTGCGGCAGAGCCCGTCACCCCTGACACCGAGACGCAGCTCGACGTGATGGCAGCATCGAGCGTCATCAGTGAGGAACTGCACGGGCTCTACCGCTCATGGCAGCTCATCTCGCGAAACGGCCACGCCGATCGGAGCATGAAGTACCTCTATGCCGCCGTCACCGACCTCGACCGCAACGGGCGGCTCGAGCTGCTGATCTCCACACACATCATCAACAAAGACCCGCTCGTTGTTGCCGGAGGGGGCATCTCAAAAACACTGAAAAAAAACCTCACCGCGTTCTGCCTCGACAAACCGGACCGGGTTTACGGCAGAGCCTACGAGATCAGCGCCGACGGGACGAAGCTTGAGCCGATTGAGATCATCGGCGATCGCGAACACTTCCCCGACTTCACGCGGATCATGTGCAAGCCGCACAAAGAGGACGGGCGCTGCGTCTACGATCTCGATACCGGCCTCCACCCCCGCAGAGACTGGAACAGCATCGACCCATCCCCCTATCATGTCGTGATTGAAAAACAGCGGCTTTGGCTCACGGACGGGAAGCTGTACTACACCACAGAGGCGCGTCTGGAGGGGAATGTCACCATCAACGGCGCAGAAGAACGCCTGCACGCCGACTGGAAGGTACTGAAGTTCTGCGACACGGGCAGGGAGGTCGCCCCCTTCGGCAAGGAAGCGGAGGAATATGGGCGCACGCGGAATATCTACGGCAGCATGATCCATACCGTCGGCGAGGATGGACTGTCCTACAACGCCCGGCGCGCCTCCCTCGTCGCCTCGTGGAACAACTGGACACCCGAAGACTGAGGAAGCACCGCTAATGTTACCAATTTCCTAAGGAGGGACATGATGAAACACCGTTCACTCAAGAGGATCATCGGCACAGCAGTCGCCGCACTCGCACTCACCGCCTCCCCCGCTGCGGCAATGCCCGTCACCCCTGACACCGAGACGCAGCTCGATGTCATAGCGGCATCGGGCATCATCGAGGCAGAACTGAAGGCATGCGAGCGCACAGAGAAAGCCCTCCGCCGCAAGGGGCAGGCGGAGCGCACCTCCTACGTCTTCTATGCCGCCGTCACCGACCTCGATGCCGACGGGCGGTTCGAGCTCCTCATCAGCAGACAGTTCCTGAGCCATGACCCGCTTGTACGTGCGGGCGCATCCGCCTCGGAGAACATCCGGGACGGACTGAACTACATCGCCAAAATCTACCCGGGCAAATTTGACGGAGCGGCATACGAAGTCAGCGCGGACAAGACAAAGCTCGTGCCGCTGCGCATCGCGTACCACGGGCAGCTCGGCTTCCCCGACCTCTCGCGCATCCATGTCAAGGCGCGTCCCGCAGACGGCGTACGCATCTACCACATGAATACGCAGCGTATCATTCAGGAGAAACGCCTCGAAGACTACGGGGAGGCGTACGAACTGGAACGCGAAGTGGAGAGTGCCTCCCTCAGCGGCGACGTGCTCACCGTCTCCCCTGACATATTCTACAAAGGAACCATCGGCTTTTGGAAAAACAGCGCCGAGCCGTACCTCACCTCCATGCGCGTACTCGCCACGGGCAGGGAGTACAACCCATACAGCGAGGAGGGGCGGCAGGTCGAGAAAGACCGCAACGCAGGCCGCCGCATCAAGTACGTCGGACAGGAAGAGCTGAAAAAGGACGCGCGCGCCGCCCTCTCCGCCTCCCTGTACGACTGGACATACGAAGAACGATAGGAGGTCGTCAATGAAACGCAAATCACTCAAAAAGACCATCGGCACGGCAGCCGCCGCCCTCACACTCACCGCAGCCCCCGTCTGCGCCGAACCATTTGCGCCCGCCCCCGATGCCGAAGCGCAGCTCGATGTCATGGCGGCATCCGGCATCATCGAGGAGGAGATCAACGACCTCTACCGCACATGGAACGGCATTCTCAGCAGCGGAATGCAGGAGCGCAGCATGGCGTACTTCTACGCCGCCGTCACGGATCTTGACCGCAACGGACGGCTCGAACTGCTCATCACATGGCATTTCCTGAACCGCGATCCGCTGTATTTTGTGGGTGGCGACATCGGAGAGGAGCAGAAAAAGCAGCTCGCCGATCTCTGCGACAACTATCCGAGCCGCGTCTACAGCCGTGCGTATGAGATCAGCGTGGATCGAACGAAGCTTGAGCCGCTGCTCGAACTTCAACACGAGGAAGGGCACGCCCCCGACTTCACGCATCTCCACATCCGAGGGAAAAGGACGGACGGACACTACATCTACTACGCCGATCGGCAGCTCATGCCCCGCGTCGATGGGATGACAAGTGCAGCGGAGCACTACGCCATCGAACATGAGGGGCAGATGATCTGGCTCGATGCGGGTGTGATGGGCGTCGGCACACGGACACGCTCGGAGGGGATTGTGAGCGTCTATGGCGAGGATGTAGAGCCGCACTACACCTCCATGAAGATCATCCCTACGCATCAGGAGCTCAACCCCTACGGCAAAGAAGCCGAAGCGTTCCGGCAGAGATACATGGACGGCGGCCGCCGCGTCAGCTTCGTTTCGTGGGAAGAACTCAACAAGGATGCACGCACCGCCCTCGCCTCCTCGTGGTACGGCTGGTCGTACGAGGAGGAGTAACATCCTGGACACACAAAAACAGCGATTTGCACCAATAGGCAAATCGCTGTTTTTTGTGTGCAGCAAATATCTTCAGCGGATCATTTCATGCTCATCGCGGCGGCTGATCACATAGCGCCCCCGTCCCGCCTCTTTTGCTTGATAAAGTGCCTCGTCCGCTTTTTGCAGCAGCAGATCGAACGAGCCGTGACCGATCTTCCCCTCGGCAATCCCTGCGCTGACCGACAGGACACCGAAGCGCCGATCCTCTTTGAACGCATCGAAGAAATCATCGATGAACGTCTGCATACGTCCGGGGATATCTTCGCTCACAAAACCATCCGTGAATATGATGAGAAACTCATCGCCGCCCATACGGACATTCAGCGTATCGGGGAAATGCTTTTTGATCAGATCAGAGGTTCGTACGAGTGCCTCATCCCCCGCCATATGACCGTACGTATCGTTCACCGACTTGAAATGATCCAGATCGAGACAGGCGACCACCATTTCATTGGTCTCCAACTTGGACAGAAAATCATCCAGCTGACGACGGTTCGCCAGTCCCGTAAGCTGGTCATGCAGCGCCATGAATATAATATTCTGCTGATACTCATACTCCTGCGTTACATCACGGGCAATGCCCACCGTGCCGATGATCGTATCCCCATCGAAAATCGGGGTTTTATATGTCTTGAGCTTGCTGAGACTGCCGTCCGCCTTCATGACCTCTTCATCAAACAGGCAGGTTTGCCGCGCGGCGACGACTTCATCCTCCGTCTCAACGCAGACATAGTCGCTCGCCTCGTAGACCTCCTTCGGGATATCCCAGATATAATAGTGATCCCGCCCTCTGACATCCTCCTTTTCCTTTGCGACCGCCGTACAAAACGCATCGTTCACTTCGAGGTGTATGCCCTTCATATCCTTGAACCAAATCATATCGGGGAGCGTGTTGATCGTCGCCTGCAGCCACGTCTCCTGGAGCCATGCACGCTTCGCGTCGGCCATGCGCGTCAGAATATTGTTGAAATAAAACCGCGCCAGTGCCGCGCCATCGTTCAACCAGATCTCATCGACCGCATCATAGTCCTCACACACCAGCTGCCCCGGATTGTCCATACACAGAATCAGCAGACTGTCATGCGACGGCATCGTTTGGCGAACCATGCGCGGCGACAGGGAACATTTTTTATCCATGATGATGAGCAGCTGCTCCTCATCCGCCAACGCTCGAACCAGCTCATCTTCCTGCGCGATCGTATAAAAATAGTGACGAAAACGCTCCTTCGGTGCGATCCCTTTCCAGAGATTCACACGCTCCTCGTCAATGCCGATGAAGACGATCTTTAGCCTGACATGATACAAATTCATCTCTCCCTTACAGGCAAACGATAAAAAATGCTTTCTTACGTTATATAATAGGATATTTATACGAAAAAGAAAAGCGATTTCATAAATTTTTTCACGAACTCTTTGACACGCATTCATTTCTCCTTCTCAAACGAACAAAACTTTCATAACGATCCACGCGAATTTATTTGATCCGACCATCCCCAAAATAATTCCAAGCAAACAATTGATTTTGAATTTCATTTGCTTTATAATAAAGCAAGAAGTCAACAGGGCTCACGCCCCTCTCTCATATGTTCACACAACAGGAGGTATGTCCAATGAATCAGCAGCAGCTCAAACGCATGACCGAGGACAAAGGCTTTATCGCCGCGCTTGACCAGAGCGGCGGCTCCACGCCGAAGGCACTCAAGGCGTACGGTGTCGACGAGAGTGCTTACAGCGGCGAGGAGGAAATGTTTACGCGCGTCCATGAGATGCGTACGCGCATCATCAAGAGCCCCTCGTTCGACAAGAGCCGCATCCTCGGCGCAATCCTCTTCGAGAACACGATGGATCGCAAGATCGACGACCTCTACACCGCAGACTACCTCTGGGAGAAAAAGGGCATCATCCCCTTCCTCAAGGTCGACAAGGGCCTCGCCGAGGAGAAGGATGGCGTTCAGCTCATGAAGCCGATCCCCGGACTCGACGCGCTGCTCGACCGCGCGAACGAGCGTCACATCTTCGGCACGAAGATGCGCTCCGTCATCAAACAGGCGAACGAGAGCGGCATCCGCGCCATCATCGACCAGCAGTTCGTCATCGGAATGCAGATCGCTCATAAGGGTCTCGTTCCCATCCTCGAACCCGAGGTTGACATCCACTGCCCCGACAAGGCAAAGGCAGAGGAGATCATGCACGGCATCATGCAGGAGTATGTTGCAAAACTCCACGAGGGTGCAAAGATCATGTTCAAGGTCACCATCCCGACCGTCGACAACCTCTATGCCGACCTCATGAAGGATGCAAACGTTGTCCGCGTCGTCGCGCTCAGCGGCGGCTATTCCATGGACGATGCGAACGAAAAGCTCACCCGCAACCACGGCCTCATCGCCAGCTTCTCTCGCGCCCTCGCGCAGGATCTGCGCTTTACGCAGAGCGACGAGGAGTTCGATGCCGTCCTCAAGAAGGCAATCGACAGCATCTACCAGGCATCCATCACCTGATGCCAGCCTGAGAGTACTGTCCTTTCCCCTATATTCTCACGAACAATCCCCCGCCAACTGTGGCGGGGGATTTGTTTGTGCAGGGCTGAATGCCAACGCCTTTCACAAAATTTCACCTGAAAAATATTATGCTCAGAAGCGATATATCGTATCGCTATATGTTTTTTATTATATCATATAGTAATTCGGGGCTGTCTCCAAAAATTGATTCGTGAGACGCATCTACGATAAGTTTATTGTATTTCTGAACCACCGGTTCATCTACTTGGATTTTATCCAAGTCGTTATTGTCATTGATTGTAATTGCAACATCAGGCGATACGGGGAAATATAAAATCAATTCTTTTAGCTCTTTATTTTTGTTTTTATAATCGGCTTTTATGTTTATTATTGGTTGATCAGATGTAAGGAATCCTGTTGAATTTTTGTTAATAAGCAAGGTCATATGTGGTTTATGGCGTATAAGGTGATCTATCAAAGCCCCTTGGTATTGCCACACTAACATATGTACAAAATGGCGAGGATTTATTTGTTGAGGATCAATATCATGGTTTTTGCAAAGGATAAACATTTGAGGATCTTTTATCCCCTGTTCCATCACATTGATGAAGTGATCACTCATCTTCTTTGTTCTAAAATATTGTATTCCTATAAAGTTTATAAAATCCTCAAAATCCTTTCCTGTATAAAATGACATATCATGCTGTTGTAAGCTTTTAAGCCAAGCAACAGCCTGCCCTTCTATATCGCTATAAAATTCCTCAGTCATATTTTTCTTAGCCGCATCCAGCCCCTTCTGTATATCGGCAAAACTGCTTTCTATTTCTTCCAACAGACCACTATTCTCGGTGCAATTTATGTGAGCCAACAATCCTTTGCGCAAGTTATCCAGTCGTTTTTCTTCTTCAAAGGGGTATTGATATGCGCGCAAGTGTTCTATTAATGCTTTTTGAACCCATTCCTTCTGATTGGAAATATAAAGCTTATAAAACTTTATCTCTGCTTCACTCCACGGTTCAATTTCATAAAAATATCTTTGTTGAGCTATATTATGTGTTCCGGATTTAAAAACATTACGGTTTCTCAAACACCATAGTTTCTTATCAGCATCACACCATGCTTGCAAATAACTTTGAAATACATAGTGTTGCGCTTTCTTCAATTCCAATTGCATGAACATCACCTCTGAAATTACGCTTCAATGAAAAACGGCAAGTTCTACTCAAGTCGGTACAAGAAGCAGTTCACCTCCCGGGGCTCAAGAACAATTTGTCATCCCCTCCACCACCTGTGCGGTCTACACGTTCGCCCACAGACGCCGCCCTTCACTCCACCGTCCACTCGTTCACATTCCCAAAGAATCCGATGGCGCGATGCCCGAGCAGGTTGTCCTCCGCGATGCCGTGCACGCGAGCGCTCACCACATAGACAGCATCGATGTAGCAGAGGAACACATAGGGCGGATCCTTTGCCAGCTCCTCCTGAAAGAGTCCGTAGAGCCGCATCCGCTCGTCAGGGTCGCTCGTACGCCGCGCTGCCATGAGATATTCATCGACGCGTGCGTTCGAGTAGCGACCCACATTCACTTTCCCGTTCGTCGTAAACACCTTGTAGGTATGCATATCCGGATCGAGCGGGCTGCCCCAGCCGACGAGGTATGCCATCTGCCCAGCCCAGTCGATCTGCGCCGGGGTCTCCACCGTGCAGTGGATGCCGGCGGCACACAGCTGCTCCGCTACGGCGTGGACAATCTCGCCGCGGGCGAAATTATCGTTCTGCGCGGTGAGCCGAAAGCCGACCTCCTCGCCGCCGCGCATATAGTAGCCGTCTGCGCCCCGCACGCAGCCCGCCGCCTCGAGGAGCTGCTGCGCCTTTGCGGGGTCGTAGTCGTAGCGCTGCACGTTCGGATTGTTGTAGATGCTGCGCTGCAAGGGGCCGTACGCGGGCGTTCCGTAGCCGAGCAGTGCCTTGTCGATGAGTGCCTGCCGATCGATCGCATAGGAGATGGCAGGGATGAGATCACGATTCCGCTGCCAGTATGGATGGGCGAAATTGAACAGGATCGCGCGGTAGTCCGTCGTCTTCATGTCATAGCAGCGGTAAGCGGGATTCCCCATGAACTGCGCCGCATTCGTCGGAGCGAGATGCGCCAGGTCGATCTGTCCGTCCGCAAGGGCCTTCGCCTCCGTGACATCGTCCCCGATGATCTTGAATACGACGCTGTCGAGCTTCGGTGCGCCGCGATAGTAGTTCTCGTTTTTCACAAGGACGATTTCCTTGCCTGCCTCCCAATGATCGAGCTCAAATGGCCCCGTGCCGACGGGGCTGCGGAAGAATCCTGTCGTCTTCAGATCCCGCCCCGCCAAGAGATGTGCTGGCAGGATCGGCTGCACCATGTCGTCGAGGAAGGCTGCGTTCGGTGCTGACAGACGGATGCGCACGGTCTTGTCGTCGAGCTCGGTGATCTCGCGCACATCCTCGAAGTTCTGCGTATTGAACGAGCCCGTCAGCGGATTTTGGATCGCCTCGATGGTGAACTTCACATCCGCCGCACGCAGCGGCTTCCCGTCGTGCCAGAACACGTCGTCACGCAGTCGGAATACATAGGTATAGGTCTCCGGATCGTATTCGTACGACGCCGCCAGTCCCGGCACTGTCGCCCCCGTCGCATCCCGCCGCATCACCCCGTCAAAGAGCAGCTGGTCGATCACCCCGTACTCATTCAGAAGCGGATTGATCTGATTGTAGTCCCTCGATCCATAGACGATCCGCGCTCCGTGATCCTCATCCGCACGGTTCTCAGCGCAGCCGCCCGCGAGTACAAGGAGCACAAGCGCCATACACAAGTGTAGGAGTTGTTTCACCGTACATTCCCCCTTTTTGATCGCATTGGTCTTTTCATATCCATACACAACGATTGAAGCGTTCTCAACTATGATTATTATGTCATAAACCATTCGTTATTTATGATTCATTTTCCTTCTTTTTATGGGCGGGCTTTTTCAAATTTTTCACCCGACCTATTGTGAAGGACAGATCAATTTCCCATGAACTATGATACAATGAGATAAAGCATTCCGAACAATCGCGTTCGTCTGCAGATGCGGAGATACAGTGGGACTCCTTCGGGCAGCCGCCGGCTTCGCCTCCGCCGTGGTGGCGGAAGGGATGCCTTGTACATCCCCCTGTCACAAAGGAGCGATGCTCATGAAAACACGATTCCTCGGATTTCTCAGCACCATCCTCGTCACCGCTCCGATCCATGATTTTGCTCTATACTAGAACTACACCGGCAGGAGGGATATCGATGCTCTGCAAACGGCACTATACATCCCCGCTCGGCGGGATCACGCTCACGAGCGAGGGAGCGGCACTGACGGGGCTGTACTTCGATGGGGAGAGGGACTTCCCCGATCTCTCGGCGGCGCACGAAAAGGATCTCCCCGTGTTCGGGGAGGCGGTGCGGTGGCTCGATCTGTATTTCGACGGAAGCATCCCGAACTTCATCCCCGCACTCGCTCCTGCGGGTACGGCGTTCCAGCAGACGGTATGGGCGATCCTGCGGACGATTCCATACGGCGCGACGACGACCTACGGCGCGATCGCACGGCGCATCGAACAACAGGAGAAAAAGCGGATGTCGGCGCAGGCGGTCGGCGGTGCGGTCGGGCGCAATCCGATCTCCATCCTCATCCCGTGCCACCGTGTGATCGGTGCGGACGGCAGCCTCACGGGCTACGCGGGCGGTCTTGCACGCAAGGAGCGGCTGCTGCAGATCGAGCGCGGACAGCACGCCGCGTTCCCTGTTGCGAATGCCGCCCCCCGCGTGCTATAATCACCTCATCACAAGACGAAAGCGGGTGCTGTGTTGGCGACAAACGAAAACTACCGCAGCGGCGGCAGTGCTGCGATGGGCGTTCCTGCGCGGCGTACGGAAACGACACCGGGTACGGTGCGGCGCATGAACGCGCCCGCCATGAACGTGCGGCAGGATGCCATTACCCCCGAATACTTTATCGCACATTTCCACGAATACCTCCCGCGCTACATCGCAGGCGGCGCACCCACGGCGGACACACGCGACACGTACGAGCTCGCGATCCGTCTGTTCCTCCACTGGTGCGCGGAGCAGGGGCTGCATCCGCTGCGCGATGTGCATGACTATCAGATCCGCATCTACATGGAGGATATGCGCACGCGCGGCTACAGCGCGGCGACGCTGATGATCAAGGGGGCGGCGATCCGCGCGTTCTACAAGGTCGCACAGCGGCTCTCCTTCATCGACGAGAACCCCTGCGAAGATCTGCAGCTGCGCAACCCGCAGCATCTTGACGAGGACTATAAATACCTCACCGTCGATCAGATCCGAGAGATCTGCGAGGGGCTTGCGACGGACAAGAACGCACTGCGTCGCCTGCGCAACATCCTCATCGTCTACCTCATGGGGGTGGAGGGGCTGCGCGTCGTCGAGGTCATGCGTCTCTCGGACGAGGACATCGACTGGCAGCGCGGGCGCATCGAGATCCGAGGAAAGGGACACGCAGGGATCATATACCCGTGCGAGGAGACGTTTCAGCTGCTCAAGGCATACTTGGAGGTACGCGGGGCGATCCCGCCCGTCAGCCGCCTGACCCCCACCATCATCTCCTGCGCACAGAACAATGTGAAGGGACGCATCACGCGCGTCGGCATCCGCTACGTCATCAACAGAGCACTGACAGACGCAGGACTCAAGCAGCCCGGCTATGCGTGCCATCTCTTCCGCCACAGCTGCGGCACGAACCTCTATCAGGAGACGAAGGATCTGCGCGTCGTACAGGAGACCCTGCGTCAGCGCAGCCCGAAGGTCACCGCAAAATACGCCCACGTCCACGAACGCATGGAACAACGCCACACGCGCGGCATCACCCCGGGCGTAAAGGTGGAGTCGGTGCAGTATCAGCCGCCCTCCCCGTCGAAGAAAAAATAACGCGAAAATACGAACGCCCGCCGTGGGAACAATCCTCCCACGGCGGGCGTTTTTCCGTTTCTTCATCGTAAAACGGCGCGGACGGACGCACTGACCTCCGCGTCGATCGCATCCAACAGGGCGAACCTGCGCCGATAGACCGCTCTCTTGCGCGTCGGCACCTCCTCCATCGTCTTGCGCGGCTCGATGAGCGGCAGTTCCATAAACCGCACATCTGCGGTATCCGTTCCTCCCGCCTCGCGCCAGAACGCGCTGAAGTCCGTCTTGAGCTTCCGGTCAACGCGCACGTGATTGTTCGCGTAGTAGCCCTCATTCGTCACGGCGTAGATCCGCCCGATCCCCAGACTGCGTGCAACTGCCTGCGCGATGTAGAGCACGAGATTTTTCGTCCGATAGGTATGACAGGCCTTGGTCGCCGCCTTTACCACGTCGCGTGCATTCTCCATGTTCGGCCCCTGCATCGCTCCGATCCACATGGCATTTGCGCCGTCCTCTGCCGGCACAATCCAGAAGATGATCTGATAGAGGGATGCCGCGCCAAGCCGCAGAATGACGGACAGCAGTCCCTCCTTGCGCTGCCCGTAGTCAAAGAACAGCGCCGCCGTCATCTGCTCTCCCATGCACATGATCCCCTGCCACAGCGGTACGGAGACCCGCTGATAGAGCGGAAAGAGCACATCCGCACGCAGCTTCCCGCACAGAAAGAGCATATGCTGCTCAACGATGCGTGCGCGCTCATCGAATGTGGATTTGTTGTAGAAAAAGGCACGTGTCGGCTGCTCGTAGACAAAGGGATAGATCTCCGCCAGCTGTGCCAAGGTCGGGTCTTTTTGAAAGAATGCGTCGAGTTTCTGCATTTCCCTGCGATGCAGCCATGCACGCGCACAAAAGATCACGGCACGCCGCACCTCACGCGGATTGTTCATATCATAGATCTGTTTCGCCAGTTGATAAAAGGATTGCATCCATCCACCCCCTAGTTCAGCAGCTGCCGAACAAAGTTCGCCCTGCTGTATCGCACCGCCGCCGCCGCAAGCTGCTCCCGATAGAGCCCCTGTCGCGCGGCAAAATGATTGACAAAGTCCTCCATCCCCGCGCAAAAGTCCTCATAGCGTTCCATGTCCACCACACTGCCGATGTCAAACGCCGCCATGATCTCAGGGTTCAGCACGGCGGTCGTCAGGACGGGTTTTTGAAAGCCGATCGCGGTGAAGTAGAGTGCGCTCCAGTTGTAGCGGTAACGCTCCGCCGTATAGGGCAGGAACAACGCGTCCACGGAGGCAATCGCCGCGTACCACGAAGCCCCGATCAGCTTTTCCGTCAGCACGATGATCTGCGGATGCTCCCGATACCGCGCCACGAGCGCCTCCACCTCGGAGCGATCCACCGCCGTCGTCGGCGCTGCCTGCAAGACGAAATGCACGGGGCGCGAAAACCGCCCTTCCTCCGCCGCGCGCAGATACCACGCGAGCTTTTTCTCCCCCCTGCGATAGTGTCCGAAGAACCCGATGCGCAGTGCCTCGTCCGTCCGCCGTTCGCACGCGACGGGGAGCGACATCACGGGCGGAGCGATGAGGCGCACGTTGGCGGGGCGTGCCGCGCCGAAGTCGTCCCGCAGCGTCGTCACGCACAGCCGGATGTTCCGATATGGCAGACACGACCGCGCCGCCTTTTGGAATTTCGGCATTTCCTGCGGGTTCACTCCGAGGAAGATGAAATAGACAGGCACGGAGCTGTCGCGCAGCGCACTTTTTTTCAGCGCCCGCAGATAGCGATAGGTCGCCGTTGTGAGCAGCACGGCATCGATCCGCTCCCGCCGTACCGCCTCCGCCATCGCGTCGAACCATCGGACGCGCCGGTATTCCCGCTGCACGGAGAGCCAGATCTTTTTGAGCCGCCCCGCACCATCGTAGCTGACGATGCGCCCGCCCGCCAGATAGCGCACAGGCACGCCGAAGTCCCGCCCGAGATCCGTATCCCGTGGCAAAAAGAGGATGGGCTCATGCCCCTCCTCCTTCAGCGTCTCTATGATGATGTGGTCGAACTCAAGTTCAAACCCGCCATCCGCTTTCACCGTTTCCAGAATCGCAACTCTCACCGTATCCTCCGCCCGTCCAAATCCAGCCGCAGCCACTGGAGACACAGCCCCATGAGCAGCCAGTGCAGCTTCATCACAGAGGAGTTCCCCATGTTGTACTCGGTCAGTCCTTGGAGGATCAGACCGAGAAGAACGGCAGGCAGGAGCAGCCCCGCGATGCGCTGCGCCGTCCGCCATGCGCGGATACCGTACGACAGGCACGCCCCCCACCAGAAGAGCAGTGCCGCGAGCCCCACCGCGCCGCACTCACCGAGCATCTGCATGACATTGCTGTGTGCGTGTCCAAGCTCACGCTCCTTTGCCTCCGGCAGAATGTACTGTTCGTGATATGCCGCCTCGAACCCTGCATAGCCGATGCCGAGCACGGGATGATCCGTGAACATATGCGCCGCGCTCGTCCAGAGCAGAAACCGCTCGGAGTTGCTCTGCATCTTCGTATCGCCAATCGAGGCAAAGCGCGAGGAGAGTGCCGGCGAGAGGGCGAACACCGTGCCAAATACGACCACCGCCGCCAACACGCCCGCGAGCAGCCTTTTCTTGTCACGCACCAAAAGCGCCGCACAGACAAGCACGTCAATCGGCACGGCGACCCACGCGCCGCGCGTCCCGTTAAAGAGGAGAGCCGCACAGCCGACGAGGAGCGTCGCCGCCGCAGGGATGCGGTACCGTGCATCGAGCCGCCCACTCATGAGGAGCACGGCAAGCGCGGGCAGCAGCATCGAGAGAAAGCCGCCCGATGTCATGGAAAACGAAAATCCGTCCGCCCGCATATTCCCATAGACAATCCCCTGAGCGATGATCGCGAGATCGTTGACGACGAACGAGGCGGCGACGCATATGCCGATCCGCGCGAGCTGCCGTTTCTCACGGATCATCAGCAGCACGGCATAGAACGCGATCATGCGGTAGCCGTAGTAGTCGCCAAAGACGCGCAGACTGTGCGAGACATCGTTCGAAAAAAGGGAACAGAGGACGAGCACGCCCATCAGAATGAGCAGCGCCATCCCGACGCGCCCGTCCGGCAGTGCGTCCTGCCAGTCGTCGTGCCGCCGCCAAAGCCGAAACAGCACGAGCGCGGTCAGCATCCCGAGAAAGATGTTGCCGACAGCAATGGAAACATTGCTGAACAGCGCAAATCCGCCGAGCAGATAAAATGCCCATGTATGAATCCGTTCGATACCGACCTCGTTCAGCCGCATGACAATTCTCCTAAAATTCCGCCCTACACCGCGTGTACGAAACTATTTCGACTGCGCCTCCATGTGATAGAGCTTGACATACTTCACCATCGTATAGAAACCGTGGAACATCGCGAGGATAAACCCGAGCCGCCCGTCGAGAAAACCGCGCAGCAGGATATAGTCGCGAAAAAAGGCAAACGGCGGATCGAGCAGGATCTTCAGAAACGATGCCCGCTTGCCGTCCGCATAGCGTTTTTCCGCCATCAGCGTCGTATACTGGTTGAATTTCAGGAGATAGCGATCCCAGTCCGTGTAGGTGTAGTGCAGGAGACTGCCGCCCATGCGGCGGATGGGCAGATCGGACACCACGTGCTCATGGATGCGCCCGACCCAATGCACAGCCATACGCGGGTAAAGCCGCTGCGAGTAGTCCGGACGATGCCCGCCGTAGTACATCCGCCGGCCGAAGGCGACATTGATCCGCTTGATCTCGTATACGGCACGCACATCCTCCGCCATGATACGGGCGATCTCCGCCTCCGTCTCCGGCTGTACACGCTCGTCCGCGTCCACATAGAGCACCCAGTCCGCATCCGTCTGCGTCAGGGCAAAGTTCCGCTGCGCGGCAAAGTCGCCCGCGAGCGCACGCGCAACGACACGCGCTCCCGCCGCTCGCGCAAGCTCCGCCGTGCGGTCGGTGCTGTGATCGTCGATCACGAGAATCTCATCGGCAAACGCCGCACGCTCAATGCACGCTGCAATGTGCCGCTCCTCGTTGTGTGTGAGAATAATGACGGCAAGTTTCACGCATCCGCCTCCCCCGAAGATCCATCTGCGGACTCCACCGCACCCCGCACGCAGTCCAAAAGACTCCCCCCTGTATAGCGCACGCCCCGCACGCCCGCCGCCTCGGCGGCAGTGACATCGCGCGCGCCGTCGCCAAAGAGAAACGAGGCGGCGGGGTCGATCCCATGCGCTGCAATGGCTCTGAGGATCATGCCGGGCGCGGGCTTGCGGCAGTCACACGGCTTCCTGTAGGCGGGGACTGCCGCCTCCGGATGGTGGGGACAGTAATAAAACGCATCGATGTGTGCGCCGAACTTGGTCAGCTGTGCATTCATCCAGTCGTGCAGACGCAGCACGGCGGCTTCGTCGTAGTAGCCGCGTGCAATGCCGCTCTGGTTCGTGACGACGATAACGAGGTAGCCGTGTGCGTTCGCCCAGCGGATTGCTTCAATCGCCCCCTCAATCCATACAAAGTCCGCAGGATCGTGGAGGTAGTCCACATCGACATTGAGCGTGCCGTCACGGTCGAAGAAGATCGCCCTAGTCGGCATACGAAAAATACCCGCCCGCACGGAGGAAGTCGCAGTACTCCCTGACCGCCTCCTCCATCGGGGTAAAGACGACATCGCAGCCCGCCGCGCGGAGAGCGGTCGTGTCCGCCTGCGTGTAGTTCTGATATTTGCCGCGCAGCACCTCTGGGAAGTCACGGTAGACGATCCGCCCCCTGCCGAGTGCGGCGATGACGGCGCGGGCCGCCTCGTTGTACGTGTGCGCCGTCCCCGTGCCGCAGTTGTAGACACCGCTCTCGCCGCCGTTTTCAAAGAAATGCAGGTTCACGCGCACCACGTCGCCGACGTACACAAAATCGCGCCGCTGCTCGCCGTCCGCAATGCCGTCCGTCCCGCGAAAGAGACGAGCCTCCCCCGTCTCCATGATCTGATGATAGAGTTGGTAGAAGATCGACGCCATCTTGCCCTTGTGGTGCTCCTGCGGTCCGTAGACGTTGAAGTACCGCAGTCCGACGATGGGGCTGCGTGCCTCAGGGATCACCTGCCGTACATAGCGGTCGAACGCGAGTTTCGAGAACGCATACGGATTGAGCGCATCCTCACATTTCCCGCCCTCGGTAAACCCATACTTCCCGCCGCCGTACGTCGAGGCGGAGGAGGCGTAGAAGAACGGGATGCGCGCCCCCATCGCGAAGTGCAGGAGCGCCTTGGAGTAGGCGTAGTTCTCCTTCATCATGTAGTTGACATCGTACTCCATCG